>Ga0307492_10000502_pt1 | contig 16514 bp, 14 predicted proteins | sample SI3LmetaG_FD_202365 | JGI IMG/M metagenome (GOLD analysis project Ga0307492, IMG submission 202365) | Sea-ice brine microbial communities from Beaufort Sea near Barrow, Alaska, United States - SI3L | ecosystem: Environmental > Aquatic > Marine > Coastal | place: USA: Alaska | collected 2017-05-06 | reverse complement strand
ACCAGAACTGGTATTAAGGAACGGCGTATTTTAAAAGAAAAAGGAAAGGGGACCTCCTTTCTGGCGATTGAAGCGGCAAAAGATCTTCTTGCTAAAAGCAATACAGACCCCAAAGATATAGACATGGTGATTATGGCAACAGCCACGCCAGATATGCCAGTAGCAACAACAGGTGTTTACGTAGCAACCCAGATAGGTGCGGTAAATGCCTTTTCTTTTGATTTAGTTGCAGCCTGCTCTAGTTTTCTTTTCGGGATGTCTACTGCAGCAAGATACATTGAGTCTGGTCGCTACAAAAAAGTCTTACTCATTGGAGCAGATAAAATGTCTTCTATCATAGATTATACAGATCGTACGACATGTATCATTTTTGGAGATGGAGCAGGAGCTGTTTTATTTGAGCCAAATGATGAAGGTTTGGGAGTACAAGACGAATTGTTACGGTCTGACGGAATAGGAAGAGAAAGCCTAAAAATAGATGCCGGTGGTTCTATTTTACCAGCTTCGCAAGAGACGTTGGCAAACAAACAACATTATGTTTATCAAGATGGAAAAACAGTATTCAAGTTTGCCGTATCTAATATGGCAGATGTTTCAGAAAAAATAATGAAAAGAAATAATCTTACTGGAGACGACATACAATGGTTAGTGCCACATCAAGCAAATAAGCGAATTATAGATGCTACCTCCAGAAGAATGAAATTGCCAGAAGAAAAAGTAATGATGAATATTCATAAATATGGAAATACGACCTCCGGCACTTTACCATTATGTTTGGTAGACTATGAAAGTCAACTTAAAAAAGGAGACAACCTTGTGTTTGCTTCTTTTGGAGGAGGCTTTACCTGGGGTGCCATATATGTAAAATGGGCCTATGACCCTAAATAAGACTAATCGTAACCAACACTATTAAAATCAATTAAAAGATGGAATTAAAAGACATTCAAAACCTAATTAAGTTCGTTGCAAAATCAGGTGCGAGCGAGGTAAAACTCGAGATGGAAGACATTAAAATCACCATCAAAACAGGAAGTGACGATAAGGGTGAGACCACTTACATCCAGCAAATGCCGGCAATGGCAGCTATGCCGCAACAGGTAGCCGCAGCTCCTGCAGCAGCAGCAACAGATGCTTCTGCAGCCGCAGCAGAAGAAGAATCAAAGTTTATCACGGTAAAGTCTCCTATTATTGGAACGTTTTATCGCAAGCCATCACCAGACAAACCAATGTTTGTTGAGGTAGGGGATAACATAGGAATAGGAGATGTTCTATGTGTTATAGAAGCTATGAAACTCTTTAACGAGATTGAGAGTGAAGTATCTGGGAAAATAGTAAAAATACTTGTTGACGACGCTTCTCCTGTAGAATTTGATCAACCATTATTCTTAGTAGACCCGTCATAATTTAATCCCGATAACTATCGGGACTACCTATAAATTATGCGGCTATTTTGTAGAACTTATATCAAAGAAACATGTTTAAAAAAATATTAATAGCAAACAGGGGAGAGATTGCACTTCGTGTAATTAGAACCTGTAAAGAGATGGGCATAAAATCTGTTGCGGTGTATTCTAAAGCAGATGAAGAAAGCCTACACGTCAAGTTTGCAGACGAAGCGGTTTGTATAGGACCAGCAGCAAGTAGTGAGAGTTATTTAAAAATGAGCAATATTATTGCAGCTGCAGAAATTACCAATGCAGATGCAATTCATCCAGGATATGGATTCCTTTCAGAAAACGCAAAATTTTCAAGAATTTGTGAAGAGCACAATATAAAGTTTATTGGCGCCTCTCCAGAAATGATTGATAGAATGGGAGATAAAGCAAATGCAAAATCAACCATGATTGCCGCAGGAGTTCCATGTGTGCCAGGAAGTGAAGGTGTAATTGAAACATTTGAAGACTGTATTAAAGTAGCAAAAGAAACTGGATATCCAGTAATGCTTAAGGCGAGTGCAGGTGGTGGAGGTAAAGGAATGCGTGCCGTCTATAAGAAAGAAGAGCTGCAAGATGCTTGGGAATCTGCACGTCAAGAGAGTCTGGCTGCCTTCGGAAATAACGATATGTATATGGAAAAACTCATTGAAGAGCCAAGACATATTGAGATCCAGATTGTAGGTGATAGTAGCGGAAAAGCTTGTCATTTAAGTGAGCGCGATTGTTCTATACAAAGACGTCACCAAAAATTGACCGAAGAAACTCCAAGTCCGTTTATGACAGATGCGCTTAGAAAAGCGATGGGTGATGCTGCAGTAAAAGCTTCAGAATACATAAAATATGAAGGAGCAGGAACGGTAGAGTTTTTAGTAGACAAACACCGCAACTTCTACTTTATGGAGATGAATACCCGTATTCAAGTAGAGCACCCTATTACAGAACAAGTAATTGATTTTGATCTTATTCGAGAACAAATTATGGTGGCAGCTGGGATCAAGATTTCAGGAAAAAACTATTTGCCAAAACTGCACTCCATTGAGTGTAGAATAAATGCAGAAGACCCGTATAATAATTTTAGACCATCACCTGGTAAGATTACCGTTTTACACGCTCCAGGAGGTCACGGTATACGATTAGACACGCATGTGTATGCAGGATACTCTATCCCGCCTAACTATGACTCTATGATTGCAAAGTTGATTACAACGGCACAAACTAGAGAAGAGGCCATAAACAAAATGAGACGCGCATTAGATGAGTTTCATATTGAAGGAATTAAAACCACCATACCTTTTCATAGACAGTTGATGGACCATCCAGATTATATCGCAGGGAACTATACTACTGCTTTTATGGACACCTGGAAAATGGAAGAACCTGTAGATGAAGAGTAGTTTTTAGTAAGCAATTGCAGTAGCAGTTTGCTTGGTCTTCTCAAGATTATTTAGCGTCAACTCGTTTTAGAGTTGGCGCTTTTTTTTATACCTTGTTTTAGCCTTGCGGCGAAAATATTAATGGATGATTTATTTAATTTATAAAAGACAAATTAAATATATTTACTGGATGAGGTGAAATTATAAAACAATCATTTCTATTTGCTTATTAGCTGCCTTTAGAATGTGGTTTGTAGTAGTTGTCCCTCTTTTTATATTAATATATGTGCTAGCCGCAAACAGAAAAACACAACAATGACACTATCCTATTGGGAACATAAAACTTGGCTAAACAACATAGATTACGCAATCATTGGTAGCGGTATTGTGGGGCTTTCTTGCGCCTTAGAACTTCGCAGAAAACACCCAAAGGCTAAAATAGTAATACTAGAACGAGGGATGCTACCCAGCGGCGCTAGCACTAAAAACGCGGGGTTTGCTTGCTTTGGGAGTCTTTCCGAAATTATTGACGACCTCAAAACACACAGCTCTGAAGAAGTTGTTAATCTTGTCAAGGAGCGGGTTGCGGGGCTTCAGCTTTTAAGAGATACCTTAGGCGATGAGAACATAGATTTTCAGAAACACGGTGGGTATGAATTATTTACAGAAAATGATACGGCGCTCTATCAAGATTGCGTTGCAAAAATGGATGCCGTAAACAAGCTGTTGTACCCTATTTTTAATGGCGAAGTTTTCTCACTAGCAGCGAACTCTTTCCACTTCGGAAATGTGACAGATTCACTTATTTTTAACAAATTTGAAGGACAGATAGACACGGGAAAGATGATGCAGTCACTACTTAAAAAGACCGCAGGAAAAGACATTCTTATTCTTAATACAACTGAAGTGACAGATATAGTATCAATTGATGACTCCGTAAAGATTACAACCAAAGACCTTGGTATATTATCTGCAAAGAAGGTATGCATTGCGACAAATGGTTTTGCAAAACAGTTTTTAGACAAAGACGTACAGCCCGCAAGAGCTCAAGTTTTAGTTACAGAGCCTATAGAAAACCTTCACATTAAAGGAACTTTTCATTTAGACCGAGGCTACTATTATTTTAGAAACATAGACAATCGCATCCTTTTAGGTGGTGGGCGTAATCTAGATTTTGAAGGAGAGGCTACCACAAAAATGGAAGTGACCCAACAAATACAACAAGAGCTAGCGCGAATTTTAAAAACAGTGATACTGCCCAAAACCCCGTTTAAAATAGATTACAGCTGGAGTGGTATTATGGGAGTAGGCGAACAGAAGAAACCTATTGTAGCTGCCATTTCTAATACTGTTTTTTGCGGAGTTAGACTAGGCGGAATGGGCGTAGCGATAGGGAGTAGTATTGGAAAAAATTTGGCGATACTTGCAGCCGGGAACATTTCAGAATAACTTAATTTTATTTAATAACATAATGACAGTACTTGAGATTAAATCTAGTTTGCTTGATGCGTGTAAAAACAATGTGCGTACTCGATATGAAAAAGTGCAATCGACTATAGCAGATATTGTGGAATCGCTCAACGATGAGACTAAGAGTTCTGCCGGAGATAAACATGAGACGGGAAGAGCTATGTTGCAAATAGATAGAGAGAATGCAGGGAAGCAATTAATGGAGTTAGAAAACTTGCAGCGACTCCTTCCGAAAATAGACATAAAGACTGCGACAGATTACGCGCGTCTTGGGAGCCTTGTGCATACCAATCACGGAAATTATTTTATAAGTATTTCTTACGGTGCAGTGACTATTGGGAAAACCGTGTACTACTGTGTGGCACTACAAGCGCCTATTGGCGCAGAGCTTTCTGGTAAAAAGAAAGGAGACAACTTTGTTTTTAATGGCAAAGAATACCGTGTTACAAGCATAAAATAAACACGATTTCTCTTACCGTCCTATTAAAGAGACCACTAGATACTCAATTGAAAATATAAAGAATATAAAAAGAGTAAACTCCACAAGATGGTTCTTAACCAATTTTTACGGACCAGTTGCTTCAGGTGAATTGAGGTGCTATTTCCTGATGCAATTGTTTTATGAAGTGGAACGAAAATAAGAAAGGTGCTTATCCAAAGTGACCAAACAAAGAGCGCATAAATTACACGATCATAATTAATAGTAGCGTACAGTTGGTATATAGAAATCACCAATTGTCCCAGCATTAGCGGAATGACAATTCCCGCTAATCGATTGCTATATTTTTGATGCCAGCTCACAAGATGTTCTTTGTTGCAATACTTGAAACTAGGGTACACAATAAGCTGAATCATCCATATGAGGACTACCATACTACTATCTAGTAATAACCTTATTTCAGGGAGTGTCATTAATTGATATATAAGTAAGCGTGTCTTTTATAATCGCCGCATTGTGGCGTACGTACATTTTTTCACCTTTTGCAAGGCCCTCGATTAAGTAGTAAGCTCCTAAATAATAGCTTTTTATGACAACCATTTCAATAGCTGTCTTTTCTTCAGCTATTTTTAGTTGATGTGGCAGATAAGTAGTAGTGCCAACAACAGATACCTCTCCAAAAAAACTAGCTTGATATTTGTTCTCTAAGGATTCATAAATGGCCTTAGGAGTATCAATACGTTCTGTCTTCCCTACACGAAGCAATAGCATACGATCTGTAAAACTGAGGGCTTCTTCTGTGTCGTGGGTTGCGATAATACAGGTGATGTTTTGTGAACGGGTATAGTTGAAAAATGAACGACGTAAGGTGTTCTTTAAGAAGGTGTCTATGCTACTAAAGGGTTCGTCAAGCAACAACACTTCTGGCTGCTGTGCGAGTGCTTTTGCTATGGCAACTCGTTGCTTTTGACCACCACTTAGGTTTTTTACTTTTACGTGCTTAAAAGGCGTTAATTGCACCACATCTAATAAGTTGTCTACGCGTGCATCGTCTTTTGCTCTGTCGTTTCTATCTAAGTGAGAAGCAATGTTTTCTGCAACAGAAATAAAAGGCATAATGTCGAGCTCTTGCGCGACCAACTTCATAAAAGGTTCGCCAGGAATAAGATTGTGTTTTGGGCCTAGAAGCTTGTTTTTATTATAATGTATAGAGCCATCGCTCAGGTTAATTAGGCCGTAAATAAGGTGTAACAAAGTAGATTTACCGCAGCCACTTTCTCCTAAGACAGCAAGGTGCTCTCCTTGTTTGAGTGTGAATGAAACATGTTGAAGCACAGGCTTGTTTTCTGTGTCTGGATAGGCAAAAGAGTCGATGTTTATGTCTAGCATGAAAGTCAAAAAATAAGCGGAACGCTTCCGTCCCGCTTTAGGTTTAATACTATTAATTTATTATTTTTTAACGTCGTTATTTAGCTTTTCTGGAAGGACTTTATAGCCCATATTATATAGCGTGAATCCAAAAATATCTGCATATTGTTCAATGGTTTTACTTACCGGTGTTCCGGCTCCATGACCAGCATCGGTCTCAATACGTATCAATACAGGGTTTTCACCAGCTTGTTTTTCTTGTAGCTCTGCGGCAAATTTAAAACTATGCGCCGGCACGACACGGTCATCGTGATCTCCAGTGGTTACTAAGGTTGCTGGATAATTTATTCCTGCCTTTACGTTGTGGACAGGAGAATATGCTTTTAGATAATCAAACATTTCTGGGCTGTCTTCGGCTGTGCCATAATCATAAGCCCATCCTGCGCCTGCTGTAAAGGTATGATAGCGCAACATATCTAACACGCCTACCGCAGGCAATGCTACTTTCATTAAGTCTGGACGTTGCGTTATGGTTGCCCCTACTAGAAGTCCTCCATTTGACCCTCCTCTTACAGCGAGGTAATCACTTGAAGTGTACTTGTTAGCGATTAAGAATTCTGCAGCAGCAATAAAGTCATCAAATACGTTTTGCTTTTTCATTTGTGTTCCTGCGTCGTGCCATTTTTTACCGTATTCACCACCACCTCTTAAGTTGGCTACCGCATAGATGCCACCTTGCTCCATCCATACCGCATTTGCAATACTAAAGCTCGGAGTCAAACTAACATTAAACCCTCCATATCCATAAAGGATGGTTGGGTTTTTACCGTTGAGGTCCATTCCTTTTTTATAGGTAATCACCATCGGGATTTTTGTTCCATCCTTAGAGGCATAAAATATTTGCTTGCTCTCGTAGTTGTCAGAGTTAAAATCAATATCAGGTTTTACATAGAGTTCACTTTCTCCACTTTCTATATCAAATTTATAACTACTTCCTGGGGTCACATAATTTGTGAAAGAGTAATAGAGTTCTGTTTCCTTTTTCTTAGCGCCAAAGCCACCTGCAGAACCAACGCCCGGAAGTTTGATTTCTCTCACCAAGGCACCTTTAAAATCATATTGCTTTATGTTACTAACGGCATCTACCATATAGTTTGCAAAAATGTATCCACCACCCGAGCCTGCGTTGAGCACATTTTCTGTTTCTGGCACAACGTCTATCCAGTTTTCTGGATTTGGGTTTGCAGCATCCACTGTGACAATTTTTTTGTTAGGCGCATTGAGATTTGTTACTAAAAACAACTGTGATCCTTCGTTATACATCACATAGGTGTCACTATCCGTATGATCTAGCACAGTAGTAAATTTACTATCGGGCTTGGTCAGATCTTTAATAAAAAGCTTATTTCCCGAAGTAGAAACACTTGCCGTTACTACTAGGTATTTATTGTCTTCTGTGGTTCCACCACCTACATATCTGTGTTTCTCCGCTGGAGTTCCACCAAATATAATCTTATCTTCTTGCTGCTTAGTCCCCAGTTTATGGTAGTATAATTTATGCTGATCTGTCTTTGCAGAAAGTTCACTTCCTTTAGGCTTATCATAACTAGAATAATAAAAACCTTCGTTTCCTTTCCAAGAGACACCGCTAAATTTAACGTCCACGATTGTGTCTTCTACAACCGTACGACCTTGAGTTTCCATTACCAGCACTTTACGCCAGTCGCTTCCACCTTCAGAAATACTATAGGCGGCCATTGCACCATTATCACTAAAGCTTAGTCCTCCTAGCGATATGGTTCCTTCTTCATTAAACGTATTTGGATCTAAAAATACCGCGGCCGTATCAGGGTCATCACCTGTTTTGTAACGGTAAACAACGTATTGATTTTGTAGTCCGTCATTTTTATAGAAATAGGTATAATCTCCCTCTTTAAATGGCGAACCTACTTTTTCGTAATTCCATAAAGAAGTGAGACGTTCTTTAAGCTCTTCTCTAAAAGGAATGTTATCAAGATACCCAAAAGTCGTTTTGTTTTGAGCCTCTACCCATGCTCCAGTTTCTTCACTCATATCGTCTTCAAGCCATCTGTATGGGTCTTTTACATCTGTGCCAAAGTAATTAGTTACCGTGTCCACTTTCGCTGTAGTTGGGTACGTAATGTCTATTTTTTCTCTTTTCATTTCTTCTTCACATGCTGTAAATCCCGCAAAAAGAGCTAAAGCAAATACAATTTTAAATGTTTTCATAGTTTTTAATTAAGGAATGTAAATATAGCAAAAACAGCGCTTTCTTACCTAGAAAGCACTGTTAATGGTTCTTGTTATTCTGAAATATTACTGAAATAAAGGACGGTAAGATTTCCAAAATTTATAAATTAGAATAATATTTATTGCGACAATAGTGATCGCCACGGCAAGACCTGAAACATCTAAGAAAAGATGAAAGAACAGGATATTGACCGAAATAGGCACCAGTAGTATTAAAGCAAAAGGGACCCATTTTTTTATTAATAAAAGGAGTCCAATAATTATTTCTAATATCGCTACAGCGTATAAAATATAACCACTGCTCTCTAGCGATTCTATAAAATTAGCTCCAGCTCGAGCCATTTCTGGCGTAGGGAAAAATTCAAGAAATTTATTTAGGCCAAAAACGACGAGAGCAAGCCCTAAAATAATTCTAAGGATGTTAGTAAAAGTTGAATTCATAAAGTGATAGTTTTAGTTAGTATTATCTAAAGATATGAAAAAAATTACGATCTAATTTTATGAATACAACAATGAATACGTTAAAGTAGTGAGCTTAACCCTTAGTCACAAGTTTCTGCGAGCGCTATGATCCATTGCTCCAATAGTTCGATTCCCTCTATATGAAGACTGTTTCTGCCTAAGAGTGGCATTCTTCGGTTTTGCTCATTAGTACTTAACCGAACAAACAAAACGGAGTTTTCTGGGTCACCCGGTTTTACGATTTTTTGAGCTTCTAATTCTGGGAAAAAATCATCAGGATCTACGCAAACCCCTCTGTTTTCCAAAGGTTCGTTTTCATCAAAAGCAAAACGCATACTTCTGTAATTACAATGACCTTCATCCTGGTGACAGCTAGCGCAATTAATATCTAGGTAAGACCGCACCCGTAAATCGAGTGTCTGAGTTTCATCTGTGTAGTCAATGACCGTAGATATGTTTTCTGGCAGATTGTCCTCTAGATATCCAAAGTCAATAAACTTGCTCAGTTGGTTTTGTGTTGCTCCAGGATAGGGATACAGACTATTGAGACTTTGTGGTTTTAGCCCAATAGGAGCATTTTCTGCATTACTTTTATGACAGGTAAAGCACTCAGAACCTGCAGGTGTTCTATAGGTTACTGTTCTTTTTTCTCCATCTTGGAGCCACGTGACATCTGTAAAACCTCCATCACCTTCTACATCTAAAAAGGCTTCCGTTTGTTCCTCGTTCCAGATATATTCGGCAAACCGGTACCCCGAAGCTGTCTTGTACAATAACCTGGTTTCAATGATTCGAGTGTCGTTTAAAGGCAAGACATTTTCGTAGTAAAAATTCTTAATTAAAACGGTGCCTGTAGGGAAATCTAAAGGCTCTCCATCACCATTATATGTGGCTTTAAGACCATCGGGCATCCAGACAAAACGTTTTTTAAGCGCGTAATCTGAGAAAAGAGAACTTATTGGTTTGTAGGGTAGTACCCTAGGATTTGGGGTTAAAGACTTGATGTCTCCTGTAAAAAAATTATAGCTAGATAAGATCAAGAAAGGTTCTATAGAAGGATCAAAATTAACTTGACTTGATGGAACAACAGTGATGATAATCATCTCTGTTTTACACGACTGTGTCGTGTTACAAATAGTATACGTAAATGAAACGTCTCCTATAAAATCTTCGGGAGCGTTATATAGTATGGCATCATCAAGAACAGACATTGTGTTAAAGGTATCGATGGATGCAGTACCGGTACTTGGCGTAGAAAAAGTCAACAAAGCTTCTTCGTCTATGTTCACATCATTTACTAGAACTAAGAGGGCCACAATTTCTCCCTGGATAACTTGAGCAACATCAACTGTAGTCTCTATGGGCAACATGACATACACGTCGTCATCATTTTTACAACTCACAAAGAGAAGTAATGCGCCAAGAGTTAACATCCAATATTGATAATACTTCATAAATGTGAGTATAATAAAGCACCAATAAGTGAGGCTTAATGGTGCTTTATTGTATTTAATAATCTTTTATCTCTTCGTGAATTTTTGAGTCTTTATTTTATTTCTATCTAGTCTTCTACTGTTATTTATAAGACGTAAAAAATAGTTTCCGTTAGCTAGAGAAGAAACATCTATCTGGGAGTCGTTTAATCTACCGTGCATTACTCTTCTACCCGCTGCATCAAAAACAGTGTAAATAGGTTCGTCAAAATTGATGTCTTCTGAAATGTTTAAGAAGTCTGTAGTTGGGTTAGGATAAAGAATAAGATTTGCTACAATAGCATCATTAATGCCTAAAACACCATCTCCTTCTTGAAGTACGTGCATTTGATTAATGTCAAGATCTTCAAATATATCTATAGTCCCAGATGGCCAGTATACAGTCACAGATTCTACAGTATCGTCTGTTCCTAAACCAAAATGAGTATTTAAGGAGCTCATATTTCCAAAACCTTCACCACTACGCACATCTCTTATTTGAGTCCCAGAGGCTGTTAATATTTCTACACGAGCACCAATCCCTTGTGAATTGCTCTCTACTCCTTCTGTTGCAAATTTTACCCAATTATTACTATTACCATCATTGATTCTTAAAGAACCAAAGCCCATAACATCGATAAACCCATCGTTATTCACATCTCCAAAACCACCATTAAAAGGAGCACCTCCTTGGATGGTAAAAGTCATGTCTCCGTTTCCGTATAAAATAGAACCAGAAGAAATAATGTCTGTATATCCATCATTGTCAAAGTCGTATGTTTGGTTCTCAATATTTGTATCAGTAAAACCTTCTAGACCAGATCCTGTAATCACGTCAGTAAAAGTACCGTTACCGTTATTCCTCATTAATCTGTGAAATCCTTGACCCAAAGTACTAGCTCCAATCCAAGCATCCATATCGCCATCATTATCATAATCTGCCCAAGCACTTGACCAAGTAGACATGTCATCTTCAAGGCCTAAGTCTGCACCTATTTCTGTATACGTCCCGTCACCATTATTTCTGTGCATCTCATTATCTCGACGCGCAGATTCTCCACCACATTTTGCGATAAACATATCGATGTCTCTGTCGTTGTCAAAATCAACCCAAACAGATCCATAATGTCCACCAGAAGAATAATCACCTAAGCCACCTTGATTGAAGGTGAAGTTTCCATTTCCATCATTTATGTAATACACATTCGGCTCAACATCGTGACATACAAAAGCATCTAGATGACCGTCATTGTTGATGTCAACAAAATTTGAACGCTGAGAGAATACATATTCACTTCCAGAATCTTCAATAAATCCATCAATAGGATTACTGTCACCTGTATTGCTATCCATTGCTTTCATAAAGGTTACTCCTTGGCCACCTCCGTATAAAAGATCCGTAAGACCATTGCCATCATAATCTCCAGCAGCTAGACTCCAAGAAGGAGTGTAATCTGCGGTGGGCGTACTTATGTTCGCCTCTGTAAAACCACCACCATCATTTTGGTAAAAGATTTGTACTGCATCTGCAGAAACAGAAATGACATCATCTAGATGATCTCCATTCATATCTACAATACCTCTGTCACTATAGTTTGTGCCAATAGATTGGGTTGTAAATGTTATTTGGGCGTTGGCTATTCCAGCAACCAAAAGCGTAAAAAGAAGTAGTTTAATTTTTTTCATAATAGTATTTTTTAGTTAATCACATGTTGTATTTAAAGAATTTATCCATTCCTCAATAAGTTGTAATCCCTCGTCGTGAGAAAGATTACGGCCAAACTGAGGCATTGTAAACTGGCTATCCACTATTTCCATCCTATATAAATTTATAGAATTTGCAGCGTCTCCTGGTTCAAATAGCTTGGTGCCGGGAAACCCAGGAATTTCTGTGTCTGCATCAATGCAGATTCCCAAGTTATCAGAGTTGTTGTCAGTATCATCGTAAAGAAGCCTTAAAGATCTATAATCTGCTTGACCACCATCGGTGTGACAATTTCCGCAGTTAATATCTAGATATGCTCTAGATCTATCTAAGAGTGATTCATTAATATCTTCCCAGTCTACTACGGTATTGATAGTTGACGGCAGCGCATCTTCAAGAAACCCTTCTTCAATAAGCTTGTCTAGTTGGTTTGCCGTACCAGACTCATACGCATAATTAGAGTTAATGTTCTGTGGCTTAATCCCTAACGGGATGGTAACCATGTCGTTCGTATGACAAGTGATGCACTGTGTTTGTGCAGGAATTCTATAATTAACAAATCTTTCTTCTCCATCTTGAATCCATTCTACTTGTGTAAAACCTCCATTACCGGATTCATCAAGAAAAGCTTCAGTTTGTTCCTCATTCCAAATATATTCTGCAAATTCCCATCCAGAAGATTTTTTAACCATAACTCTGGTTTCAATAATACGGCGTTGATTTTCAGGTAGCACATTATCATAATAAAACACTTTTACAAGAGCACTTCCCACAGGAAAATTTAATGAATTACCATCCCCATTGTACGTTGCTTTGCTCTCTTCAGGAACATACACAAAGCGTGCTTTTTTTGCATAGTTTGTAAAAAGAGGCGTAATTGGCTCGAAAGGTAAAAGCCCGAAAGCCGGATTAAATGCGCTTAAGTTATCTGAGAAAAATCCATAAGAAGAAAGAGTATCATATGGAAAACGAACCAAATCAACACTGACAGGAGACGTTATTGCGACTGTGATAGTTACTGTTTCAGTTTTACAACCACTCCCTAACTCATTGCAAATAGTATATTGAAAAGTATCAACACCATCAAATTCATTATCGGGATCATAGGTGAAAGAATCATCTCTCACATCTGACGGAGTACCTTGGTCATTTGTTGAAACAACACCATTTGAAGCTGTAGTAAAAGACAAAACACCTTCTTCTGGCACGTTGGTATCGTTACTTAATACCGAAATAGTAATAGTTTCTAAGGATGAGACCATCGCACTATCTGCTTGTGTCACAATTTCTAATGGGACGTATGCATCATCGTCTCCTTTACAAGAAATAAAAACAATAAAAATAATGAAAGCAACCGCTTTGTATAGACGTCTTTTATTCAATTTCAGCAATAATTTGGTTATTTACTTATAAAGATAAAAGAAAGATTGTTAGTAACTTATAAATACACCTTAATAATGAGACTTTTGTGAGACTTTTAACTCTCTATGTTTTTGATAATGAGAGAGTAAAACCCCTTATCCACTGGGAAGCTTAGGTTAGATAAGATTATTTTTTACCAAATACTCCGCAATCTGCACAGCGTTAGTAGCCGCACCTTTCCTAAGATTGTCACTCACAATCCACATATTTAACGTGTTAGGCTGGGTCTCGTCTCTGCGCAATCTTCCTACAAACACATCGTCTTTACCATTAGCATACATAGGCATAGGATAGGTATTTGTATCTGGGTTGTCTTGAATTGTTATCCCTGGTGTCGCGTGCAGTAATTGACGTACTTCTCCTAAGTCAAAGTCATTTAAAAACTCCACATTAACCGCTTCACTGTGCCCGCCTGTAGTAGGAATACGTACGGCCGTCGCAGAAACAGAAAAGGTTCTGTCGTCCAGTATTTTTTGTGGTTCTCTGGCGAGTTTCATTTCTTCTTTGGTATACCCATTTGCTTCAAAATCATCACAATGTGGGATCGCGTTTCTATGAATAGGATATGGATAGGCCATAGCACCCTTAATTCCATTTTGTTCATTATCCATTTGAGTAACCGCATTCACACCGGTTCCAGAAACAGATTGATAGGTAGAAACCACGATACGTTTCATTTTATATTTTTTATGCAAGGGAGCAAGCGCCATCACCATCTGGATCGTAGAGCAATTAGGATTTGCAATTATTTTATCATTCTTGGTTAAACAAGACGCGTTGATTTCTGGAACGATTAGTTTTTTAGTTACATCCATGCGCCAAGCAGAAGAGTTGTCGATTACAGTGGTTCCTGCTTCGGCAAACTTGGGCGCCCATTCCATAGAAGTATCACCTCCTGCAGAAAAGATGGCGATATCAGGTTGGGCAGCAAGAGCCTCTTGCATCGCTACTATTTTATACATTTTTCCCTGATACATTATTTCACGTCCCACAGATCTTTCTGAAGCAACAGGAAGAAATTGTGAAATCGGAAAATTACGTTCTTCTAGGACTTTTAATAAAACGGAGCCCACCATACCTGTGGCACCTATAATCGCTACTTTCATTGATTGAATTTTTAGAGCATATAAAAGTACTCCATTCTCACAAAAAGACCATAGCAGTTGCTACAAAAAAGAACACCCTATCGTTTTCGATAAGGTGTTAAATTTAATACATTTTAACCGCTGTCTGAGCGGAGTCGAAGTTATTATTTCTTCAAAGAGTCGCGAATCTCTTTTAAGATGTCAAGCTCACTAGGCCCTGCTGGTGCAGCTGGTGCAGCTGGTGCAGCTGGTGCAGCTGGCGTCTTCGTTTTGTTGTATGCCTTTACGATCATAAATAACACAAAACCAACAATGATTAAGTTAATGATGGCATTAATCCATTTTCCGTACATGATAGCATTCTCTGCCTTTGATACGGTACCATCTGCAGCTACTACGGCCTCATCAAGTACAATTTTCAAGTCTGCAAAATCAACACCACCAGTGAAGTGACCCACAATTGGCATCATAATATCGGAAACAAAACCTCCCACTACTAGACCTAAAGCGCCTGCAAGTAATACAGCTACAGCTAAGTCAATGACGTTACCCGTCATAATAAAACTCTTAAATTCTTTTAACATTTTATATATGATTAAATGGTTAATAGGAACGTAAGATACAAATTTATTGTTTTTATTAAATTTTAACTACCGTTCATCGATTGCTTTTCGACTAATGGTACGTTTTATTCGAGAAGATAATGCCGTAAGTAATTCATATGAAATAGAATTCATCTTAACAGCCAACATCTCTGCGGTGAAGGTTTTATCAAAAATAACTACTTCGTCGCCTTCTTCACAGTCTATGTTTGTGACATTAACCATAATCATATCCATACAAACATTTCCTATGATAGGTGCCTCTTGCCCATTCACCAAAAAACTAGCACGGCCTTGTCCAAGTGTTCGCGGCAATCCATCTGCATGTCCTATTGGCAAAGTAGCCGTTTTCAAAGCAGTGTTTACTAGCCCTTTTCTACCGTAGCCTACCGTATCGCCCTTGCTTAAATGATGAATTTGAGAAATCACCGTTTTAAGGGAGAGTACCGGAATTAATTCTTTGTTATAACGGTCATTATTACCAAACCCATATAGTCCAATACCACAGCGCACCATATCATACTGCGCTTCTGGGTAATTTAAAACACCAGATGTATTGAGTGTATGCAACAGCGGTTGGTATCCTAGCGTTTTACTTATTACTTCGGAAATGTGCTGAAATTGATTAATCTGGCCTTCTGTAAAAGACTTCTCATTGACATCTTCACTAGCTGCCAGATGTGAAAACAAGGAGCGTACTTTAACGCTTGATGTTTTAGAGAGCAGGTTACAAATAGTAGTTATTTCCGAAGCCGTAAAGCCAAGTCTATTTAAACCGGTGTTAAATTTTAAATGAATGGGATAGTCTTTCTGGCTTTTTGACTCAGCAAAAGCTATAAACGCTTGCAGCATTTTTATAGAATAAATGCTAGGCTCTAAGCATCTTTCAATGATGCTATTAAAGTTAATAGGCAATGGGTGCAATACCAGAATAGGCGTTGTGATTTCTGCGTCTCTTAGTTGTTCTCCTTCACCAGAATACGCGACCGCAAAATAGTCGCAGCCTAGTGTTTCTAATTCTTTTGCTACGATAACACCATCGCTTCCATAGCCATTGGCCTTGACAACCGCCAGCATTTTTGTGGGAGTCTCAAGCTTAGATTTTAAAAAATGATAGTTGTGCCTAAGTGCATTTAGGTCAATCTCTAGCGTCGTTTCGGTTGCTTTAGGCATATGTTAAGCTTGCTTCTTTGGCTTTATTTCTAGCGGCTCTTGCACATTCATATTCTTTACTTTTTCGCGAAGCATTGCTTTATAGAAAGCAGCCCTGCTTAAAGGTTCGTATTCTTCTGTCTCACCGAGCAAAACAAGATCGTCATTTGTAGATTTTCTAAAACTATAATTTGCAAGATTACCCGTTCTTGGGCAAACTGCGTGCACTTTAGTAACGTATTCTGCAGTAGCCATAA
>Ga0307492_10000500_pt1 | contig 16537 bp, 11 predicted proteins | sample SI3LmetaG_FD_202365 | JGI IMG/M metagenome (GOLD analysis project Ga0307492, IMG submission 202365) | Sea-ice brine microbial communities from Beaufort Sea near Barrow, Alaska, United States - SI3L | ecosystem: Environmental > Aquatic > Marine > Coastal | place: USA: Alaska | collected 2017-05-06 | reverse complement strand
TTGGCCTTGCAATTGAAATGGGAGCTGATGCAGAAGATATTGCATTAACTATCCATGCTCACCCTACCCTTAACGAATCAATCGGCCTAGCCGCTGAAATGTACGAAGGTAGCATTACTGACTTGCCAAATGCTAAGGCAAAGAAAAAGTAAATACTGGTAACTATTCATTCTAAAAAACGTAAATCCGATGAAAGGAATTTCATCGGATTTTTTATGTGTGGAAAATAGGCTAATACCAATCCACCTTAATTTCTTCCCTCTACGTAACGCTCTATGTTCTAAAACGAGTTGCAGATTCGCTGATAAGACAAAGTTAGCAGGACACGCATGTTAATTCATTGTAACAAATCCTCACACTTAACTCTTTTTACCTTTTGCAGTTACCTCGAGCAATCAGTAGACTCACGCCCCTCCGTAAAACAAAGCGAGAGCTAATAACATAGCTCCAGGAAGGAAGGAAGACAGATGAAAAAAATCAGTATGTTAGCGTTTAGTATCAGTTTGGCGCTAGGTTTAAGTGCGTGTACTCCCGCAAATCAATCTGACACAACTTCCGCTCCAGCAGCGATCACTGAAACGGCTATGACCTCGGGGATCGATTTAACAGCCATTGATCAAAACGTACGCGCTCAAGATGACTTTTTTAGACATGTAAACGGTGCGTGGCTAACACAAACCGAGATCCCAGCAGACAAATCTCGCTATGGCATATTTAATGTTTTGTATGACGACACCCAAGAAAACTTAAAAGCATTAATCCAAGAGTCGGCTAATACCCAAGCCCAAAAAGGCTCAAACACCCAAAAGCTGGGAGATATGTATAACAGTTATATGAACATTGAGCAGGCAAATGAGAAAGGTATGTCTCCCCTTAAACCTTTACTCGCCAACATTTATGCAGTAGAAAATATGCAGCAACTTTCTAAAGTCTTTGGCGAGCTATATGTCTTAGGCGTAAGCGGTGCATTTAACTTCTATACCTCTCCTGATGCTAAAGATCCTGAAGTGGTCACTATGTATCTTTATCAAAGTGGATTAACCCTGCCTGACAGAGATTATTACAGCAAAGAAGAAGAAAAATTTGTTAACTTCCGCGCAGCCACTGAAAAATATATGGCCGAGATATTAACAAAATCTGGGCATCAGTCTGGCTCTGACGCAGCTAATAAAATCATGGCTTTGGAAAAAGACATCGCTGGCAAACACCTGTCGCGCGTTGAAAGCCGAGATGCAGAGAAAAATTATAATAAAAAGAGTACTGCCCAAGTCAAAGCCTTACTCGGTTCCTTTGACTGGCAGGCCTATGCCGATGCCAGTGGTGTGGGTGAAGTCAATGATATGGTAGTCCGCAACATGCCCTATTTTGAACAAATAGCAGGGATATTCGCCGCGCATGACTTACAAACTTGGAAAGACTATCTCACCTTTACCTTAGTCGACAGTTACGCTTCGCGTCTCAGTCAAGACATGGTCGACTTACACTTTGATTTCCACTCTACTACCTTAAACGGAATTCCAGAACAAAGTCCTCGCTGGAAGCGAGCGGTAGCAGCCACAAGCAGTATATTAGGTGAAGTTTTGGGCCAACAATATGTCGAACGCCACTTTACCCCAGAAGCTAAAACCAAGATGGATGTTTTAGTCCAAAACCTGACGAAAGCCTATGGCGAAAGTATCGAACAATTACAATGGATGACGCCTGAAACCAAGAAAGCAGCCTTAGAAAAATTAGCAGCATTCACACCTAAAATTGGTTACCCAGACAAATGGCGTGATTATTCTGCTTTAGAAATCAAAGCCGATGATTTAGTGGGTAATTATATTCGATACTCGACCTTTGACCATTTTGAAGACACCAACAAAATAGGCAAACCAGTCGACAAAGCTGATTGGGGCATGACACCTCAAACTATCAACGCATATTATCATCCTGTAAGAAACGAAATCGTTTTCCCAGCGGGAATTTTGCAGTCGCCATTTTTTGATATGAATGCCGACGATGCGGTTAATTATGGTGCCATTGGTGCGGTAATTGGCCACGAAATTGGCCATGGCTTTGACGATCAAGGTTCAAAATATGATGGTCAAGGTAACTTGCGCAGTTGGTGGACAGATACTGACCGCGCAGCGTTTGATGTATTAGGCAAAAAATTAGTTACCCAGTTCAACAAATTTGAGCCCATTGAAGGTCAAACCGTCAATGGTGAATTGACCTTAGGCGAAAATATTGGTGACTTAGCGGGCGTAACTATCGGTTACAAAGCATATCAAATGTCACTAGATGGTAAAACGGCTCCTGTGATTGATGGCCTAACTGGCGACCAGCGTTTCTTTATGGGATATGCCCAAGTGTGGCGCAGTAAATCCCGTGAAGATGCATTAAGAGCCCAATTAATTAGTGACCCACATTCACCAGGGGAGTTCCGCGTTAACGGTATAGTGGGCAACGTAGATGTTTTCTATCAAGCATTTGATGTTAAAGAAGGCGATGCGATGTATCTTAAACCTGAGGACAGAGTCAAAATTTGGTAATAAGTAATTTATAGCACTAAGAAGGTCGCTTAGCGGCCTTCTTTTTTTATAACAACAACTAACGAAATTACTTCAATACCTACTGATTAACCTGAAGCCAACTTTCACCGTAATACTTATTCATAATATTATTCAGGGTGCCGTTATCAATCATTAATTTTACTGCATATTGTAACTTGCTTATGCCCACGTCACTTTTAGAACGCTTAGACAATTGCTCACGAAAGCCTATTGCATAATTATTAGTTGGATCAATATTTGTCACTGGAATACTACTTTGAGTAAGCTAAAAAGAGAGAACTAACGCACTGCCAGCAATAGCATCAATTCTGCCAATATTCAGCATGTTAACTGCCTGCTTATAATTGGTTACTTCTAGGAGATTTAATTTATCGTCATGATCAAAGATATCGATCAAACGGGTTCCCTGCGTTTTACCAATTATAAGACCAGATAAATCATCGTATGTGCTAATTTTCTGGCCCGTTAACGGATACAAATACCAGACAAGTCTTCAATCTCTTCAAGCACTTCAGTGTGCATCCCTACGAGCTTTTTATCCTTGTCGTAATATCCCAAAGGTGCGTTTTAAATAATATGCATTTCTAAACACATTTCTTTACTGAGCGTTACAACAGAAAAAAGCACTGAACAAACAAAGGCAATAAAAAACTGGCATTGCATACTATAAATACTCGTAAAGAGTTATAAATCGACATTTAATCTCATCCATTTTATTTAAAAATGGTAATAAGCATCCTAAGTCTGTATATATTTTATATCCTAAGTAGAATTTTGATAAAACCTGTTAAATATTAATTAAATCATACAGGCCTAACTTTAATTACATGAACACAACAATGTCAGTGATCTTACTTTGAAACAAATTGAATTTTTTGAAATTATCAGCCCATGTATTGGTGTGTGCCAATCTGGGCCAAAAGGTTTCTGTGTTGGCTGTTTCAGGTCTAGAGAAGAAAGAGTACATTGGATAAACTTAGAACAAGATGTTCAGAGTAAAATTATCAAAGCCTGTGCAGCACGTAAAAAAAGAGCACAAGCAACTCATAAAAATAAAATTAAAAAAAGTACAACTGAAACATCACCACAACTTGGTTTTTCAGACGACTCATTTACTCAGAATAAACCATAAAACAGCTAATCTGATGGTCTCCGGTGACATCACCTAAATTAACAAAGAGGTTCGTAATGCCCAAACTTAAAACAGCACTGATCACAGGCTCATCAGAAGGTATTGGTCGTAGTTTTGCAGAAGTCTATGCAAAAAATGGACATGACTTAGTGTTAGTAGCACGTAATGCAGCTAAATTAATGGATTTTGCTAGCGAACTAAAAGCAAAATATGCAGTAGATGTGCATGTCTTCGCCGCCGACTTGATCCCCGTCGATGCCGCACAAAAATTATTTGAAGCGATTGCACTAAAAGAAATTAAAGTCGATATATTGGTGAATAATGCAGGCATGATGCAAGTCGAAAAGTTGAGCCTAAGCGATTCACAGCAGCTAAATAACTTATTGCAATTAAATATTCAGAGTTTGGTCAATATGACCCAACAATTTATTAAACCCATGCTTGCCCGTGGGCAAGGGAAAATTGTCAATGTAGGCTCTATTGCTAGCTTTATGCCGACCCCTAACTTTGCAGCATACGGTGCCAGCAAGGCTTTTGTATTGTCCTTTTCAGAAGGTATTGCCGAAGAACTGCGAGGCACTGGAGTAAGCGTCACTTGTGTATGCCCTGGCATGACAGAAACCAAAATGCTCAGTCACGCTGACGGCTTTGAAAAGTTTATTCCTAAGTTTTTAAAAGCAGATCCGATGGAACTTGCTGCGCAAGCATATAAGGCAAGTATGAAAGGAGAGGTAGTATTTTTGGACAAGGTAGCCAACAAATTGTTAGTACAAATGGCCACACACTATCCTCGATGGATGGTGCGCAGCGTTAACGGATTGTTTTCACGTTTTAAATAAAGTCAGCTAGCCTTAATGTGATCCAATATCTGTTGGGTTATATCAGCATATAGTTGACTGGGTATGGTGTGCCCCATGCCTGGGTAGGTTTTTATTTTGGCATTGGGTATAGCTTTAGCTGTGGCATACCCACAAGCAACAAGTACTAAAGGGTCGGCCTCACCATGTAGGATTAAGCTAGGCAAGGTTAAAGTATTTAGGGCTTCAGTTCTATCCGGTGAGTCTAAAATAGCGGCTAGTTGCCGGGTGTTACCCGCAGGATTAAAACCTCGCTGTAATGCCTGCGTTATTAAACCAAGTACTTTTGCCATTATCTCGGTTATCAAATCTAATAACCCAATAGCCTTGTGAGGCAAGTAATTTGCAAAACTGTTCGTCCCAATAAATCATTTGAGTGGCTAAGCCCATGATCAATACAATCGCTGGATGACTTTTATCTCCAAAACTATCGTAATTAATATGGAGGTTGTTAGCTGCAACCAACTGCTCGGGGTGGTGAGTGATAGAATTTAAAGTATCAAAACTCTTAGCAAATTAAACGTACTTTAGCTTGCCTGAAAACTGAGTTTTTTCAAGTTCCACTTTTTTATATGGCTGCCAACTAGCTTCTGGTTGCGACAATCTATTCGCGACAATCCAAACAGCCTGTGGATTGTGACCTAAACCAGAATGACTGCCTCGTACCTGAATATTTTCTGCCTGATGATGTGCTTCAATTCGGTGATTGATACAAGCTTGCCAATGAACAACACCATCAGTTTTAGAATATAATGCCGAATTTGGAACTGGTGGTGGGGTAAACATCTTTCTCACCACATCAGGATTAGATTGAGAAACATTACCATTAATAAGTTCAAACAATCTTTCGACTGCGGGAGAAGATCCTTGCGAACCATTAAATGGACTACCCAATGTAATGACTTGACGCACACAATCTGGAATAATCCGAGCAAGCTCTCTAGCTAAAATACCACCTAAACTCCAGCCTATTAGGCTCACCTTCGCGTTGTGGATCACCGATAACTCAATCACTCGATTGATTAATTGATCACTTAATACTTGTTCACCACCGACTATATGGGTGCCTAAATTTCGTCCAAGCTCCCAGCCATAGGTTTCATAACCTTTACCATTTAAAAAAGAACGTATGGGTTTAGTTGAAAAATCACTGGCTAAAAAACCGGGAAGTACCATCACCGGATGCCCGTCACCAGAAGGAGCTCTTTTCAAAAAAGGTAAAGCTGCACCGAATGCACTGAGTTCAATTAATGTTCTGCCTTCGCTGAGCATATGAAATAGAGAAGGTCTAGGTATAGTAGGTAATACATGTTGCATAACAAATCCTATAAAATGGTGTGACTATTCTTCTTGCATAAGCGCATCAATGGCTGCTTGCCCAGCTAGTTTTTCCTGTGCTGCTAGTTCTAGCTCATTAGCACTTTCGCGAATGTAGCGAGTAAACATATCTAAATCGGGCATTAAATTTGCTGAGCTTGTGGGACTAATAGATATGGTGCCGTTGTAACTGCAAATCGGCATGATCAAACCCATACCATCAAAAATAGGGGCTGTTCCCATATTAACAATCAGCTTATGACCAGCAAGATAAATGGGTATTTGTGGCCCTGGTACATTAGTAATGACCACATTGAATAACGGATTATGATGTTTGGCTATGGCCGCACTAGAGTAAAACCTTGCTGCCACACCCGCTAATCCAAACGGAATTAATTCTGCATATCCCATTAAACTTTTTGCATCAATGGCATCTTGATAAAGCTTACCTACCATAGTGTTAATTTGAATTTTCTCAAATCGCTTAATGGGATCTGCAACATCGGTAGCCAACTGCACATACATGGCAGATACTTGATTACCCATCGCATTTTTTTCTTCTGCGGTACGGGTTGAGACTGGCACCATAGCGACGAGTGGCTTATCGGGTAACTCACCTTTTTCTAACAAATAACGCCTAAGTGCTCCAGCACATATAGCTAGAATCACATCATTTAGGGTTGCCCCATCGACTACTTTTCTGAGGGCCTTAACTCGGTGGATATCTAAAATAGTAGAGTTCCACACACGTTCCATTTCAACTGTGTTATTAAATATTGTTTTAGGTGCATTGAACGGCATAGTAGGCATTGTTATGCCTTGTGCTCGGGTCATGTAACCCGCCTTTAAAGTAGCTTTACCTGTATCCCATAGCAGGCCTGGAAGCTTAGTAGGTCGCGTAATAAAGTGATAGGCGCTTTTTGCCATCAGTCCAACAGGCCCAGGGATCTCTTTTTTCTCTTTAACTACCCCTGGCTTTAGTGGCCTTGGTGTAGGTGACACGTCAAACAACATAGACATCAAGTCGGCTCCAGACTTACCATCAAATCCTGAATGATGCACCTTGCTGATCAACGCCACCGACCCTTTAGGTACTTGTGGGATGGAGTCTAAACCTTCTACAAAGATAAACTCCCATAAAGGACGATCTCGGTTTAACTGCTGGGAAAATAATCTGGATGCTAAATAACGCAGCTCTTTCCAACCACCCGGACGGGGTAAAGCAGTGCGGTGCATGTGCATGTTGATATCAAAATCGGGATCTTCAACCCAATAAGGTCTATCTAGGCTAAAAGGTACCGTGACCAATTTTTGGGTAAGTTTTTCTACGGTATGCACACGCTCACTTACATACTGTCTAAAGTCATCAAACTTAAGCGATCCTTCTATTACAGCTACACCACCTATGTGCATAGGCATCTTGGGTGTTTCAAGATATAAAAATGAAGCGTCTAGGCCAGAAAGCTCTTCCATAGGTGTACCATTTACATTGTAAACTAGTTGTTAAAACACCCTATATATTTATTAATAAAAATCAACCTCTTTTATGCATACCTTTGTATGTAAATCTAAATAGAAAAGAAGCTCTCATTTTAAACTACTAATGTTTATACTGGGTCAAGGTTTTTCCAAAAAAAATGAACTATGTCATTAATTCACCCTGTAGAAATAGCTAGAGTTGCTAGTCAATCATTTGCCTTACCGGATATTTGTGTGCGTATTCGATCAATGTTAGATGATGGACAATCTGACTTAGAAGACATTAGTCGGTTCATCGCATTGGATCCCTCTTTATCTTCTAAGTTGCTTAAATTAGCAAATAGTCCATTGTTTCGTTTTGAGTCGCAGATTGACTCTTTAGCAAAGGCCATCAACATTATTGGCGGCGAAGCCTTATATAACCTAGTCATGGCAGAAACCGCAAGCTCTGCATTTGAACACTTTAGCAGCGACGTAATTGATTTAAAAAGGTTTTGGCTACAAAGTATCTATGCGGCCTTAGTTGCAAAGCATTTGGCTAAAATGGTCAAGATAAGAGGCAGCGAACGCTTTTTTCTGCTGGGTTTATTACACAACTTAGGCGAATTGTTAGTGGCTGTTCAGGCACCGGATTTAGCGATTAAATGCTGCAAGTATGATGAAAAAACGTCGCCTTGGAAGTTACAACGTCAAGTATTAGGTTTTGATTACGCAAATTGCAGTGCAAAACTTATGGAGTTTTGGCACTTACCCAGACAATTATATATTCCTGTGATGGATCTACATAATGAAAATAAAGCACTGGAAAACAAGGATGTCGCAATTATTTTCACTGCGGTTCGTGCTGGCATAGCAATGACACATGATAATTTATATTCAGCCAGTCAGTTGATCACTCCTTTAGTTCTGAAATATTTGAACCTTGAACAAGAAGATTTAAAAGACGCGATTAAATTTGCATCCATGGAAGCTGACGGCGTATTAGGTGTAATGAATCCTTCTCTTCGTTAATTTATAGCTTGATATACAAGTATTTATTGCGAATTTTCGCTTAAGCTGTCCACAAGCCTAGTAAATTTATATATAATATTACGCTAATTTTTAGAATATCAGTATTTTTTACACCATGAAGTGGATCATACTCCTAATAGTTCTACTATCGGCAAACTTTGGCTTTGCGAAGCAAAACATCATGCACTCCCTATATCTATTAGATAGACCCGCTTTTGATGATGAGTTGTCAATAATTAGTGAGTTTGGATTTTTGTTGGCAAATGGAAATACCAATACTTCGACCATCACAGCTAAGATTAACACCAGTCAAGAGTTAACCTCCTGGAGTTATCAAATTATAGGTAATGCCCTATACAAGCAGAACCAACAAGTATTAGATGGTGAAGAAAGTAATCAGGCATCAGCTCAAAAACTATTTGTATCTGGTCAATTGGATCACAAACTAACTGAACCGGATGACCGTCTTTTTATCTATGGCGAATATGAAAATAATCGATTTAATGGTTTTCGTTACCAAGCTGCATTAGCAGCAGGATGGACTTCTAGGCTCTGGCACGATAAGCAAAGCGAATTAAAATATAGTATTGGTCCAGGTTATGCTATTTCAGAAGTTGAAGAAAACAACAGCCAAGAAGACGCCCAAAACCTTATTCTTAGGGCTGCGATGGAGTATAGAAAAAAGTTTTCTGATAATGCGACGTTTCGGCAATTTGTTAGCACAGAAGCAGACCAAGAATTTACCAAAACTAAATCAGAAACGTCTATATCAACAAAACTGACAGGCACTTTAGCTATGAAGCTAAGTTTTGTCATGAACCTTGATACTAGTGTCGGGCCAGATATTGAAGAGCTAGACACTGAAGCGGCGGTTACCTTGGTTTATCAGTTTTTTTAAAATTAGGTTACAACTAAAGTAGGGTACGTCTACGGTTAAGCTTCTGTCAAAACAGCATTATTTGTGCCTACTGAATCACTTCTACACATAATTATTTATACTTAAAGGATATACGAATGAAAAAGTCTTTAATTTTACTTGGGTTATGTGCTGCTGGAAATGCATTTGCTGCAGACGAAGTAAAGCCCTTCTCTATGGATGGCGAATTTGGCTATATTGCAACAACAGGTAATACTGAAACAACCTCTATAAAAGGTAAGCTTTCTGCCCACCAAGAACTGACTCAGTGGAGCAATGACTTCACTGTAGAAGCGCTGTACAAAAAAGATGAAATTAATGATGTTGATCAAACCACGGCACAAAAATATTTTTTATCGGGCCAAGGGAACTACAAATTAGAAAATCCTGACCATCGTTTATTTGGTTTTGCCTCATACGAAGACGACAAATTTAGTAGCTTTGACTACCAAGCAACACTAGCAGTTGGTTGGTCGCAAAAAATGTGGGAAGACGACGCAAGTAAATTTAGTTACAGCATTGGTCCTGGTTACTCATTTTCTGAAACCAGTGATGGTGAAAAACAAAATGGCATGATAGTTAGGGCTGCTTTGGACTACCAATGGAAAATCTCTGACACTGCTCAGTTCAAGCAGTTGCTCAGCACTGAAGTCGGAAGTGACAATACGAAGTCTAAATCAGAGACATCGGTATCTGCCCAAATCAGTGGTGGTTTATCCCTCAAAGTTTCTCTTATTCTAGATCATAACTCTGATGTTGCCGATGGTATCGACAACCTAGACACGCAAACAGCGGTGACTTTGGTCTATAGCTTTTTCTAAACACGTAACAAACAATTTATGTTCTATCTACCCACTTGTGTCAGATAGAACATAACGTCACCTGAACTGCGTAATTGATTGACTGTATTGTGTACAAAGGTACTCAATCCCCGTGAATTATATACAAGGGTCGAGAATGTTAGTGATTATCAGCTAATCAGCATTAAAATTAGTACAGCCGCAGGCAACAATTACCAGCGGTATTGCAGAACAGCTAAACTTTGCTTTTGGTTTATCTGGACATTTTGACTCAAAGTAACCCTGATATCAGCACTATTTTTGCTGATATGTTGTTCCATTAAATTTATGTTGTAAGGCCAATGAATGAAATTTAGTTCGCCAACCGTACAGCCGTTCCTCGTTAACGGCTAATGGATCAGCTTGATTATCATAGTAGTAATAGCGCAAAGTGGACTGTTTATAATATTCAATATGTGTACCTAAATAAAAACCCATATTTCCATCTAGCTCATGATATGGCTCAACATAATTAGGATGGAAAATACGATCCGTACCGATAACGCTTGGGTAAGCAGCAAAAGGTATGCGGTCATTATTTAAACTTTGCCTATCGTGCATAGCAAAACCACGCCAACTTATTAATGTGCCTAATGGGTCATTTGCCTTAAACAGTGAGCCATGAAATCCCCACGAAATGGGACTATTACGAGCACGACCGGGGCTGTATAGTGTTAATTCTAATCCGGCAGTACGAAGCTACTCCCCGACCCAACTATTCACTGCTGACTGGGTGTAAGTGAAAGGTGATAACCAACCTACATCCACATTTTCCAAAGATAATTTAGGATAAAAGAAGCCAACTCTTGCACGCCACCGCAACTTATTACTGCTTAATGGTTAGTAACTAATTTGAGCTTGGGATATACCTACATTTTGCTCACCCAACTGATAATAATTCGGTTCGCTACTACCGCATAACTCAGACCACTGCATCTTCGTATTGATTGACATCAGGTAATAGAGGTGACTTCAATGTAACGTTTATCTCAGACTCTTCCAGCAAAATCAGCGGTCTGGATAATGAGGTATCAACAACAACAATATACCCTAGCATCCAATAATGAATGTTACAGCCTAACTCAACCGAGCCCAGCGTTGAAAAAAGTAAAGGCTCGATATTAAGTCCTTTATATAGTTATAATTCAAAGGTTTTAGCCTTTTAAAAAGAATATACGTAGTGTTTGATCGAATCAGAATTTGTAAAATCCACTTGAGTATCTTTTTGAACCACTAATATATGAGGTAAAAATTGTGTATTTACCTCATATATTATCGCGATATCTTTAGATGTATTTCTTGGTTTAGAATTTTTAGGGGTGAGATAAACCACAACGTTGCCGACATGCATATTTTGTTCATTCAACACATTGACAGATAGCGGTTTGGATTGTGCAACAAAGGAAATGCCGCTAGAGAAAATAGTACAGATAATTGAGACAGCTGTTATAAATTTTGACATATATACCCATATTGGAATTCAATATACTGCTTAGTGAAATATGTCATATACACTCCTTTTTCATATCACTCCATCTGCTGTGCTAACCAGACTAAAACATGAAAATCAAAGCTGCACACAAAGAATCATGATGCAGGAATAAAATAGACAGGTTAATTAAATAGAGTCTTCCCCCTTCTGCTGTGACTTAGGTACAAGCAACATCACAGTAACGATTTTAATCCAGTTTATCTAGGATGATTTTTACTTCAGCAATTTGTTCTGAACTGCCTTTTTTCAAAATTTCATCTAATAATTCTTTCGCTGAGTCGTCTTCACCTATCTCTATGTATGCATGTGCCAAGTCTAACTTTGCCCCCAAACCATCGTCGGCATCAACATCGATCATGTTGAGATTGTCTTGCTCATTAACAAAAGGCTCTAAGGGAATATCTAAATCTAATGCTTTATCAATCTCATCATCAGACTCAGCACTAAAGCTTTCATTCAGTAATGATTCAACGTCTAAAAAGTCTTCTGTGTCTAATTCGCTTTCATCGATGTCTTCACTTTCAGACGTTCCATCCAGTAAAGCGGTAATATCAAACCCAGTATCATCTTCTTCTAATGATAAATCGTCGTCCAAATCAATAGATTCGAGCATTTCATCAAAGCTTGAGCCTTCAAGCTCTTCGATGATCCCATCATCTTCATCAGCATTAGTCTGCTTTTGATTAGGTTTGGCATCATCATCGTCTAACCAATCGCCCAACCCCGGTAAATCATCTAATTCATCACGACTATTTTGTGATGACTCGAACGATAATCCATCGATAGTTTCATCAAGTGCATTATCAAGTTCACTATCATCAAAATCGTCAACCTCATCACCCTCATCACCCTCATCAAGAGTTGGGGATGATAAGGGGAGTGGCTCACGAGGTTGACTTTTAGTAACAAAATCGTCAGCCGAGAACTCTAAATCATCAAGTGAACTAATAGAGGCAGGTTCATTCGATGTGAGATCTTCTAATACCTCATCCAACTCTTCTTTTTCAAAATCTTCTAAGGCTTTTTCTAGCTGATCTTCATCTAATGTAGAGTCACTGTTGGCTGGCATATCGAAGTCTGCGCTTAACTCAGTGTCGAGTTCATCGTCTTCATCTATGCTGCTGTAGTCAGCTAACTCTTCACCTTTAACTGCTTGCTCTGGCTCAGTTGGCTCTTCATCTTCAACAGCTTGCTCTGGCTCAGCTAGCTCTTCGTCTTCAACTGCTTGTTCAGGCTCAGATAACTCTTCGTCTTTAACTGCTTGTTCCGGCTCAGTTAACTCTTCATCTTCAACTGCTTGCTCTGGCTCAGTTGGCTCTTCAGCTGCAACATCTTGTTCTGGCTCAGCTAGCTCTTCGTCTTCAACTGCTTGTTCCGGCTCAGGTAACTCTTCGTCTTCAACATCTTGTTCTGGCTCAGCTAACTCTTCATCTTCAACAGCTTGTTCCGGCTCAGGTAACTCTTCATCTTCAACTGCTTGTTCCGGCTCAGCTAACTCTTCGTCTTCAACTGCTTGTTCAGGCTCAGATAACTCTTCGTCTTTAACTGCTTGTTCCGGCTCAGTTAACTCTTCATCTTCAACTGCTTGTTTCGGCTCAGGTAACTCTTCATCTTCAACTGCTTGTTCCGGCTCAGTTGGCTCTTCAGCTGCAACATCTTGTTCTGGCTCAGCTAGCTCTTCACCTTTAACTGCTTGCTCCGGCTCAGTTGGCTCTTCAGCTGCAACATCTTGTTCCGGCTCAGTTAACTCTTCATCTTCAACATCTTGTTCTGGCTCAGCTAGCTCTTCGTCTTCAACTGCTTGTTCAGGCTCAGCTAACTCTTCGTCTTCAACATCTTGTTCTGGCTCAGCTAACTCTTCACCTTTAACTGCTTGCTCTGGCTCAGTTGGCTCTTCATCTTCAACAGCTTGCTCTGGCTCAGCTAGCTCTTCGTCTTTAACTGCTTGTTCCGGCTCAGTTAACTCTTCATCTTCAACTGCTTGTTTCGGCTCAGGTAACTCTTCGTCTTCAACATCTTGTTCTGGCTCAGCTAGCTCTTCACCTTTAACTGCTTGCTCCGGCTCAGTTGGCTCTTCAGCTGCAACTGCTTGTTTCGGCTCAGGTAACTCTTCGTCTTCAACATCTTGTTCTGGCTCAGCTAACTCTTCACCTTTAACTGCTTGCTCTGGCTCAGCTAGCTCTTCGTCTTCAACTGCTTGTTCTGGCTCAGCTAACTCTTCATCTTCAACTGCTTGTTCAGGCTCAGTTGGCTCTTCAGCTGCAACATCTTGTTCTGGCTCAGCTAGCTCTTCACCTTTAACTGCTTGCTCCGGCTCAGTTGGCTCTTCAGCTGCAACTGCTTGTTTCGGCTCAGGTAACTCTTCGTCTTCAACATCTTGTTCTGGCTCAGCTAACTCTTCACCTTTAACTGCTTGCTCTGGCTCAGCTAGCTCTTCGTCTTCAACTGCTTGTTCTGGCTCAGCTAACTCTTCATCTTCAACTGCTTGTTCAGGCTCAGTTGGCTCTTCAGCTGCAACATCTTGTTCTGGCTCAGCTAACTCTTCATCTTCAACAGCTTGTTCCGGCTCAGGTAACTCTTCAGCTGCAACTGCTTGCTCTGGCTCAGCTAACTCTTCGTCGTCAACTGCTTGCTCTGGCTCAGTTGGCTCTTCATCTTCAACAGCTTGCTCTGGCTCAGCTAGCTCTTCGTCTTCAACTGCTTGTTCAGGCTCAGTTGGCTCTTCAGCTGCAACATCTTGTTCTGGCTCAGCTAGCTCTTCACCTTTAACTGCTTGTTCCGGCTCAGTTAACTCTTCATCTTCAACTGCTTGTTCAGGCTCAGTTGGCTCTTCAGCTGCAACATCTTGTTCTGGCTCAGCTAGCTCTTCACCTTTAACTGCTTGTTCCGGCTCAGTTAACTCTTCATCTTCAACTGCTTGTTCAGGCTCAGTTGGCTCTTCAGCTGCAACATCTTGTTCTGGCTCAGCTAACTCTTCACCTTTAACTGCTTGCTCTGGCTCAGCTAGCTCTTCAGATTCAATGGTTTTTTGTGTCTCTTGCAGAACTTCAGATATATCAACTTCGATTTCATCGTCTGTATCTTCTTTGTCAAAATCATCACCCAATAAGTCTTCATCAATCTCTTCAGCTAAATCATCAAGCTTTTTAATACCAAGCTGAGGCTCTTCTACATCGAATAATTCATCTTCATCTTCATCTTCATCTTCATCTTCATCATCGTCAGGTAACATAGAACGCATTTGTTCAACTTGTTCCAACTCGTCAATTAGACTGCCTGTGACGCTATCCAGCTCTTCATTTTGAGAAATTATTTCTTTATCAAGATTCTGTAATACTTCTTCATTGATAACTTCTGAATCATCTATTAAAGGGGTTTCAACACTTTCTTTTACTGATTCAGCAAGTAAGTCATCAATACTAATCTCAGGTTGCTCTTCGTCATCCAACACAGATTCAGTTATAGCTTCATCATCATCTGCTACGGGGGCAAGTAAAGATTCATCCTCTTCATATTCCATGTCATCGACTTCAGCGTCGACTTGTGGTTCGTCTTCTTCGGTTACCATGTCATCAAGATCAGAGTTATCATCGCTGTCTTGTACTTCAGCTAACAAATCGTCGGCAAGATCATCGTTAGTATCAGCAGATATTTCTTGATCCACTTCCGCTAACAAATCATCGTCATCGTCATCTTCATCAAATAAACTATCTAAGTCATCTTGCTCAACGACTTCAGAACCGACTTCAAAATCTTCGTCGAGTAATTCATCTAGGTCATCATCTCCAAGATTATCAAACATTTCAGAGTCATCAACGATAGGTTCTTCAATACTATCGCCTAGCGCATCATCTAACGATTCTTCAAGCTCTCCTGATAACACATCATCGAGTAAATCGTCATCACCAAACAAGTTATCATCGTCTAATTCGTCATCACCTTCTCCCGACAATTCAGCACTCAGTGCATCCGACAAATCATCCATTTCAGCAGCGAGAGGGTCCAATGAAAGATCATCTAAATCATCTTCTTCAGGCTTAACAATCGCTGGGGTTTTGCGCTTAATCATCCAATAGGCAAAAGCGGTAAGCGCTAATAGAACTGGTAATGTGAACAGCAAGATAAGCGTAATAGGGTTGTCTAGCCAAGACGTTTGCTGTTCGGCCATTTGAGCAGCTTTTAGTGCATCATCTTGACGAGACTTTTCTAATAATTTTTCAATGCTCTCGCCAATTTGATTCATTTGCAGCGACTTTTGCTGTTCCTCACTGCGCATTTCATCAATGTCGGTATTTACTTTATTTAATCTTTCAGATAATTTTTGTTTCTCATCCAGAATACTTTGTACACTTTTAATAGATTCGGCAAATTGATTCCGAATGGCCAAAAATTGGCGATTTTGTGCCTCGTCGATAGCACCTAATTTTTCTTCTATTGATTTCCGAGTTTGATCTAAAGCGGCTGTATTTGTCGGTTGTTGGGCAGACTGACTTGATGTGTTCAACTTTAAGCTCTGTGCGTCTAGCTCAGCTTTTTGTTGTGCTTGTCTGACGTTAACACCAGAGATATAAGCTTCCGACGGCATCTTCAATATCGAGCCATCTTTCAATAAATTAAGATTTTGCTGCTCAAACGCCTCAGGATTAAGCTCATATATAGCTTGCATGACCTGATAAATAGAAAGCGAGTTATTTGGACGATAATTCTGGGAGATTTGCCACAACGTATCAGAAGAAACTATTGGCCCATAAGTGCCAGGCTGCATTTCTCGTTGAGTTTGAGTTCGTTGTTGTGGCTGTTGCTGCTGCTGTCGCTGTGGCTGTGGCTGTGGCTCAGAATATTTAGGAGTGGAACTTTTAGGACCTCTTAAATTTCCCTGTTGGGAATAGGCGGCAGGAATAGCGATAACAAAATTCAGCACAATTAAAAGTTGTACTGC
>Ga0307492_10000499_pt1 | contig 16547 bp, 15 predicted proteins | sample SI3LmetaG_FD_202365 | JGI IMG/M metagenome (GOLD analysis project Ga0307492, IMG submission 202365) | Sea-ice brine microbial communities from Beaufort Sea near Barrow, Alaska, United States - SI3L | ecosystem: Environmental > Aquatic > Marine > Coastal | place: USA: Alaska | collected 2017-05-06 | reverse complement strand
ACATTGAGCATAAACAATTGGCTGAATTTTTCACTAATAATATGATTAAAACCACACTGCCGGTTGGAGCTATTATGGAACAACCATTTAAAGTACCGATAGTAACGATAGAGTGTGGGGGTGCAGATCAAAATAAATCACATCAAGTAGCAACCATTGGTTTACAGAATTTTTTTGATACCGTATCACTTTTTAAACGTAAATCGTCAAAGGTCAAGGTAAGAAACAAACCGCTAAGAATAAAGCTAATTAATGATGCTTCAGTCGGCTTTTCAAATCATCCTTTACAAACTAATGACGTTACACTGCGAGCAGATATTGAGAATTTAAATAATGGCGAAACACCTGCTGGTGAGTTTATTGGTTGGAATATTGATAATAGTGATTTACTTTTTAGCGCTATCGATGCCGATGATAACGATCAAATCAATCACTTATTTGAAGTTCGCGGTGAATGTATTTATACAAGAGTGGAAATGCAATTTTATATGGCAACAAACCTCGCTGAAATTGCAACCAAAGACTGTCTTTTCTACATCACTTTAATTGAAAAGAAAAAAGCGAAATAAACACTTAAATTATGATTTATAAATATACTATCGAATAGGGCATAATAGTAAAAGGCAATCAGCAAAAATGCCCCAATTAATTATCAAATTTTTCACTCAATCACAAAGATATTGAGGTTTACAAGTGTCAACAAACATTAGTTTACTCTCAGGTAAAAAAAAGGCAGTCTGCTCACTAAAATTGTTATAGATCATGATAGTGATGCAACCGTGAATCGATACGACAAAGTTAATAGCGAGAGCATTCAGGATTTCTTCGAAACGATTAGAAAAAAATATCTGTTTAAGAAAATCATTTGATTTTAGATGGTGCGGGATATTATCGCTCTCAAGCTCTAAAAGACAAAGCAGTAGAGCTTAATATTAAACGCTATTATTTACCTACGTACAGTCCAAATTTGAATCCGATAGGACGACTTTGGAAAGTGATGAATGAACACGTCAGAAATAACCAGTATTTTCTACGGCTAAAGAATTTCGAGATAAAATTGATGTGTTTTTTTTCAAAAGACATTAGCGGGTATCGATAATTCTTTAGCGAAAAAGAATTAATGATAAGTTTCAGGAATTAGATCCTGAACCTTGAAGTGGGATGGGTATATATTTCTAGTTGATCCCCCTTGATATGTGACCTCCTTGATGCAAAAAAATGTTTTATTAAAAATGAATATTTATTTACTTTTAACCCAGCTTCAATAAAAAACTTTAAAGAAGATCTTTCAAGAAAATCATTAACCACTCTTTTCAAAAGTAAACTGGAAATTGCCGTCAAACAAACATCCAAATTACTAAATAAAGAAAATACGATTATCTCTTTAAAATATCAACAATCGTTGTTTATGTTTAACTCAAAAACTTCAAATAATATTGAGCTAAATGTAATGCAAAGCGCAGCAAAAAAAAGCCCATTTTTTATTAGAAAAAATGGGCTTTAAAAAAAACCAAATTAAACGGAAATTTATCGAATAATTTCCATTTCATCAATTAGGTTAGTCGCTCCATCAACATGCTCCATAACCCATAAAATATAACGAGAATCAACGCTAATAGAACGGTTCAGTTCCTTATCATAATCCCAATCGCCAATAATGCTTTCGTAAACACCATCAAATACTAAACCAACAAATTCCGCCCTTGCATTTAAAGTAGGTGAACCTGAGTTACCTCCAGTAATATCAAGCGTACCTAAAAAGTTAACAGGAACAGAGCCTAAGCCCTTTTTAAGGTATTTACCGTAATTTCTTTTAGCAATTAAATCTAATTGTTTTTGAGGAGAATCAAATGGATCAGCGCCAGTATGTTTAGCTGCAATTCCTTCTAGTGTAGTAAAAGGGGTTGCGGTTAACCCATCTTTAGGTGAATAGCCTTTAACATTGCCATAAGTAATTCTTAAAGTACTATTAGCATCAGCATAAACAGGATTATTTTTTGCTTTGTTGTAAGCAATAATCGCTTCCATGTATTTAGGCCTTACCGCATTTAAATTACCCGATAAATCTTTTGACTCGTCTTCTAGTTTTTTTCTTGCTTGATAAGTAGCAACTGCATATTGAATAAAAGGATCATCACTTGCTTCAAATTCTGCAACCGATTTGTCCATCCATTCTAAACGCATTGCTTCCATACCAAGCTTTGTTTTTGCATACATTTTACTGAGCTGCTTATCTAAACGACTTTCACTAAAACCGTCATCTAATTTAAAAAATGCATCAATGTCGACCACATGCTCATCCATTGGTAATTTTGCATATCGGGTTAATAAATTCATCAAAATGGCTTGATCAACTTTAGCGTCAAAACGGCGATCTATACGTTTCATGCCTTGCTTAAAACGATTTAAATCACGCTCTTGATAACCTGATTCACGCTCCATATTTGGCTTTTGATTTTCAAGGGACAAACGATACAAGCGAGATGCAGAACTCATCATGCTAGAAATTCTTGTATAACCTAAAATAGTATCACGCTTAAAAGAATGGTGAGACTGTTTAACTAGCTTTTCCAACTCCGTCATTGCAGCATTGTATTTTTTTTTTCTTGAATTGCTTTTATTAATCCAAGCTCGTAATGACTTCTCTAGCTGATTTTTACGTTCTTGAGTCGTTCCTTTGTTGTAACTTTCCATCATACTGCCACGATTTTTTTCATAATTAGATAATCCAGCAATTAAACTTTCATATTTAATTCGAATGTCACTACCTTCATCTGAATTAGATTTAATACTTTCAATAATTGAGCCCATTAATTCTTTTGTTAATTTATAGTTTTCAGTGAAAGTATTTTTAACTTCCGTTGATGTTCTATAACGGCTTGTTCGTCCTGGATAACCGATCACCATAATATAATCGTCTTCTTCAACACCTTTAGCATTCACTTTAAGAAAATGCTTTGGCTCAAACGGCACGTTATCTTCACTAAAGTCAGCAGGTTTACCATCTTTACCAACATAAGCTCTATAAAAACCATAATCACCGGTATGACGAGGCCACATCCAGTTATCTATATCACCACCAAATTTACCAATACTAGTAGCTGGTGCGTGGACTAATCTTACATCTCTAATCATTAATTGCTTGAAAAGAAAGTACTCTAAACCACCATGAAAATTAACCACACTACAACGATACTGTTCATCTTGTTCACATTCACCCACTAACCGTTTACTGTTTGAATCAACGGACTTAAAACGATCCGTACCAGACATTTTATCGGTTAAATCACCTTTTATCTGTTGAGTTACTTCTCGGATATCTTCTGTAACATATATTCGTGAACCCGGCGTTGCTGGTAGTTCATCTTTAAAGCTTTCAGCTAAAAATCCATCGTTTAATAAATTATTTTTTTCTGTTGAATTGTATTGAACAGAGCCATAAACACAGTGATGGTTGGTAGCAACCAGGCCTTTAGGAGATACAAAGGAAGCCGTGCAACCACCAAGGCTGACAATAGAACCCATTGGAAAACCGGTTAAATCAGTCAAGTTTTCAGGATTAAGTTCTAAACCAGCCGCCTTTAGCTCTTTAGTAATAGTAGGTAATTGATGTGGTTGCCACATGCCTTCATTAGCAAGCACAATATTGCTAGAAAATATCATTCCAAGCATGGAATATACTGTTAAGAATAACATTGTTTTTTTTATCATTTTTTCATCCAAATAAGTTAAAACTCTTAAGGTCTAGCATTTATGCCAATTCCACCTAAAAATAAATTTTTCACCGCGAAGTTTGCACATCATCAATTAAAATGTCAAACCCTCTTTTACCATCCAATTTCCCGTTAAACACATTCTCATAATTACCCTATATTCCTTAAACAAAAATTAATAAAAAATTAATGACAGTCATCATATAGGCAGTCTGCTACAAAAAAACTCCAATGACTTACAGATATTTTCGACTTTATGGATTTATTTTTCTATGAGGTTGTTTAATAATAGTCACTCAATTTAATATCAAGGATGATGTGTTGGCGTTTAAATGAAGTGAACTGATTGATCCGCAAAACGCTGGATATTATCACCTCATTAGTCGATTCGAAAATAACGGGTCAAAATAACGCAAAATAAAAATAACAAAAATAAGAAATAACGGGTCAGGCTCATTTGACAATATCAAAACATTTGTATAATTTAAATCCATACCAAGACCAACTAGAATAGAATATGAGGGCGCTTTTCATCATGTGATGAAATCGTGCTCGTCATTGTCAAACCATCTTCCGAGACGAAGATGACTATCAGCTCTTTCTTAATACCCTATCAGAGGCGAGTAAAGATTATAACGCCGTTATCCATGCCCGCTGTCTAATGAGCAATCATTATCATTGATAGATAGAAACACCCAAAGCCAACTTAAGCCAGATAATGAAACATGTTAATGGTCTTTATACACAACGATATAACCGCAGGCATAAAAAAGATGGTACTTTATTTCGAGGTCGCTATAAATCCGTATTAGTGGATGAAGATACTTATTTATTAAAACTCACCCGCTATATTCACCGAAGCCTATTGGAAGTGAAGAACAAAATCGTTCAAGAGCTTAGCGACTATCCTTGGTCAAGCTATCCCGCTTATTTCAATCAAAGCAAACCGGAAGATTGGCTGTTTCGCGATAAAACCTATCAAATGTTAGGTCCTCATCATCGTTACAAAGGTTACCTTAACTAATTTGAAAAGGGCATTGAGGAAGACATTAAACGATTTTATAGTAAAGGTAACCTATTACCATTGCTAGGTGATAAAGAGTTTAGAGCCGAGCCGGAAGAAGAAAACGATGGAATCGATATCATAAAACTTCGTCGAACACTCGAAGATAAACCCAACCTTGATGAGTTAATGGTTTATATTGAAAAAGTCACAGGGCAAAAGCAACGTGATTTACGGCAGCGCTCCAATGGCAAACTAAACAACTTACCCTATCGCGCTTTTGCTATTTATGCGTGCCATCGGTATAGTCAAGCTGGTCATAATGAGATTGCAAAGCATTTTGGATTAACGCATCGAGGCAGTATTTCAGCACCAATAACTCGAATACGAAAAGAGCTCAATGATAATCAGTGGACAAATGAAGTTAGTCAATTAGCAAAGCAATTGTTTATTGTGTAATGAGCCTGACCCTTGCTTCCTTAATTGATGAATAGAGCAAAAGTATCACACGGTACCAATACAAAGCCTGCCCGTTTTGTGTCAAGGTGAGGTGAACACTTTAATGCTTGTTGGTTGGCGCCACGAAAGCCGCGGTCTCGGCGAAAATGGGGGGATATACATAACTCCCGTCGGGCGAAGTCGTCTTCATTAAAAAGACCACAAACGTGCGCCTCAATTGCACGATGCTTGTCGCTAAATTCAAGTAAAAGAAAGTAAAAATAGTTAGAATCATATTGATTGCGATGGAATTAGCGAAAACGTCGAAATTAATACCTCCTATACTAGAACACTCGATTCTAAAAATCTTCCCTATAAGTTTTTAGCCAAACATTCTTCCTATTGGAGGGCTGATAAAACCAATGAAGTTACATTTCACTAACTTCAAGGAACTTCGCAAACCGCGATGCATTTTGCGATTTCCCTCTTAGTGTTGCTACAGTTGATAAAAAGAACGCATATTAATCAGTAGCTAGCGACTAAAACACATATGGCACGATTGTAGCTTATTAAAACGTAAGTCCGTTTTTTTTGCATTTGGCGGTGAATGACATCTATGTTATGTTTCTTGTATTTTACATTTTACATTTTTCATTTTACATTTAGCACTTTCAGGAGATTCCATCTATGACTCAAGGCCCAGATTTTATCATTATAGGTGCGGCAAAAGCCGGTACAACTGCTATATGGAATTGGTTAAATGCACATCCTCAAGTTTTTATGCCTCGCGTAAAAGAACCTAGTTTTTTTAGCTTTCAAAACACAGAGGTAATCCCAAAGAATGGTCCGTTTGACCCATCTTACTCCAAACGAATCACAACAAATTGTTCAGATTATGGTGCCTTGTTTCAACCCTCTAAAGGGCAAATATGTGGAGAGGCTTCACCAATCTATTTGCAAACTTCCGACGCTGCACAAAACATACACCAGTACAACTCGAAGATTAAACTGATAGCAATCTTACGTGACCCTGCTAACCGAGCTTTTTCTCAGTTTAGTCATAATTTGCGAGAAGGGTATGAAACAACATATTCATTTTTCAAGGCCCTCTCGTTAGAAAAGAAACGTCGCCAGGCGGGCTGGCTAAAATTTTTCGACTATCTCGAAGGTGGACGTTATGGAAAACAGCTTCAAGCCTATTATAAACGTTTTGATCGGAATCAAATATTAGTACTAAAGTTTGAAGACTTGAACGCCGACCCAGCAGCTGCATTTAATAAAATATGTAGCTTTTTAGATATTGAGAGCACCGTAAAAATATCACTGACTAAAAAATTCAATGTTTCTTCTTCGTTAAAAAAAGCACCAAGAATTCAGCTATTAAAACGAATGTCCAACCAACCAAACGTCTTAAAAACGGTCTTGAAAAGTATGCTGCCGAAAGGTATTCGTAACCTTATAAAAGACAAAATTGAACAGATCAATCAAAGAGATACTCAACAAATGACTTCAGAAGAGGCAGAAACGATTTATAAGGAGCTAACAGCCGACAGAGTTTTACTAAGAAAACTCACTGCAATGAATTTTGTAACTTGGGGAGAATAATATTTACGAAACTTCGAAATGGTGATATCTCCCTTTTTGTGTTTAACAAACACACGTATTAGCGAACTACACCTCAAATATTGTCGCGGTTGAAGGTCTTTAGATATGATATTGTAAAAAATCGAGCTTAATATTACCGGTTATATATTTGATAATTTAACCTAATTAAAGTACATTATTCTCCCGTATAAAAACAACAAATAGGGAATTTAGTTGGCTAATTCATTGATTGAAGAGCTCAAACGTCGCAATGTCATAAAAGTTTGCATCGCTTATCTGGTGCTGGCCTGGGTGATCATCCAAGTGACCCAAGCAGCTGTACCCGCTTTACATTTACCTGGATGGATTAATACCGCTGTTTTCTTCTTTGGTCTTATTGGCTTTCCCTTTGTTATTTTTGCATCTTGGGTTTTTGAGATAACACCCGATGGCGTAAAAAAAGAATCGGACATTGCACCTGAAGATTCTTTAGCATCCCACACCGGTCGTAAACTTGATTTTTTTATCATCTTTCTATTGGTGGTTGGCTTGGGATATTTTTTTTATGAAAGTCGATTTGATGAAACTAGACAACTAACAACAAATTCTTCTGACGTTAAAACACCAATTAAATTAGGTCCCTCCATTGCTGTACTGCCCTTTGCCGATATGAGTGGTGAAAGTGATCAGGAATATTTTGGTGACGGTATTGCTGAAGATCTTCTCAATGTCCTTGCCAAAACAGAAGGTCTGCGTGTTGCTGCTAGAACGTCTTCCTTTAAATTTAAAGGTACAGATGCTACGAGCGCTGTTTACCACTTCTACAAGAGATGATCGTGTTCATCCTGGACATGCTAGGAAGATGGTGGCCAAGATGAAAGCGCTAGGTCATGATGTTATGTATTACGAAAATACTGAAGGTGGTCATGGTGGTGCAGCGAATCAGAAACAATCAGCTTATCTAAATGCTCTCATATACACTTATTTGATTCATCAGTTAAAGTAGTTTATTGATAATTGAGATGGAGTTAAGAGCTTCTATGATCCTACATCGTCTAAAAAATACTTTAGTAACTCAGAAATGGACAGGCTCATTATTGAAGTGCTGGTGCTTGTTATCGGTATTTTTTTAGGCTTCTGGAATCGAATAAGACAGTATCTGACCCCCTTGATGAAAGGCTTGAGATGTATAAAATGGAAGAAATGATGAAGCAAAAACATAGTGCTTCAGTAGAGCGATATATAACTGACATGTTCCTTCAACTCCTTGTCACCAATCCCTTAGTTAGCCAAATATCCGTGGCAATGGCTATCTATTCAAATAACAAGAATTATGCCAATAAAATAGATACGAAATTTGTTATAATCTAGGCAATTATTCTGATTTTAATTGCTAATTAAACCTAGAGATTTTTATGAATACAATATTTAAACGTACTTTAAGCCATTTTGTTATTCTAAATTCAAACTGGTTAATGATTGTTTTTATCCTTAGCATTGTTTCTGCCGATACTTTTGCATCATCTGAACAAAAACAATCAGTTTCTAGTTCTGCGGAAATGTTAGTAAAACACATGCCAGAAAAAGTCATGTTAAAAAAAGCTAATACACCAAACTTCACTAAAGTCGCATTTGAAAATCAAGATATTATGCGAAAATTCGCGATTTCATTCCATCATGCTTTGTTAGAAATTGATTATGAATTACTCTATGCTATTGCTGATTTAACGGTTACTGAGCGAAAACAACTCGATAGATTAAACATTTCTCATCAATCAGCAAATGAATGGAATACTCGATATTTGAAATTCACTACTCGATTAAATCAAAAACGATCTGGCAAACAATTAGCTGGAATAGTCGGTTTCGAATGTTACGCAACGGTTGAAGAAACCCTGCAACAAGGTTTGGATTTATCTCTTGCCTACCCAACGTTGTCTGAGTGGGTTGATATTGGTGATTCGTGGAATAAAGCAAACGGTTTGCCAGGTTACGATTTAATGGTACTAAAAATAACTAATCAAGCAATCGTGCAGACAAAGCCGATACTGTTTATACATAGCTCAATGCATGCTAGAGAATACTCTCCTGCGGCATTAGCTTTAGAGTTTGCGCATCGACTATTGGAAGATTATAACAGTAATGCGGATACTCGATGGTTGGTTGACTACCATGAAGTCCATATTCTTTTTCAAATGAATCCAGATGGTCGTAAAATCGCAGAAAGTGGAGTGTTTCAGCGTAAAAACACAAACGAAAATCATTGTGCAACTGGCGATGTGGGTGTTGATCTTAATCGCAACTTTGCTTATTTTTGGGATTATACCAATGGTTCAGGCTCTAGCGGGAATGAGTGTAATCAAACATTCAGAGGCATTTCTGCAGAATCAGAACCAGAGACACAGGCTGTATCAAACTATATCCGTTCATTATTTCCGGATGCTAGAGGAGATAATGAAACTGATGCCGCACCTGTAAAAACATCTGGAATGCACATTGATATTCACAGTTACAGCGAGTTGGTTTTATGGCCTTACGGTCACAAAGAAGGCGCATCTCCCAATGATAGTGGCTTTGTTTCACTTGGTAATAAACTGGCTTGGTATAATAATTATACGCCGCAACAAAGTATCGGATTATACGCAACTGATGGTACTAGTGACGATGTTAGTTATGGCGAGTTAGGTATTGCCGCATTTACATTTGAGTTAGGTACTTCATTCTTTCAAGATTGCTCAACCTATGACGATATAATTAAACCTGATAATTTAAAAGCACTAGAATACGCAGCGAAAGCTAGTGCAATGCCCTACTTACTAGCAAAAGGTCCAGAAGTTTCAACCATCTCACTTAACGGTACAGAAGATGGCATTACGGTTTCCCAGGGAACTGAAATCAATCTAGTTGCCACACTCAAAACAAATCAAACAAAGTTAATACAGTCTGGTCGAAGTATTACAAAGGCAGAATATTCGATTGATTCACCAGTTTGGATGGATATAACAACAAAGACTGAAATTACAGGTAACGATGGTGCTTTGAACTCAGAAACAGAAGCGTTCAATATTTCAATTGACACGAGTTCGCTGGAAACAGGTGAACATATTTTATATGTACGTGGTTATAACCAAAATCAACAAGTTGGCGTTCCTAGTGCTGTTTTTATTAACGTTGGTTCAAACAACTCACCTACTCCAGAGTTTTCATTTACTTGTACCAATTTATCTTGCAACTATGATGCTAGCGCAAGTGTTGACAGTGATGGGGATATTACAAATTATAGTTGGGATTTTAATGGGGAACAAACATCAACATCTATTTCTGGAAGCATGAACTTTTCAACTGTTGGAAGTAAAACTATCAATTTAACCATCACAGACAGTTCAAACAATACAGCTTTAAAAACAACCACTCTTACTGTTACTGAAGCCGCTCCTACAGAAGAAGAGTCTTCAAATTCTGGTGGAGGTTCTATGATTTATTACTTGAATGGTATGTTACTAATATTTGGATGGATGCGAGTGAAAAAATTAAAAAGCGATTAGCAGAGGTTATTTTCTTCTAGGATAATTCATAGTTAAAAAATAATTGATTAGCTCTTTCAAGGTCTTCGGGTGTATCTATCCCCGCTGGAGGAGCTGAGTCTAAACAGTCTAAATAAATCTCAGCGCTATTTTCAATGACTCTTAACTGTTCCAACTTTTCTTGTTTCTCTAAATGGGACATAGGCCAACTAACAAATTGTTTTAAAAAGTCTTTTGTATATGCATAGATTCCAATGTGTCTAAAGTGGTTGTTTTTATTAAAGGTGGACACTCCTGAATCACCTCGTACAAAAGGAATAATTGAGCGTGAAAAATAAATCGCTTTTTTATTTTTATCGAATATAACTTTTACGGCGTTAGGGTTAATTGCTTCATTTTCATCAGTAATCGGGCAACATAAGGTAGCCATTTTTGCGCCACTATTAGATATAATACCGGCAACCTGTTTTATATTCTCAATAGGAATAAATGGTTCATCACCCTGTACGTTAACAATGATTGCATCATCATTTAATTCAAGTTTTTGTGCTGCTTCATAAATTCTATCACTGCCGGATTCATGATCGACTCTTGTCATAATGGCGTTAAAACCGGCACTATCAACCACTTCTTTTATTGATAAATGGTCAGTTGCGACACTAACTGAAATAGCACCGCTGGCTTTTGCTCTTTCACAAACATGCAAAATCATTTCTTTATTATTAATTTTAGCAAGAGGTTTGGCCGGTAAGCGTGATGACTCATATCTTGCTGGAATAATGACGTGAAAATTCATAATTTAGTTTCTATTTTAGTGTTAACTTTTGAATGAAAATCTATTCAGTTCCTAACCATTCCATTAAATCTATAATAGGAGATTATAATGCCTCATCAACTTCCTTTTGAGTTAAAGATTCTGCTTTTTCTACTAATAAAACAGGTAGTCCATCATCAATTTGATAACTGAGTCTATCAAACCTGCAAATTAAGTTAGCATTTTTTTTATCTAAATCCAATTTTCCGTGGCACCTGGGGCAAATAATAACTTCTAATAATTTTTTATCCATTACCTTTCCTTTCTATTAAATCTTGTATTCTCGACAGTAAATCATCTGTTAGATTTTTGTTAAATGGCATGCTAACTTCTAAGTAATACCAATTATTTTTTGCAAAATCCTTACACTTAACGGCATCTTTTTCAGTCATGATGATCAGGCTTTTATCATCGGCATTAGCGTTCAGCTGTTCAAAATCACTCTCACGAAAAATATGGTGATCTTTGAATGTTTTTGTCTCACTAACTTTGCAAATATTCTTTAGGGTAGAATAAAAACGATTCGGATTCCCAATTCCGGCTACTGCAAAAACTGAACGGCCTTTAAGTGTTTGTAACTCAATTTTTTCATTCGTTATTAAATTAACAAAATTATCAGCCACCATGATGATTTGCTCGTCAACAAGACCATCAACTTGGTGTTCGACTGCACCACTCCCATTTTTAACCAAGAGGTCAATAGATTGACATCGTGACACAGGCTCTCTTAATGGTCCAAATGGCATGACTAATTTATTTCCAAAAGCTCGAGAAGAATCCATTAACATAATTTCAAAATCTCGTTGCATTTTGTAATGTTGTAAGCCGTCGTCACTGATGACTAAATCAATATCATTATTTTCGATTAGGTAACGAACTGCATTACTTCTATTCGCATCAATAACAATTGGAATTCTTAAATTTGAGTATTGCATAAAGGCTTCATCGCCAACACTCAACGCGTTATCCAAATCGTTTACTTGATGAGGATAGCTTTTAACATTGGAATGATAACCTCTACTGACTACGCCACATTTAATGTTTTGCTCGCTTAATAAATTAACTAACGAAGCTATAAAGGGAGTTTTTCCTGTGCCGCCGACTGACAAATTGCCAACTACAATGACAGGCTTACTAAAAGCACTAGATTTAAGAAATTTCTTTTTATACAAAAAATATTTAAGCTTTACTAATAGAAGAAAGGGGCTGCTAAAAATCCAAAACAAGTAATAAATAAATGAACGGTAACATCGCGCGGGATACCAAAACCGTTCTATAAAATGATACTCTTTCATTAATTAGTTTCTTGCTCTGCGAATTGCATTTTGTAGAGATTTGCATAGGCTCCATTTCGTACGATTAGTTCTAAATGACTCCCTGTTTCAATAATTTCTCCATCATTTAATACTATAATTGTATCGGCATTTTCAATAGTCGATAATCTATGAGCAATTACAATTGATGTTTTATTAACGCTGAGTGATTCTAGTGCTGCTTGAATATGCCTTTCTGACTCAGTATCTAAAGCAGACGTTGCTTCATCTAAAATGACGATTGGTGAGTTCTTATAAATAGCTCTTGCAATTGCTAGCCTTTGCCGTTGCCCACCAGACAATCGATTGCCATTCTCTCCAATATTTTCATCAAAACCATTTTCAAGTTTTTCTATAAACTCCCAAGCATGCGCTTTTTTTGCTGCATCCATAACTCGTTCTAAATCATAATTATCCTTGTCACTCATTGGATAAGCAATATTACTTGCAACACTCGAGTTAAAAAGAGTCACTTGCTGCGACACTAAGCTAATATGACTTCTTAAATTCTTTAACTGTAATTGTTCTGTATCTATGCCATCTAATAAAATTTGACCATTAGTTTGATTATAAAAACGTAACAGTAAGTTAGTAATGGTTGATTTACCACTACCAGACTTACCAACTAGTGCCACAGTTTTACCCGCTTCAACAATGAATGAAATATCATTGATGACGTTTTCTGGTTTTTTAGAATAAGCAAAACTAATATTTTTAAACTCTATTTTCCCTTTTGGTTTAACCAGCACCTTATTACCACGGTCAATTTCCCGACTCTCATCTAACACCTCAAAAATACTTCTAGCGGCCGCTATTCCTTTTTGTAGAACACTGTTTAAATTTGAAATTACCTTCAATGGTTTTAACATCATTATCATCATGCCGATCATAGCAACAAATTCACCAGGTTTTAACTCACCTGATGAAAGCTGCTTTCCTGCATAGTACAAAACAAGGGCAAGAGAAAACCCCGCCATTAACTGAATTAATGGTGTGCTAAAAGCTTTAGTAGCAGCCATTTTTATGTTCAGATTTCTTGTTTGTTTAGCTTCTACGGTAAATTGTTCAATCTCAAATGACTCGCCATTAAAAGTTTTAATCACTTTATTACCATCGACGATCTCTTGCGTTTTTTGAGTAATTCCACCCATTGCATTCTGGATGTTTAAACTGATTTTTTTAAATCGTTTACTCGCATAACTAACGATTAATCCAATAATAGGTGCGGAAATTAAAAACAAACTCGCTAATTGCCAATTAGTATAGAATATATAAGCGATAATAAAAATCACTAACCCACCATCTCTCAACAGCTTGGTAAAGGCATCTGTTACGGCAGAAGCAACCTGTTGTGTATCAAAAGCCATTTTTGAAATTAACTTTCCACTTGCTACCCTATCAAAATATTGGCTCGGTAGGTTTACATATTTTTCGGCTAACTGAACTTGAATTTTTTGAACAATATTTTGACCGACCCACGACATGCAATAGGTTGAAATAAAACTAGCGATACCTCTTACAATAAGTAATCCAATGACAAAGTAAGGTGCCGCTTCGATGGTTGACATGTTATTTTTGACCAAAGCTTCGTCGGTTAGTGGCTCTAAAGAATAAACAAACAAAAAATCCATACCAGCAAAGATTAAATTACCTAATATAGCGATAAAAAAAGCAAGTTTATAATCTTTTAAATAACCCCTAAGTCGTTTAAAAACCTCGCTTGAACTTTTCTCATCAGAAGCACTCATTCACCATTCCTTTGAGTAGCCATTTTTAAATTAGTAACACCTAGTTGAGAAGTTGCGTCCATTGCGGTAACAACTGATTGATAAGGTGTATTTGCGTCGGCGCTTAGTATTACTGCAATATCTGGATTTTTTTCCAAAACCGTATTAATGGCTCTTTTTAATGTATCAATGGATTTATTGACCAACGCTTTTTTGTTAACAAAATACCGTCCTTCTTTATCAATACTGATCTCCAACGACTCAATATTATTTTCCAAAGGCTCTACATTAGCTTTTGGTAATTCTAATTCAATTTGTGTTTCACGAGTAAAACTTGTTGAAACCATAAAAAAGATTAATAACAAAAAAACTACATCAATTAATGGTGTTAGATTAACGGCAATTTCTTGCTTTTTATCTCTTAAAATCATTTTAAGATCCCGTTACCCTTTTAGGGTTTCTCTTTCGCCATTAAGAACTTCAACCATTTTTAAAGCCTCTCTTTCCATTTCGGCGACTAACTCGTCAACACGCCTTTCAAAATGACGATGAAAAATTAGGGTTGGAATGGCAATGATTAATCCAGTCGCCGTTGTAATTAATGCTTCCGATATTCCATGAGCTAACGCTCCAGAATCGCCAGTACCTTGAACTGTAATGACCGTAAAAACTCTTATCATTCCAATTACTGTGCCTAACAATCCCAAAAGTGGTGTGATTTGGGCTATTGTACCTAGTGTATTAAGGTATGTTTCTAGATTGATGATAATTAATCGTCCTGCTTCATGGATGCTCTCTTTCATAACAGCTCTGCCGTGGGCATGATTGATTAATCCGGCGGCTAATATCTCACCTAAAGGTGAACTGCTTTTTAATTTTTTTAGTCTAGCACGATCAAGCTGGTTGTTTTTTATCCAACCCCAAACTTGCGCAACTAAGTGTTTGGGCGTTATTCTTGTCCGGCGCAATGTCCACGAACGTTCTATACAAATTACAAAAGCAGCTACAGAGCAAAGAAGGATTGGAAACATTATCCAACCGCCAGCTTTTAACAGGTCTATCATCTGTGAAATTTTCCTATTTTTAACGAGCCGCTATTTCAGGCTATAACAAGGCGAAGTATAACAAATTTTATTCGATAAAATAACGGGTTATATCGCATTTAGTTTACTCAGTTATTCCAGAAATGTTGATAATTTTCTCTCTCAACGGAAATTTGCAACCTATTTTCAATTAAATTGATACTTATCGCGCCTTGTTTGTGGGTTATCCAAATATTTGCACCTTTATTTTTATAACGTTCGACGACTTTTGTTTTTGGGAACTTCCATTGATTAGCGTAACCTGTTGAAAATATAGCCTCCCTAGCATTGACCATATTAACAAAGTCTTCGCTAGAGCTTGTTAAACTGCCATGATGCGGAACAACTATAATGTCGTGTTTCTCGATAATTTGTTCGTTGAGTAATATTTCCGCTCTCTTCTCAATATCCCCCGTTAACAGTATCTTTTCATCACCAATTGATATTGAAAGTACACAGGAGTAATTATTGCTTTTACCAACATAGTTAAAGTCAGCCCCCTTAGTATTAGTATCATCTATTTTAAGAAAGTTTATAAATTTGAACTTAACATCTCCCAATTGCCATTCTTTAGCGGTATGGCAGTTTTTAGTGGGTATATAAATTGGTGTTAGTGACGATTTATCTTTACGTTGTCCTCTACTTTTAATTTTTTCACCCGATAAGATCTGATCGACAGAAACATGCTTAATAATACTTTCTAACCCGCCTCGATGATCCGAATCTCCATGACTAATGATTAAACCATCAAGTCGTTTAATATGATTTTTTTTTAAAAATGGCAATATCACACTATCAGCCATAGAAAACCTTTCATTACCATATCCCGTATCATAAATGAGGTGGTGTCCATCTACGCCAATATAAACTCCTAGCCCTTGCCCAATATCAAAAACAATCATTTTGAAAGGATGGTTTTTCTTTGAGTTGGATGTGAAAAAGGAAATTGAGAGGATAAAAATAATGGGTATAATAACCAGCTTACCTGGGAATTTATTAGGTATTAAAAACAACGAAGATAAAATCATTAGCAATAATGCTGTTGGGATTGATAGAGCATAATCAAAATACTCTAAATGAGAGTTCCAAAGAGCAAATTGATTTTGGATAAAATAGCTTAATTCTAATAATTTATTAGCTAATTCAAATATCAATGAGGCTAATTCAATGCTGATACCACTTGATAGCATACCCAAGTAAACTAATGGCGCAGTCAAAAATGATGTCATCGGAATTAAAAGTAAATTAGTTCCCAATGAAACAATAGAAACTTGCCCGAAGAAATACCATGATATAGGTGTCAATCCTATAAAAATAAATAGGTTCACGCGGAACCAAGATGTTAATTT
>Ga0307492_10000498_pt1 | contig 16550 bp, 10 predicted proteins | sample SI3LmetaG_FD_202365 | JGI IMG/M metagenome (GOLD analysis project Ga0307492, IMG submission 202365) | Sea-ice brine microbial communities from Beaufort Sea near Barrow, Alaska, United States - SI3L | ecosystem: Environmental > Aquatic > Marine > Coastal | place: USA: Alaska | collected 2017-05-06 | reverse complement strand
AAGCTGCCCGTCAGAAAACTTCTGCCCAATGGCTGCAATTGGCTGTGAGCACATTCGAGCCAGTCAGTTCTCGCTCCTTAACCCAATATACCTGTTTTTCCTCTGTGCCCTCTGCGGTTCAATTTCTCTTATCTTTTACTATCTACTGTAGTCAACTATCTAGGTTTAAAATGCCAGTCTTCTTAACCCCTCTCTTAACCTCTCTAGCCACGGCGCAAGGCGAGTATTTTCTCGGGGGTAGTTTCATCGGTGTAATCAGCCCAACCTGTTACCTGCTGCAATTGGGCTTGTACTGATAAGCGGTCGGCTAGCTCGTTACCCTCGGTGCCCAAATGGGCCCTAACATGTGTCATCTGTACCTTTCCGATTAGAGGGCGACTTAGGGCGTAACACTCTTTGATTAACTCAAGGTTTTGTATTGGAGCGCTACCCCCTTTGGTCCAGTTCTTTTTCTTCCAGCCTTCAGACCAAACAAAAACGGCCTTAAGGGAATAATCCGAGTCGCTTAGGATTTCCACCGGCAGACCTTTTTCGAGGTAATGATGGGCTAACTTTATGGCCTCTCTTAAAGCGATTAACTCAGCAGTATTATTGGTACCGTTAGGTGAATGGTAACCGTATTTTAAAGTGGTTAGCTTGCCATGCTCATACACCACAAGGCCAGAGCCCGTCGCGCCAGGGTTAGGATCGCAAGCGCCATCGGTGTATATCTGTACGGGGAACTGATATGCCAGCACCACAGTTAATCCCTCAGAATTACTAGTAGCTGCGGTCCTTTGAGTAGACTTCGCGGCTGAGGTTCCAGATGACGTAGACGTATTCCCAAGGTATACGTCGGCCTCTTCTTTAGTCGGAAATGATTTGAATGCTGCGCCAGAATAGCCCTTGGTCGCTGCCTGACAGGCCGCCCATGTGGTGAATATACCGACCTTATGGCCCTTGAGTACTGCGTAAAACTTCTTAGCCATTATGGTCTCTTAAAATTCATTATCATGTTTATTATTATCGAACTAGACATTCGGCAATTCGTCTGCAAGATCCTAACATTTATCTGCGTTCTTTAGGTCGTTCAAATATTTACCTAGACAAACAAAAATGGTTTTCTACCACAGAGGAAAAGGAGCGCTGCGCTACACAGAGGAAATACAAAAAAGGCTCGGGTGGGTAGAATCAAGAGGTCGTTGCTGAAAAATTTTGACGTTTATTAAATTTGTAACAATTGTGATGGGGTTTTCATCATTATCACTTGTCAGAGAATGATGATGTGTGTGTTTTCACATAAAAAAATCAATAACGTTTATCTTTTAACCGACCTGCCCTTGAAGTTACGGGTCCAATCAAAACTTAGGTCCATTATTTCTTTACACTTATGTTGCAGATTAACTTAAAATAGCGGCAACTCATTAATTTCACTTGGGAATTCTGTCGTAGATGAATTCTATTGTACCCAGTATATTCGGTCGAATACTGTCTAATAAATTACCATTAGCTTTTAACGAGCATGCCTTAGCAGTGACACACAACCAAACTAACCAGCAAATTCAATGGAGTGAAATAACCACTCCGCTATCTTTTACGTTTGGTTTTTTGGGTCAAACTATCCATTTTTCGACTGCTGACCAAAACGTCACATTAACGATGATGGGTTATCATAGTGACCACTTTTTAAAAACGCGTTTTGACCAGTATTGGGTTAACGCGAATATAGCTAAACTCGATGCTTTGCTTGATAAAATAGCCAACATTCTGAGCCATGGTTTTTTACGTCAGTCACGCATCAGCGACATTAAAGCCTTAGCGCTACAAGAGCATAGTCGTTGGTTTCCATGGATTAAAGAAAGTAACAGCTTAGCGTTGATAGATAAGAAAATTCAATTATTAGACAAATACTCAAAATGGGATAATGCTGCCACCCATTTTTTCCAACACCGCTATGTAAAAGAACAACTACAGCATCACACATCATATTTCGATCAGGTTGAGTCCAACCCTTTAACTGAGCGACAACGCATAGCGTGCATTATTGACGACGATAATAATTTATTACTCGCGGGTGCTGGAACCGGAAAAACCAGCGTAATGATCGCCAGAGCAGGCTATTTAGTTCAGAGCCAGCAAGCAAAATATGATGATATTTTATTACTTGCCTACGGTCGCAAAGCCGCTGCTGAAATGAATCAAAGAGTTCAAGATAAACTGACCACAGATAAAATAAAAGCAACCACATTTCATAGTCTAGGACTTAGCATCATTTCACAAGTTGAAGCAGGAAAACCCAGCCTTTCGGTGTTTGCTGAAGATGAAAAAGTCAAAGCTAAGTGGTTACACCATTGTTTTGAATCACTGATTGAAAACCAGTCAGAATATCGAACACGGGTGTTAGATTACTTCAGTCAATATTATTATGTAGAAAAGAATGATTTTGACTTTCAAACCCTTGGCGATTATTACCACTACTTAAATGATAACGATATCCTCAGTCTTAAGGGGGATAAAGTAAAAAGCTTTGGTGCGCTCTATATCGCCAACTGGCTTTTTTATCATGGCATAGATTACGAATATGCAGCGGCATATCAATTTGATGTCAAAACAGTGGAGCGCCGGCAGTATAAACCTGACTTTTACTTGCCTGAATATGAACTTTATATTGAATATTATGGCGTCGATGAAGCAGGTAATACTGCGCCGTATATTGATAAAGACCAATACCACGCATCGATAGAGTGGAAAAAGACCACACATCAACGTTATAACACGCGATGTGTAACGTTAACTTATGCACAGCATAAGCAAGGCGTTTTATTGAGCGAACTCCAAAACGCTTTATCTGCTCTTAAAATTGATTATGAAATTTTGCCCATTGAATCCATCTTAGCAAGCCTTAAAGAAACGGGAAGAATAAGCGTTTTAGCGGAGCTTTTCGGTAAATTACTCGGACTTTATAAAGCCGAAGATTTAAATGAAAAAGCCCAAAGAGATATCATCAACAGGGCCGAGGATACTAAACAAGCAGAAACCGCATTAGCATTGCTTAAACCCATAATGTCATCTTACAACCACCATTTACATCAGCGAGATGAAGTCGACTTTGAAGACATGATTATCAAAGCGATAGATTATGTTGAATCTGGACTTTTCACATCTCCATGGCGCTATATTATGGTGGATGAGTTTCAGGATATATCTAAGCCCAGAGCGAGGTTAGTCAAAGCATTGCGTGATAACCACAAAGGTAGCTCTGTTTTTGCTGTTGGCGATGATTGGCAAGCTATCTATCGATTTAGTGGTGCAGACATGAGATTGACCACCCAATTTGCAAAGTACTTTGGCTTGGCTACCCAAACCGAATTAGATGTAACGTTTCGCTTTAATAATAAAATCGGGCAAGTCGCCTCAGACTTCATTAGTAAAAACCCCGCTCAATTGCACAAAAAAATCACCTCGTTAACCCATGTTGCTACACCCGCGATTTCACTATTAAGAAGAGGGGATCACGCAGTCGCTAATTACCAAAGCTCACTAGTCGAGTTATCTAACGGCGCTGTAGACGATGTATTACAAGCTATTTACTCGAAAGCATGTAAACCCGTTACCGTATATTTGTTAGCACGGTTTGGGTTTACACTTCCAAGTCATGCTGATATTCAAACACTGAGCGCTAAATATCCTCTATTAAAAATGCAAGCTCACACCTTTCATGCCGCCAAAGGTAAAGAAGCAGATTACGTGGTCATCATCGGCCTGCAAAAGGGTAAACATGGCTTTCCTTCCGAAAAAGCCACACCGGCTATTTTAGATGCACTTTTACCTCAGCAAGAAGATTACCCCCATGCAGAAGAAAGGCGACTTTTTTATGTTGCACTCACCCGCGCAAAACATAGGGTTTATATGATTGCAGACATAGCCAATACCAGTTGTTTTGTGCAGGAGTTAATGGCAGAGCACGATATAGAACTAAACGAATTCAGCAGCGAAAACGAGCAAGTGTATACCGATGATATTAATTGCATGCGTTGCGATACTGGGGTGTTAAAAAAGTATATTTAAACAGACTATTTACATATGGTGCGTCCAATAGGAAATATAAAAAAATCCCCCTGATTTAGCAAAAAATGTTTTTCAGGTATGTAGTGTGAATAAATATATTAAGCCCCCTGTTTTAAGCGGGCCCAAAATGGTTTTTTTTAGGTCAAAAAGGCGGCCGAAACAAAGAGGTTTTGGCAGAGGCTGGGGGGCAAACCTAGCCGGTATTGCCCTTTTTTAGAATGGCTTTGTTGGAATTGCGGTTGTTCATTACCACACCAAGCATCAACGCAAACAAAGTCAATATTAATGCGCCGCCAGCTTGATACAGATACGTCATGGATCCGACATTGGCCATAAACCACATAAAAAACCCCAACATCAGCATGTAGTATAAAAAAACCATCATCTTTACTTTTGACGATAACGTGGGGTTATATTTGTGAAAATTTGTCAGGTCGGTTTTCTCAATGGGGTATTTACGTGCCACATCACTAGGGCGCCAACCCGTGCGAGAAAATAACATTGCCCACTTATCTCGGTAGCTTTCGGCTCTACAGGCGTCACGGAACATGCCAACAAATACATGCACGTTGGCCCACAATGGGTTCCAACTATTTAGGGCCGTTCTCAAACCATAGATAATATCTTCACATTCATCTTCTTCAGCGAATGTCCCAAACATCCGGTCCCATATAATGAATAACCCACCGTAATTCTTGTCGATATATCGAGCATTTTGCGCATGATGAACGCGATGGTTCGATGGCGTCACTAAAAACCACTCAAGAAATCCCAGTTTGGGAATGTGTTGGGTATGTATCCAAAATTGATAGACAAGGTGCCCAGTAGAAATGGTTATATACATATAAAGCGGGATGCCAAGCAAAAAACACGGTACAAAGAATATCCAAGTAGCAAATAAACCGGTACCCGTTTGCCTTAAAGCCGTTGACAAATTATAGTCTTCACTTTGGTGATGAACTACATGTGAGCCCCAAAAAAACTGGCGTTCATGGCTGATGCGATGAAACCAGTAATAGCAAAAATCGTAAATAATAATGGCTACAATCCAATGCAAAGCAAGGCTTGTATCAAAGGAAAAAATGGCCCAATCATTTTCTACTTTTGCAAAAACTACCGCGCCAATACCAATAAACATAATTTTGCTTAAGGTGCGCAGCATACCTAGAGAAAGACTATTCACACTGTCATTAAGACGATAAGTGTTGTTTTTTCTAAACCAACCCCAGGCCAGTTCGAGCAATATGGCCAATAAAAAAAAGGGTGTTGCGTAAGTAATAATGTTCATTCATCTTCTCTCGTTAATTCAATAGGTTGTTCGCTTTACTTTAGGATTATTTTTTTTCGACAAACTAGGCAATATATTCCGGTTTTTTATTTTCCAACCTTGTTTGGTGGTCACATATTCGCCTTGATACACCACAACTGCATATGGATGGCCCGTGTGAGTCATGGCTTCACTGCCCAGTACTAACAGGCAGAACAATCAAGACCACTAGCGTCGAGCTAAACGTATGCCCTTACGTATCACCCAGAATAGAAAAAACGAGCCAAGTACTAATACCAGCAACACTTTTGCGCCTAAACCTGAAACAAGTCGAATATAGGGGCCATAATCCATGTTTTTCCCGGTTTTTTTGGCCTGTGGCAAAGTACCCAACGAGGCTTTAAATTCATCAATTTCAGCGAGCATAACCTCTACTCTTTTAGCATTTACAGCGACCAAATTGTTGCTTTCTCCCGGATCATCCTTAAGGTTAAACAGCAGTAACTCATGGCCTGAAACAAACCCATCTTGTAACCAAGAGAGAAAACCAACTTGGCCTTTATAAGGCAGTTTAATCTTCCAATCGCCATTGCGATAAGCCCGTAATTCGCCATTCATATAATAAAACAATGTTTGCTCAGCTCGTGTTCCCTTGCCGGTTAATAAACCGGTGATATCTTTGCCATCAATCACACGATCAGCAGGAACTGGCACATTCGCCAAATTAGCAAAGGTAGGCAACCAGTCCATCATAGTGGCCAATCCCTGAGGTTTTGTTCCTTGGCTAATGGTTCCTGGCCAATAGGCAACAGTAGGTACTCTCATGCCGCCTTCAAAGGTAAACTGTTTACCCTCTCGAAGCGCTCCAGCAGATCCACCTTCGTCACCCATCAGTAACCACGGGCCATTATCGCTGGTGAAAATTACGAGTGTATTTTCTGACAGATTGAGTTCGTCTAATCTTTTTAGAACCTGACCAACACTCCAGTCCAACTCTTCAACTACATCGCCATAAGCGCCACCAGCCGATTGACCTTCAAATTCTGGCGAAGCATAAATAGGCACGTGAGGCATATTGTGGGCGAGATATAAAAAGAAGGGCTGCTGCTGATGTTTATCAATGAATTGCAGCGCCTGATCCGTATAGGTTTTGGTCATGTAACGCTGATCCACTTCTTCAAAATCTATGTCTTTGTTATTGAAATAATATAAGCCGCCCATGTCGTTGCTGTAAGGTAGCCCAAAAAATTCATCAAAACCCTGATTCCAAGGCATATACTGTTCGTGGTGACCCAAGTGCCATTTACCCACTAAACCGGTGGCGTACCCAGCGCTCTTTAATACTTCAGCAATGGTAATTTCTTCTGGATCCATTCCCTGAAAGCTTTCTGGGAAAAAAACCTTATGGATCCCCTGACGAATGGGGTAACGGCCAGTTAACAACCCCGCGCGAGAAGGTGTACACACCGGTGATGCAGCATAAAACTCGTTAAACTTGGCTCCTTGCGCGGCCATTTTATCGATATTGGGAGTGTTGATGGTTGTTGAGCCGTACGCCCCAATATCACCGTATCCCAAATCATCGGCAAATATAAACACAATATTCGGTTTGTCTGGTGGGCTAATACGCTCACTTGTAGTCACGACTTCATTATTAGCGATGTCTGCGCTTAGTGCTTGTTCCGCGGCCACAGGGAATCCAACCATCGACAGCATAAAAAACGAGATAGTTAACAAAACTTTCTGATGGTACATTTTGTGCGCCATTTTTTGCTCCATTTTTTGCTCCATAGTAACAAAAGGAACCGCCTGTCCATTTCAAAGCAGACGGTTAGTGCTGTAACTTAACGGGTATGGTTAGCGGCTACCAAGTGTATCTGAAGTCGATACCAGCAGTACGTTCACTTTTTGCCGAATAAAAATGGTCGTAGGATCCGGCCCAGATATTATTGTGGATAATGGCATCGACATAATTTTCGTCTAAAGCGTTATTAACAAACAGGGTGACGCTATAGGATTGGTCTAGGGATTCTAGTCTTACAGAGATATCCAAAACGCCGTAAGCGTCTTGGCTTTTTTCTTTGTCCTGATCCATAGAAAACAACTCATCACCTTGCCAGCGATAAGTAGCACGAGGTACTAATTCATGATCTCCACCTAGGGGCATAAAGTACTCTACTGACAAATTAAACTTCACGTTTGGCGAAAAAGGTAAGTCTTTACCAGACAAGTCTTGACTGTTACCCCCACAAGAATTTTCGTTAATCGCAACTTGCCGTGGACTGCATGGCCCACCTTTAAAATCGACAATTTGTGCATCAATGTAAGCAAATCCACCTGAAATCATCATATCTTCATTAGGTCTCGCCTGGAAATCTACCTCTATCCCGCGGGTACGAACCTCACCTGCGTTAAGCAAGGTAAAGGCGGACGAATTAGCATCTTGAGCTTGAGCTTGAAAATTGTCATAGTTGCTCTGAAACAGGGCAGTGTTAAGCACCAAATGGTTATTGAACAATCTGGACTTGATCCCCACTTCAATGGCTTTGCTAGTTTCAGGGGCAACCGGCAAGGTATTGTCACTGGTCATTTCAAAAATGACATTAAAGGCAGGGCCTTTATACCCTTCGGTGAGTGTCACATAGCTCATTACGTCTTTATTCATATCCCACTGAGCGCCCACTTTGAATGACAAGTCAGTATCCTTGGTAGAATCTTGGTATAAAGCTTGGTTAGCCACAATAGGCGCATAAACGCCTGCCGCTTGTTCTCTTTCGAATTCGAAGTCCAATTGCTCGTTGGTGTAGCGAGCGCCGCCGAGTAGGCGGAAGGTATCACTGATATTGACCTCAAACTGACCGAATCCCGCATAACTAGTGCTATCAACAGTCGCGTTGTAATGAGAGCCAAATTTCAGACCTGGAAATGTAGGGACAAAATTTCCAAAAATATCGTGATAAACCCTTTGGAAATCGCGATTCATGCTCTGTTCAAAATAATACAGGCCTACCACATACGTCAGGGTTTGATTTTGAGGTGAAGTCAGGCGTAGTTCTTGGGTTTGTTGGGTTTGATTAGACTCGCCTGCGTTGATATCAAGCAACGTCAGGGGGGTACCATCAACATCCTGATTCGACTTGGAACTATAATCTCGATAAGCCGAGATTGACGTTAATGTATATTCACCAAGCTCCCAATTAGCTTCTAAGGAGTGACCCCATGATTCAGACTCATTGTAGAGCTCTGCACTGACGTTGATGCTGTCGTTATCTTCAGATGCGCTAACTTCGCCCAAAAAAAACGCCTCATTAGGGGTAGCCGATCGCGGCTGAGGCTGACAACACTCTCCGCTTCTCTCACTAAAGTCGCTGCTCCATTTCACACTCAAATCATCAGTGGGCTGCCACTTGATTTTTACTCTTCCGCCTTTGTTTTTGCTGCCATTTACATCACGGTCATTGAACACATTATTAATATGATCATCGCGCTCTGTGGTAAACGCAGCCACACGGATACCCAGAGTGTCTGAGACTGGCGCAGAGACCATGCCACTCAATCGATACTCATCGGTGCCAGATAGAATTGCTTTTGAATTAATGGCCGCTTCAAAGGTATCACCTGGATCGTTGGTGATAATCTGCACCACACCACCTGAAGCATTTTTTCCAAATAACATGCCTTGGGGACCACGTAATACTTCAACACGCTGCACATCTAAAAGCTCATTGAAGGCCATGCCCGAACGTCCCATTATCACACCATCGATAACGGTCGCGATACTCGGCTCAACACCCGAGCTATATGACTGAGTGCCAATACCGCGAATATTAAATGAGGATGCGTTGTCACTGCCGCCGCTTTGAAACGTTAACGAGGGAGATAAATTAACGAGATCTTCCGTTCGGGTAATTTGACTATTGACGAGATCCTTTGCCGACAACGCGGTAACTGCCGAGGCCACATCTTGTAAGTTTTCGACTCTTTTCGACGCAGTGACGGTAATTTTTTCGAGTTCATATTCGCTTTCCGCAGCAATCAGAGGTGGGGCCATCAACGTCGCCATTGCCAGCGATATCGATGACGCCATTCGAGTTGTTTTTCCAAGGTTGTTCATATGCTCATATCCTTAATTATTATTATCTTAATCTTTCACGTTCGGCTGGAGCATTCTTGAGTTGCGAAGCCCCATATTGCTGTATTCAGACCTAATTGATCCCAAGGCTATAATTTTCAGGTAGCTTAAATGAGACTTGCTGACGAATGTCTCGTGAAGAACTCCCCACTAGAACCGTAAATTGTCCTGCATCAGCTCGCCATGCTTGGCTGTGTACATCGAAATAACTTAAGTCTCTTTTGGTCAATGTAAATGTGATTTGCTTAAGTTCACCTGGCCGTAAAGACACTTTATTAAATCCCTTGAGCTCTTTGATAGGGCGAACAACTTTAGACTCGTTGTCTTGAACATAAAGCTGAACCACTTCTTTGCCGGCCATGGCACCCGTATTTTTAATATTAATAGAAACCTGCAGTGCCTTTGTGTCAAATACCGCATTCGATAGAGTCAAATCACTGTAATTAAAGTGGGTGTACGACAGCCCGTGTCCAAAAGGAAACAGGGGGGTAATGTCCTTTTTATCGTAGTACCGATAACCAACAAAGATCCCCTCTGCGTAGTTGGCGTCTTGATCGCCGGGGTAATTCAGATAGCTAGGATTGTCTTGTAGACGTTTGGGAAACGAAACCGGTAATTTTCCAGAGGGGTTGGTATGCCCAAACAGTACATTGGCAATGGCATGTCCGCCCTCTTGCCCAGGTAACCAAGCTTCAATAACGGTACTCGCTTGATCTATCCATGGCATTGCCAGTGGTGCGCCATTATTCAAAACAACAATGGTATTTTTGTTGACCTTTAACACCGCCTCTAACAACGCATTTTGCTTTCCAAATAGTGCTAAATCAGAGCGGTCTCTGCCTTCACTTTCTGATGTGGTTGACACACCTATAAACACCACTGCTACATCTGACTCTTTGGCGAGTTTCACCGCTTCAGAAAATTCACCAGAAGGACTACGACTTGCCAAACGCAACAAATTGAGTGGTACCGGGGTTTTACCGGCCACATAATCCAGCTTGAACGGATAGGCTACGCCGGCTTTAAGCTCTATGCCTGCCTTGCGGGCACCTATATTTAAAAATTCTAAAAAGCCGGTGTGTTCTTTATCCAAACTGTCATTGATGATTTCCTGCCCATCAATCGTGAGTGTGGCACTGGACAAATGCACCAGTTCAAATTCGTAGCGCCCACTGACTTTAGGCCAAAAATACCCCTGCCACCGCGCAGAAAAACGATTATTGGCAGCGGCTGGAATTTCGTCTGCAAAGCCCAATTTTGAAAAATGACTATCTGTGGAAACAAATACTGGTTCGCCTGAAAAATCTTGATTTCCAAAATATTCGAGCCGTAAACCTTGCTGAGTTCGATGTTTGTCTGGGCTCAGTAGCCTAGCATCCAGTGTCGCCGGTTCGGGCTCATTATCCACGCCTTGAGCATAAGCAATTTTTAACGTCCCACCCACTAACGCTTGTAAACCTTCCAGAGGCGTGGTTTGTTGAAAAGGCACCACTTGGGAGCTACCGCCACCTTGTATAATTGCCGCGTCAGCATTTGGGCCAATAACGGCCATGGAGGTGATATTTTTAAGATTAAGGGGCAGTAGATTTTTTTCGTTTTTTAACAGTGTGATTGCCTCTTCCGCCACTTGCTGACTCAAGCGCTGATGGGCAAGGGAGTTCACTTCGCTATTGACTCTGGCCTGTGTAACAGAGGTACGGGTATCCATCGCACCTGTTTTAATAACCAGCGTCAGTAAGCGTTTAACACTATTATTGAGTGAATTTACGTCAACATCACCTTGCTCAATTGCAGCCAACAATTCGGCACCATAATGTTTTGCGGGCCCAGGCATTTCAAGATCAAGCCCAGCTTCAATTGCTGGAGCAGTGCTATGCAGTGCTCCCCAATCTGAAACGACGACGCCATTGAAGCCCCATTCCTCTTTGAGTACATCTTGTAGCAAGGTTTTATTTTCGGTCATAAAGACTCCATTCACCTTGTTGTAAGCTGCCATAACAGTCCAGGGCTTCGCTTGTTTCACTATCTTTTCAAATGCAGGCATATAGATTTCACGTAATGTGCGCTGATCCATATTAGAGCTACCTGTTCGGCGCATATGCTCTTGATTATTTGCCACAAAATGTTTGAGTGATGTACCTATGTTTTCGCTTTGCACGCCAAGCACAAAACCAAGCCCAATCTCAGCATTAAGATAGGGATCTTCCGAATAAGCCTCAAAATTACGGCCGGCCAGTGGCACTCTTTGAATATTGATATTAGGCCCCAGCAAAACGTGCGCGCCCATAGCGCGGGTTTCTCGGCCCATAGCAGCAGCGGCATTCTGGATTAAAGGAGGATTCCAGGTTGACGCCATAGCCACACCTACAGGGAACAGCGTGGTGGGTTCGCTGTTATTGGAACGCACTCCGTTTGGGCCATCTGTGACTTGGATGGACGGGATATCCAAACGCTCTATGGCAACCGTTTTCCAAAAATCGGCTCCTGAAAGCAAAGCCACCTTTTCTGCCACCGTCATTTTTTCTAACAGGGCATTAACCCTAGTCTGTATTTTTGGATCCACAGTATCTATTTCTTGTTTCGAGTCGGCATAAGCATGTAATGGTATCCAGTACATTAAACAGTAGATAAAAAAGTATGTAAGTAAGTGTTTAGTCATGTTTGTCTTCTGTAAAAGTGCTACTGCACTATATGGAATAAAATAACAACTGTGCAGTACAGCTGGACAAAGTCTTATATCTTAAAAATGTTTAAATAATGCCTGTTAGCGTCACTATTTATTTAGTTATTCCAATCCGCAGGTGTCTACATTGCTATCCCTAAACCGATTTATGCTGACTTAACACTCTTGTATTTCGCTGATTTATATAGATAAATAAATTGAATTAATAGTTATTACTATATATTTACGTTTTCATTACATTTTTTTAATCTATTGTTAACCTCAACTTATTGCAGTGATTGTTTCAGTTAGTGAAAACAAATAGAATACAGAAACCACTTATTTATATGGACAATTCTATTGCTGACAGATATTCAAAAGGCAGCGAACACGCACTGGCACATGCTCAAAGATCAGGCGGTAAGCAGAGCTGAGTTCATTTCGTGCCTGCGTGTCATAATGGGGGATCATACTGGCAGTCCCTTTCATTACCTGACACAAAATCTACCCAGCGAAATAACGCATTCTGTATTTCAACGTCAGGCAAACACCCAAAATTTATTAAAAGAGTGGCAGGCCGATTTTGCTGCCCTAGGCGGGATCAGTGAGTTCAATGCCTCGCGGTTTCTGATTATGATCTACAGCTCACTTGAAGACGTGGACACCCTTTTCACCAATCACATTACACCAGGCACAACACGTCATCAACGCGATGACTTTAGCGACTTCGTCACCAGAAGACCTCACAGCAAACTTGGCTGGAGCCTGCAAATGACAATTGAAGGAAACGGACATTACAACTGTATTCGCGATCAGTTCGTCTCTAAACCAGGTGACCTGATTTTACTGTCACCTGACGCGCTTTATGACTACAGACGGGAACAATCCTGTGATTTATGGGTTCATCAATGGGTGTACTTTCAGCAAGAAGAACGCTGGTTGGAGTTATTACAATGGCCAGAAATTGGCCCAGGCATCCATCATATTCAAACATCTGCAAGCTGCTATCACACATTAAAATTCCTCTTTGAGCAGATTGGCGAGTTACATTTGCAGGCCTCTGAATTTTCAGAAGCCCTAAAGAAAAATATACTCGAGCAGATTTTAATTCGCAGTCGCCAGCTAGCGCCGAAAAAAAGTTTGCTCCCCTTCGACAAACGTATACGCCTTATTGCCGACTACATAGCCCTTAATTTCAATCAGTCATTCACTATAGAGACCTTGGCCGCCTTAGTGGGCTTGTCACCTGCCCGCCTATCTGCATTATTCAAGCAACAAACCGGCTCAACCATGCTAAATTTTCGTGACGAACGCCGAATGGCAAGGGCGGCACAGCTTCTAGCGCAAACCCAATACCCCATAAACAAAGTAGCAGAAACTGTGGGTTATGATGATCCCCTATATTTTTCACGGTGCTTTAGTCAACATTTAAACTGCAACCCCAGACAATATCGAAAAAAACATCAGAATATTGAGTATAGAAAAGATTAATCATCTTTAATGGCACGTTGTGCATATTTGGAATGACAATAGATAGGGTCTTGTTCAATATGATGTTTAGATACATGGTATTAATGCATTGTGAGTTTTGGCGAATGAACTTATCACTAAATGTCATGAATACTCCCTAAATATTAAGTTACATTATTGTTTTTTATGAACTATTTATAAACTATTTATGAACTATTTATGTGGATACCTCAGGCTCTGCCCCGATTAACTTCAAAATATTTAAAGCTATATTCAATTAGAAGATCTGAAACATGTTTAAAAAAAAGCAAGATGCACAGCCCAAGGAAATAACTTACGAACGAGTGAAAGGTTATTTCTTGTGGTTGATTGGCAAATATGGAGATTACACGTCAAAAACCTTAATACAAAAGGCAAACATATTATTCAAAGAAGACACCTCATTTAATGAGGAAGCGCTTAACCATCTTCTCGAACGAGGAATAGTGGATGATCTTCGGTATGCACAACGCTTGACCCTAAGTTATTCAGAGAAGAATATTGGCCCCAACAAAATAAAACAAAAACTTTACGCCAAAGGCTTCACATCCCAAATAATCAATGAGTGCGTAGAATCATTAGATAACACCGAAGAAGACTATTTAGATAAAGCACTAGCCCTTAAGTTTAAAAAATTCGGTGAAGACCCAATTGTAGATGAAAAACTTAAACAAAAAGCATTGAGACATTTGATTGGGCAAGGGTTCTCATATTCAGTTGCCAATAAAGCCATTAGTCACTCAGGCAATGAGGATTAACGTAATACCATTCCATCTTAATTACTGCCCACCTTTACCCAATCCCTTGGATCTGTATTTAGTATCCTTGGTGGGTCGCTACTATAATCTTTCCAGGCAGATATACGAACTACAAAGATTTTGTCATTTAATATTTCTTTCCTCTGTGTAGCGCAGCGCTCTTTGGCCTCTGTGGTGAAAATTGTTGTAGTTGAAAGGCTAAACAACAAGATATTTGGACCACCGAGGACACAGAGAGCACAGAGAAAAGCAAAGTTTCCTGATTATGCAAATTTTGCTCTGCCCCTGAATTAGGAGAGAGCAATTAGATCACTTTTTTAGACATAATTTAGATAGACATAATTTAGATAGACATAATTTAGACACCCAAAGTAAGAAAGTACCCAATCACAGCTTAGATCCTAATTTATAGTAAATTGCGATGGGATCTTATTAAAATGTCTCTTGTTAAAATGGCCATGATAAAGAGTCATTGTTCGCGTGTAATCAATTCGGTGGTTTTGGTATACTTTGCCAAAATCAGCGTCATTCGTGTTTCATGTACTTACCCAAAAACTGCCGCGTTATTACCATTGGCGATGGAGATTTAAGTTTCTCCCGTGCCCTACTCGCCCATGTTTCCCATAAGAATATCATCGCAACCACTTATGACAGTGAGGATGTACTAAGGAACAAATACACACAAAACGCACTAGATGATTTATTAAACGCGGGAGTAATGGTCGAGCATAGTGTCGATGTAAACGATTTAGCCAGCATTAACCGCCTGCCTCATAACTTTGCCGATATCGTGATTTTTAATCACCCATTGGTACCAGCGCAACCTAGCTACACTAAAACCCAAAAAGAGCGTGATAAAAGTGCGAACTTAGCCAATCGTGATTTGCTATATCACTTTTTAAAACAAAGCTTCGAGGTATTATTAAACCCAGAGGGTGAGCGCCTTTGCTATATCACTAGCAAGTCAGTGAAGCCTTACAGTCATTGGCATATTGAAACCAGCTTAACCCTTAATAAACCTTATCACCACCTTGGAAATGAGGCCTTTAATCACTCGTTATTTAAACACTATATGGTGCGTAAAGTAGACCGAGATAAGTGCGTAAAGCTTGAGGCAAGTGACGTGCATGTATATTCGGACAATACGCTACATCCGATTAAAAAGTACCTAACAGCATTTAGTTTTACCGGAGATAAATGCTGCCCGCTTTGTCGAAAAGGTCCGTTTACAACTGCCAATGATTGGAAAAATCATCAAAACACCCGTCTTCATAAATCACAGCAGCAATATCATGATATGTGGTCAATACATCGCCTAGGTTATGGTCTTTTTATTAATCCGAAGGTATGCAAACTAATACTCAAAAGCTTAACGGTTCGTTAAAAGTTTTTGCTAGCATTGTTTAACGGTAATCAAATACTACAGTGAAAATAATAAATGAATAAATATGAACGCTTTTTAAAACCGACCAAAAAACAACTTACACCTTGTATGCTGGGTATTACCGCTCTATTCGCTGTTTCCTCTCACGCCAATGATGTCGAACCGAAGCTGTCAGACTTCGCCATATTAAGCGCGGCAGCGGCTGTTACCTGTACTAACTCAACGATCATCGGTGATGTGGCTTCTCAGGTATCAATTACGAAGACTAATTGCCACCATGCAGGGGATGAGGTCATACCCGTTCCTGACCAGGTCATTACTGAGTTTAGGGATAAGCGTTACGAGCTGGAAGCTCTCTACTGCGAAGAAACACTAACAAGCTTGGCGGGCAAAACCCTCGGGCCTGGGGTTTACTGTTTCGATGCGGCATCAACCACCACTAATGGTGTATTAACTCTGGATCGGGAACTGAAAAGCAATTCTTCGGATGTTACAGACCAATGGATCTTCAAAATTGGCTCCGATACGGGAGCGCTTACCGGTACCGATTTTGTCGTCAATATGGCCAACGGTGGTGAAGCTTGCAACGTCAACTGGTGGGTCGCCGAGGCCGCGACAATCACTCGGGGTGACTTCAAAGGCAATATTTACGCAGGCGCAGCGATCACCATAACTGGTGTAGGACCAACCTCACCGTTTCACGGTCGTGCCTTGGCCAATGCGGGGGTCACCCTGACCAATTCAGCGTTTACAGGTTGTGCCGGCGAGCCGGCCACCCCTGATACCGATGA
>Ga0307492_10000497_pt1 | contig 16578 bp, 14 predicted proteins | sample SI3LmetaG_FD_202365 | JGI IMG/M metagenome (GOLD analysis project Ga0307492, IMG submission 202365) | Sea-ice brine microbial communities from Beaufort Sea near Barrow, Alaska, United States - SI3L | ecosystem: Environmental > Aquatic > Marine > Coastal | place: USA: Alaska | collected 2017-05-06 | reverse complement strand
GTAATGCGGGTAATGCGCTTAATTCAGGTAATACAGATGGCGTGGATAACTTAAAATATAGCCGAGATGCGTTAATAAGCTTTTATTAACGCATCTCGTAAGTGACTAATTATTAGCGGTAACTCCCCCTAAAACTGTGAAATAGGCTATAGGCAAAGTAAACCTAGTATTTGACAGAGTTTCTGAGTTTTTAGTTAATCACTTTGAATGGGTTCATCCCAAGAAAGATGATGCTCAGCCAATACCACCAAATTTTCACTATTAATTAAGCGATCTGACGCTGCATATCCCAGTATGTTTTTAACCTCTTCATCAGGGCGGCTTGAAATAATAGCGGTTTCATCTGATGAAAAATTACACAAACCACGTGCTATTTCCTCACCTTTCTCATCATAGACGTGAAGCACATCTGCGCGCTCAAAATCTCCGTGTATTGAAACCACATCATGGCATGAAAAACCATCATCACCCCCAAATAATGAGTCAGCGACATCCTGTTTTATCACTAAGCTACCTGCCATTTGCAGACGATCAGTCAGCCAGATATTCCATGCCGATGAAGGCGATGAGTGAGCGATACATTTGGTATGTTTACGTTCGCCGCGAAGTATTGCCGTCACCGGTTCTTCCATTGTTCCTCTAGCAATAATGGTAGTACAACCCGCATTCTGTGCCATATTTGCAGCTTGCAATTTTGTGAGCATACCGCCGGTACCCAAAGAGCTGGTTCCGCTTGCAGCTTCCATGTAACTGCTTACATCCTCGATAGATTCTACGAACACCGCCCCTTCTTCTGATGGGTCGCGGTCATAAACGCCATCGATACAGGTTAATATAAACAGATACTCTGCTCCAATCATCTGTGCCACTTTGGCTGCAAGTCGATCGTTGTCGCCAACGCGAATTTCTTCAGTGGTCACGGTATCATTTTCGTTTACGATAGGCATTACGCCTTGTTTTATCAAACGATGAACCGTATTTTTAACATTGAGAAATCGACGTCTATTTTCGAGATCATCTAATGTGACTAATACCTGTGCAATATCAAAACCATACTCAAGGGCAATTTGTTTGTAAGCGTGCATTAATATCGGTTGTCCACAAGCCGCTGCCGCTTGTTTATCCTGAACACTGGCGTTTTCAATGTTGCAGCCAACAGTATTGAGACCTAATGCTACAGATCCCGAGGACGTGAGTACCACTTCGTAGCCTTGACCACGTAGCGTAGCAATATCATTAAGTAAACCATGCATAAATGCAAAACTAGGAGTTAAATTTTTAACATTTGCTAATAGGCTTGAGCCGACTTTTATGACTATACGTGGATTTTTTCGTGGGAAGGTTTCGTTTTTTTGTAGGTCAGATGAGGGCAAAATTTCTCCGTACTTTGATTAATTAAATAAAATAATTGAGTTGAACCGGGAACAGAATGGGTTCATAAAATATTCAAATATCTTCATAATGTCCTCTCATTGTATAACGTTAATCATGAATACTGAAGTGCCATAGCTATTTTAGCTTTGCGTTTGGTAAAACTGTCGAGCAGTATCAATCTGTTCGCATAAGATAAGCACTTCATCCAACATACGCGTGGTCATACGATGTGCTTTGTCGGCGTTGGGATGAAATATAAAATTATTTTTTACCGCTGGAATATGTTGCCATTGCGGCCAATTGAGCCCATCTGGGCTGTCTGCGCTATGTTCACCTGGGTGGATAACGACTTGGGGTAAAGTGACTAATACTTGTTCTATTCCAATCGACGGATAATCGTCTTGAGCATCAGCAAATGGATTACTGGCTCCGCACAATTCGATTTGTTGTTGTGGCCATGCTTGGTTTGCCACAGTGCGTAAGGGCCGTGACCATAACTCATAAAACACACTGACCTTTCTCTTGTTGGCGTAAGTATTTCTAATTTTTTGAAGTTTTTTCATATATTCTGCAGCTATAATATTGGCTGCGGTTTCTCGGCCTGTGACTTTGCCTAACATGATTAATTCTTTAGCCACATCTTCTAAGGTTTGTGGGTGCGAATAAATCACCTTGAGTTGATATTTTTCGAGGCGCGCTAAGTCATCTGCTGGATTGCCAGTTTTCCAAGCAATGATCACATCAGGTTTGAGTTGAATGATTTTTTCGATTTGTAAACGTGCATAATTACCTACCCGCAAAATATCTTCCGCAGCTTTAGGATAGTCAGCATGGGCGGTGGTACCAATGATTTGTTGACCCGCCCCAATCGCATATAATGATTCCACAATATGCGGCGCAAGAGCAATTATTCGTTGCTTTTGTAGTGAGTCATAACTAGCGTTTTTAGCCACGGATTGGCTGGCATGAAAGCCAACCAAAACGCATAACAACATACTTAAAAAGCGGTGTGTTGTGAGACTCACCAATCAATACCTTTTTGTGCTTTTATGCCATTGTCGAAAGCATGTTTAATGGATCTTACTTCGCTGACAGTATCAGCCATTTCAATAATCGAGCGATGGCATGCGCGGCCAGTGATGACTACGTGTTGATCTTTTGGTCTGGCGGTTAACGCAACAATCACCTCATCCAAATCGATATATCTGTAAGTGATCATGTAGGTGATTTCATCTAACAGCACCACATCAATAGACGGGTCTTGCAGTAATTTTTTACTGTGTTCCCAAGCAGCTTGTGCCGCCAATTTATCCAAGTCTTTGTCTTGGGTTTCCCAAGTAAAACCGGTGCCCATTACATGAAATTCTACACCGTTTTTTTCCAATAAATTGCGTTCGCCGCATTCCCAGCCACCTTTGACATATTGCACTACTGATGCTTTTAATCCGTGTCCAACCGCTCGGGCAATGGTACCAAAACCTGAGGTAGACTTGCCTTTGCCGTTGCCGGTTAAGACCAGCAGTAATCCCTTGTCTTCTTGAGCCGCAGCGATTCTTTCATCTACTTTGGCTTTTTGTTCTTGCATCCGCGTTTTATGGCGATCGTTATCTTTTTCATCAGTCATGTTGTTTACTCTTTGTTTATTTGATTAGTTATAAAGGTGTGTATTTTCTGCCAGTCTAAATGTGCCATACAGTTATCAGCTAGGCGGTCTAATTTATGTTCTTGTTGACTGGCATAGGTTTCGGCTTCATCGGTAAATGCACCGGCCCAAGCGATAATCTTTTGCAACGCTTCGGGTAAGTCGAACATGCCGTGTAAATAGCTGCCAGCCACTTGGTTATCTGCGCTGACACAGCCCTCAAGTTGCCTTTTTTCTAATTGCACTTTTTCTAATTGTCCTTTGTCTAATAAAGCAAACGCGTTAAAACCAGCTTCGCGTTCAGTGTGTCCAACATGAATTTGATAGCCTGACACTGTCACTTCGATATCATTATTGTGTCCGTCTGCTTGTAATAGTAATTTGCCCTGACTGTGTGTCAGCTGCTTTTTAACCTGCAGTGTGGTGTTTATAGGCAGATACCCCAAACGTTTTAAACAACGACAAAATCCTGCCACCAACAGACTTTTACCTGCATCGGATATGGTGCCTTGGATCATCAAGGTGGCCGCTTGAGTGTTTGTCATTTTTTATTCAAAATCTTCTTGCCCGAAGTCTGCTGGTAGGCCCATAAAAGCCACACTCGGTTTCGCTTCTGGATGGGCAGGAATAACGATCCGAGTCAAACTGGCATGGCCTATTTGTAATTGACTGTACCATTCTCCTGAGCGCCAGTCTGTGGGCAGGATGTGGGCTAATGTAGCCACCCTGCTTGATCGACAAACTGACGACTGACTTCTCCCATAGGTATGATGCCTAAACCCACCTCGTTAGACACTAAAAAAATGTCACATTTGCAGGCCTCAAGGGCGTCGAGTAATTCACTAAAGAGGGTTTTGTAATTTTGTTCTGGGTACTCGAATAGTTGATTGTTTAGCCACAAAGTTAAGCAATCAATCAGCAAGATTTGTTCAGGTAAAAATTCAGTTTCTGCTAAAAGTAAGTTGAGATCCATAGGTACCTCAGCTAAGCGCCAAGAGTCAGGGCGTTGGGCCTCATGGTAAGCAATCCTTTGTGCCATTTCAGGATCGCTGGCCGTGGCTGTGGCAACAAAAGTAACAGGTAAATTGGTTGTTTCGCTGAGTTGCATCACTTGTTCCAAAGCAAAACGTGATTTGCCCGAACGAGCTCCGCCTATTACCAGATGTATCATATCTTAACTCCATGTTTTATATTATTATTTTATGTTCGACAAAATAATTAAGTAAATCAATAATTCTTGTAATTGTTGTGCTGTGCCTAAACAATCTCCAGTGTATCCATCACTATGGCGCAAGTACCATAAGTACCATAAGTACCATAAGTACCAATACGGCTGTCTTTCATAATGGTCAACTTACGCGGTTGTGTAACACCACCAAAAAAGCCATCAAAGGTGTCTGCGAGGCCGTCTTCGTGCAAAGCGCCTGTCATCAGTATGCTGAGTCTGATCCAGTTGTGGAACACTCCAATATTCAGATGTGAAAACTGGATGCTGAGGTGTATGCATACTCTTGGGGTTACCTTTTTAACTGTTGTTTAATAGATTAATAGAGAGTTACTAACTGCGTCTTTGGCTCATCACGATCAGAAAAAACACACTGCCAATAGCAGAGGTGATAATGCCTATGGGAATTTCTTGATTAGGCAGGGCCACACGAGCCAACACATCCACCCACACCATAAAACAGCCTCCAAGTAACACGCAGCCAATGGTGACGATACGGCTGGTGACGCCCAACCAACTTCTAACAATATGTGGGATCATCAAACCAACAAAACCGATACCCCCACAATAAGACACAATGCAGGCTGTGAGAGCGGCACAAATGGCCAGTGATAAAACCCGTAAACGAGTGACCTGTACGCCTAGTGTTTTAGCGTTTTCATCGCCAAGTAATAGTGCGTCCATATGCCTGCCATAGAGTAACAATATTGCCACGCTCACCACCACTACCGGCAGCATTACCCAGGCATACCAGGTTTCTACTCGGGCTAGGCTGCCCATTAGCCAAAAAATCACTTTGTTGGCGGCAAAAGGTTCGCCCAAAAATAATAAAAAATGACTCAGTGCACTGAGCATAAAAGACACGGCTATGCCTGCCAGCAACATATGTTCGGTTTTGCTGCCAAATGTTTTTGATGCCAAAATTTGTACCAAAAACACCGAGAACAATGCGCCTAAAAAAGCCGCAAAAGGTAAGGCCAATGAAAATGATAAATTCGGTAACATTTGCATCAGCCCAATTTGCTCAGCTAACTTGCTGTCAAATAACAAAGTGGCAATGCTGGCACCTAATCCGGCACCTGATACCACACCAAATAAATAAGGGTCGGCTAAACCATTGCGGGTAATATTTTGTAAAGTGGCGCCCGCTACTGCTAACCCAGCGCCGACTAAAAACCCAACAAATACTCTGGGCGCACGGATTTCCCAAAAAATCATATTGTTCACAGGGTCTTGGCAACCCTGGGTTATACAGTGAATAAGCTGACTATTAGATAAGTCTGCAGCGCCAAAGAACAGTGCACCAATAGGTGACGCAAACACGAGTACACATAAAAACATCCATTTTTTATTCATATTCGCGGTTTCTCAATAGACTGTGGAAAGTCTATTTCAAGTTCATCAGGTGGATAAAAGTCAACTCTAAATGCCGCATTGTTAGTGTCATGTCTTATTTGGCAAGGGATTTTAAATACTTGTTCTAAGCGCTGTGATTTAAGCACGTGTTCAGGTGGGCCTTGCGCGATCATTTTTCCTGCATCCAATAAGCACAAATGATCACAATAATTAGCCGCTAAATTTAAGTCATGTAGACTCATGACCACTGTGATATTGAGCTTATGCGCTAGGGAGCGCAGCAACTTAAGCACTTGGTGCTGATAATATATATCCAGATGATTAACCGGCTCGTCTAAAACAATAAGTGCGGCTTTTTGCACTAAGGCGCGGGCAATTAAACCTCGCTGTTGTTCGCCACCAGATAAGGAATTAAAGCTTTGCTGAATTTTGTTATCCAGTCCTACGCGGGATATGGCGTCGGTGATACTTTTGTCGTCGTCGGGCGTTTGTCTACTAAGCAATGATTTGTGCGGTAAAAGGCCCATACGCACTATTTGGTATAGGTTTAAAGCAAAGACACTTTCGTTAAGCTGATTCACTACTGCGATTTGTTTTGCCAAAGACATAGGATCGTAATCTGTCAGGGTTTTATGATCCCAACTGACACTATGATGACTCGCTAATTGCCCCGATAACATTTTAAGTAAACTGGTTTTCCCTGCACCATTGGGTCCCAATACACCCATCACTTTACCGGCGCCTACATTGAGGCAAATATCAGACAAAATCTGTTGTTGACCTATTTTTAGGTTAACGTTTGCGGCAATAAGAGAGCAGGGGCTAGACATGTTTTGGCTCACTGTCATTCATTACATTCACAATCAAAATGTTGACTCAAATAGGGAGAGCAGGGAAACACATCAACAACAGTGTAATAACTGTTTAGAGATAATGTATCCGTGTGTTCCCGCACGAAAATTAAAAACTATTAAAGCAGGCTTTCTACTTAAAAGTGTTAACAAGGCTGGTATCTGACTTACGTTTTACATCAACGTTTACAGTTGCGGGTACAGTTTTGGATTTTAACCAAATTCCCATTAGATTTATGTCGTTATGCTAACAATATAAAACCTTATTTATAGGCGAAAGAATATAGCAAGGATGGAGAGGATGTTCGAGGGGTAATTGGTTTGATTACGCAACATTACGTTATCAAACGTTATGTGATGATTAAGGCATGCGCTTGCGCTTAATGCCTTCTCGATAAATGCTCCTGCATTATTCTACCTTCGGTCATCCTTGGCGGTCGCAGGCTTTTTTCATACAAAATCCCGCGCGGCGGCCGCTTGCTGTACGACTTAATTTTACCTACAACAGCAAGAAGTAAGTAAAAAATGCCGCTCGAGGGTAGGGTAACAGCATCGGCTTTGCCGATTGAGCGCTTTAGGTTGTTTTGGTGACTTCGCTACTAATGAATAAAGAGCAGAGTCGATTTAAATAATTAATTTCTATTTTTCTACAAACCCGATCTCGCAGACTATGAGTGGTATAGCAGCTTTTTAATTAGAAAGCTTTTGTCGATAATCCCTTGGAGTTAGCTTAGTCCAGCGTTTAAACGCCCGATTGAAATTGCTTCGGTCGGAAAAGCCAATCAGGTAGCTGACTTCTCCCAAGCTTAAATGGACTTGTTTTAAATAGCTTTGCGCCAGGTGTTTACGGGTATCTTCAAGAATTTCTTTGTAATTGCTGCCTTTATCCTTAAGTTTCCTCTGCATGTTACGCAAACTCATACCTAATTCTTTGGCGACATCAGACTGACGCGGCGTACCGAGTGGTAAGGCCTCATAGATTTTAGAGCGAACCTGTTGAATTAAGTCATTTTTGTCAACACGATATAAAAACTCATTGAGCAATTTTTCATGGGTTTGGGTAATTAAAGGGTTGGCACCAATTAAGACTTTATTCGCCGCTTCTAAATCAAACTCTATACCAGAGTGGAGTGTATTGAATTCAATTTCACAGTTAAAATAGTCATCTAAAAACTGAGTGTCATAAACGGGTTTTTCGTAACATAGAATGACCTTTTTGACTTTGAGTTCGTTTCCCACAAGCGCCTTAGAAAAATTCACAATGGTACCCAAAAAAACAAGAGTTGAATCCAAACTTAACGCTAGCTGATTTGTTTGCACATAACGTTGTATTTTCATTTCAACAAATAAGGTATCGGAGCGCTCTTGCACATTCAACTCGCAGGTATTGGATACAATTCGCTTGTAATGTGCAATGCGATTAAGGGCATCATTTAATGTATTTGACGACATCATCGCGTAGCCCACAGCATGAAAGGGACCGGGATGAAAGAATTTGGCAATCGTTATAGCAAAGTCGTGGGTGTTGAGTTGTTCGTTACAATAGTTAATTAACGCACAATAACAGCTATGGGCGACCCTTGATTCTTGGTCTTTCAATACTTTTTCATCAATATTACAGGCTTTCATCGCTACCGATACGTCGATGCTATTGGCTTCACAGGCCCTACTGAAAGGGATCATCCAGCCACTTATTGTAGAATATAAAATCGTCATTTGGCGCCATAACCTGTTGATTTCATCTTCATTTTAATTATTCGGCGTGAAATGACCATAAGCTGGCACAAATAGATTTCAATGAACATCCTAAACCTCGTAAGATAACAATTGATTAAACATTTTAATGGCATGACTGTAAACGTGCGTGCAGTTCGATTCAACAATAAAAAAGTATCACTCCATAAATCCTTTGACAAAGAGTAAAAATAAATGAATAAATTCAGCATAATGATGGGGCAATTTCTGCTTGGTCTGTATTTTCTTGCTCCTGGAATACGCAAATTTACCGCATCAGATACATTGCTGGCCTACATGCAATCCCATGACATTGCATTCGCGCAGCAACTTTTGTGGTTTGCTGGGGCTGCGAGCGTAGTGGGTGGAATTTTGTTGATGTCCGGTCGGCACGTTAAACTCGTAGCCTATGGATTTGTAGTCTACGTGCTGCTCGTCAATTTCATGCTGCACGACTTTTGGACTATGAGTGAGGATATAGCCCCTCGTGAGATGCAAAATTTTGTTAAAAATTTGGCAATCATGGCAGGCTTATTGGCCCTCGCTGGATATGCACCATCACGTAAACTATCCCTGCAAGGTTGGTGGAGAAGTGACAAATCTTTGCCGCAATAGCTAGGTTATTTTATTGACTGCTCGGATAATACCCATAACTGAGCAGTAGGTAAATTCAGCCGTGTTTGACATTTACGCTGATCTAGTTGTATTAAAAAACTATAGAATGACGCTTTGTCACCTATACCAGTTGTCCTTGAAATTTCCGCCTAGCTGCATATCTAATGCTTCTGAGTATAGTTACTGCTATTGCAGCGGCTTTCACTTAACCATAAAAATTTAAAACATATTAGGGAAACATCAGCCCATGGATCACAAGACAACTCAAACTATGCAAATTAGCGCATGGATAATGGTCGTACCCATTTTACTATTTTTACTCCTGGCCGGTGGTACCAAAGTTTTGGGGATCAATTCCTTGGCAGAGACTGAGTTCATGAGTCGATGGGTGTTTTGGATTGGCTTGGGCGAATTAACTGCTGGCATTATATTCGCCATACCCCGAACGAGTATAATCGGTGCACTAGCACTCAGCGCCCACTTAGGCGGCGTGATTTTATTTCACATTATTCGCGGTGAAGACTTATTTGGGCCAAATATTTTTACCAGCTTTTGGTTTCAATCGTTAATGCTAGCTTTGGTATGGCTTGTGACAGTACTGAGGTATCCCAGAATTCTTTATAATTTCGAGGATAAGTAAATTTTTGATCCGTTCGAATGAAAAATATAAAGAAAATAGAAAAGGCAGCGTTGACTTCAATATTAATGAATGACAGGGGCACTCATCGTGAGAGAATCGACTCCGTCAATACCGTCTCTGGATACGCAGCCACTTAATCCCTCCCGGTAATTTAGAACACATTTAGCATACATGCTAAATGTGTTACTGAATTCACAATATAGCCGGCGAGCCTTGAGTCGAGAACAGGTCAAAAGACAAAAGCATCGGTCACGAGGCCGACTAAGAGTTGTTCTATTACAATGGTGTTTTTGCCAATTTTTCTACTTTATTTAGGAAAGCAGGTTTAATGCCTGTCATTTCCCAGGTACCAAGTGCAATGGGTATTCCACCGATACTATTTAGTTGATCAAAGAAGGATTTTAAGGCAAAAGTTTGCCCTTGTTCTTCGTCTAATTTTGCTTTTTGTGCCATGGCGGTATCAAGTAACGCTTTACCTGTCACATAACTGGTGCCATAACCGGGTTGGCGTAGGTAAAGATGTTGTTCAAAAATAAGTAGATCAGGTTCGGTTTTCATCCAGCCCCGAGGGGTATAGTTCATATGGATTTTACCTGCTTGTTCCATCGTCATTTGATTAGCATGGGCATACAACGACCCAAGACCTCGAGCCGCCCTTTGAGCCAGCATGATCCAAACAATCTCTCGCGCTCGAGGGTTATGATCATACAAGCCAGCATGCATAAATATTTCTTCAACGGCTGTGGCAGTGCCTTCGTTACGACTATCGAAAATGTTGTATAGCAGAGCATCTTTTCTGATGGCTCTTGGGTTAGGGTCGTTTTCCATTATCGCCAGTTCAAACCAATGGTAAAAATGTGAATACAAAGGCGTAGGATCTAGGTGCGAACCGATGTGAAAGAAGTGGCGAGTGGCTTCTGGCACGAAGCTACCTAACTTTGCATAAAGCGCCGGTTTAAAATAATCTGCTACAGTGACAACATTTTTCTCCTTCAAGAATTTTAGAAAATATTCAGCGGACTGATTGGCCAAAATGTCATATTCTGCTGCAGTTTTCACTGCTACTAATTCGGGCAGCCCACTGTTTCTATGTTCTTCTAACTTTAACGACGCCCAAGCTCTGTCGAGTTCGCGGCGTAATAACCGTTCTTCATCTTCCCATGTCATAGGCAACATATGTACGTGTTGTTGATACCAAGTGTAGTGTTCAATGCCAAGCCCTGATGGCCCAGTTTTTGTTGCACTTTGTGCTTGTAACCAAACAACTAATTGACCTGTAGACTCTATTGCTTGTTGATGTATTTTTATGAGCAATGCATTTTTAGTGGTTTTAATTTTAGACGTAATATCGAGCAAGTTCTTGCGCTGGGTCTGAATGTCGCGTATGCCCGCTACCCATAGTTCTTTCGCATTGCCGGTTAAATTTATTTTGGCTTGTTTATGAAACGGTTTTATTCTGGATAGGTCGTTGATGAGTCTAGTTTGCTCAGTTGCGCTCAGTGGATATGAGTAGCTCCATAGTTCGGTTAGATAGTGAGGAGAGGGGCCTTCGTGGGCGGGCACATCACTTTTATAGGTCCACACCTGTTTGTAAAATGCAGGATCTCTTTGCCAAGGTTTTAACACCTTCTCATTAAATTCATAACCATTGAGTTCGGCCAACATCACAAACCAATCAACTTGTTGCGCAACCGACCATTGTGATTTATCAAGAGCTAATAATTGGGTTTTAAATTGCGCCCATTCTGCATGACGCTTTTCGAAAGTCTGTTGCCGATAATCAGGTGCTAGCTCATGTAATGGAGGTACTTCGAAGGTACGCCATTGAGAAAAAAGAGTGTCTAACTGGCTAAAATTAGAAGATGATTTTGCGCCAAAACTAAAAAACAGCAGTGCTATCACGATATACTTTGATTTCATTTTTATATCCCTGAATGAAGTGGTTTTAATGTGGCTGGGCATTTACTCATTAATATATCTAGCATATATTCGATGCACAATCTTTTACCCGATATAACCGCTTAGTTTTAGGCTATTTTAATGGTTGTTATGTTACCAAAGAGCATTAATTTACCTAAATGAAGATACTTCACACCTCTGATTGGCATCTTGGCCAAAATTTTTTTACCAAAAGTCGCAAAGAAGAACACCAAGGGTTTATTGACTGGCTTTTACAGCAAGTAGCAAGCGAGCAGGTAGACGCGGTGATTATAGCCGGTGATATATTTGATACCGGCACCCCGCCCAGTTATGCCCGAGAAATGTACAACCAGTTTGTGGTGGATATGCAACAGCTTAATTGTGTGTTGGTGGTGCTTGGCGGCAATCATGACTCGGTTTCTACACTAAACGAATCCAAACAAATTCTTGCCTGTTTAAATACCTTTGTGGTGGCCAGCACCGGCATAGCAATTGACGAACAAGTGTTTACTATCCCCGATAAGTCAGGTCAACCCGCCGCAATTTTATGTGCCGTGCCTTTCATCAGAGCCCGAGATGTATTGCAAAGCACGGCAGGTGAAACCGGATTACAAAAACGTCAAGCCCTAGGCGATGCGATTAAGCAGCATTACCAAACACTTTATCAAATAGCCTTACTTAAACAAAAAGCAAACGGGCTAAATATACCTATCATTGCCACAGGCCATTTAACCGCGCTAGGCGTGAGCCAATCTGAAAGTGTGCGCGACATTTATATAGGTACTTTAGACGGGTTTGCCGCAGACGGTTTCCCCCCTGTTGACTACATTGCACTGGGGCATATTCATAAACCGCAGATAGTGGCTAAATCGGAACATATTCGGTATTGCGGCTCGCCTATTCCTTTAAGTTTTGATGAACTGGGCACCCAAAAGCAAGTGATGCTGGTGGAGTTTACAGGTGCACAGCGTACAAGTTTACGGCCTATTGAAGTGCCAATATTTCAACCCATGCAAGTGATCAAAGGCGACTTGGCTGCAATAGAAACCGGGTTACAGTCTTTAAAAAATACCCCGTCAGATTTACCTTATTGGTTATGCCTAGAAGTAGAGAGCCAAGACTATTTGTCTGACTTGCAGCAGCGCATTCAAACCATGACCGAAGGGTTAAATGTTGAGGTGTTGCAACTACGCCGTTCGCGCAACGAGCGCAGACAATTGCTTAGCCAAATGCAAAGTGAAACCCTGGCAGAGCTAACCCCTCACGATGTATTTGAAAAACGCTTAGCCATGGAGTCGTTCGAAACAGATGAACAGCAGCAGACTCTGCAACAAGTGCGAGAGCGCTTTAGCCAAATATTATCTGAGGTAGAGCATCAGGGGACGGACGGATGAAAATTTTAAGCATTCGATTAAAAAACCTCAACTCACTTAAGGGGGAATGGAAAATTGATTTTACCCAATCGCCTTTCGCCGAAAACGGCCTATTTGCAATCACCGGGCCAACCGGCGCGGGCAAAACCACCTTATTAGATGCTATTTGTTTGGCGCTTTATCATCAAACGCCCAGGCTGGGGCAAATCACTAACTCTTCAAATGAAATCATGACACGGGGCACAGCCGAATGTTTGGCAGAAGTGGAGTTTGAAGTAAAAGGCACCGCCTATCGAGCGTTTTGGAGTATGCGCCGTTCACGGGGCAACGTAGACGGTAATCTACAACCCGCAGATGCAGAACTGGCCGAAGTAGCCACAGGCAAAGTACTGGCCACTCAAATTAGGCAAAAAAGTGAAGAAATAGAAAAATTAACCGGCCTAGACTTTGGGCGTTTTACCAAGTCTATGATGTTGTCCCAAGGGAATTTTGCCGCGTTTCTAAACGCAGATGAAAATAAACGGGCTGAATTACTCGAAGAGCTCACCGGGACTGAAGTCTATGGTCAGATTTCAGTTAAGGTGCATGAACACCACAGTCAAGCCAAACAAAGATTAAACGCATTACAGGTGGGGGCGAATACCTTTCAAGTGCTCAGCGCAGAGCAAAAGCAAGCCTTACAACAAGAGCTTAATCAATTACAAAACAAACAAACAGGCATTGAGCAACACATTAAAACCCATACAGACCACATGAACTGGTGGGATAAACGACTCAGTGCACAGCAAAGCCAACAAGATGCCAGCATTTTAAACACCGAGGCCAAGCAAGCCATCGCTGATGCAAAAGTTGATTTGAGTTTACTTGAAAAAAGTGAACCCGCAGAGCGTCTGCGGCCCAATTGGCAACGTTTAGTTGAGGTAACACAGCAACAGACTAAAACGAATGAGCAATTGTCTGCCCAGCAACAAACCCAAACGAAGTTGGGAGTAGATTTAACCAGCGCAGCCGACAAGTTGTCTGTGGCGGCACACTCATTACAAAGCAGTAAACAAGCTCAGCAAAGTCAGGAGCAGTTGATAACACAGCAGGTTATGCCCCTTGATAATCTAATAAGTGCCTTAGCTGAAAAACACAGTGATAAACAACACGCACTTCGCCAGTTGCAGCAACAACAGCAAGAGTCTGCCAGCAAACAGCAATTGTTAACCGCAGCGTTAACCGACTTAAACGCGCAACATAGCCTTGTGCAAAACTATCTCACTGAGCATCAAGCAGACAGTGCCGTAGGCGAACAACTTAGCGGTTGGAATGCATCACTGGAGCAACTAGAACGAGATAATCAAACCGCCCAAGCTCTTCATAAACAAACAGTAAGCATCGACAGCCAACTCAATGAAAACACCAAGGTTAAACAACAATTGCAGGGGCAATGGCAAAACCTGTCTGAACGTTTAAATCAGCAACAGGCGGCGCTAGCAGAAAAAGAGGCCGCGTACCAAAACTTAACTCATGAGTCAGACGCCAGCGCGTTTGAAAACCAAACTGCACATATTAATAGCCTTTGGCCTGAGTTACATAAAGCGCAAGATATTCAACGTCGTTATTTACAATTAGCAAAAGATAAAACCAGTGGCCAGAATGAATTACTGGCTAGCCAGCAACAAGTAGACGAGCTAACTACCCAGCGCAATACCTTAGTGCAAAAATACCAAGAGCAAGAACAAACCTGCAAAGATCTACAGCAACTTGTTAGTCAAGAAGAACAGTTAGCACAATATCGCCAGTTACTTAAAACCGATGAAGAATGCCCGTTGTGCGGGGCAACTGAACATCCTAAATCATCGGCTATGGCGATAGATATTCCGCAAACCGTAAACAGAAAACACCAAGCTGAAATGCTACTCGAGCAATGTAAAGAAGCAGGCACAGTGGTTCGCGAAAAGCTGGATTCATTTAAGGTAAGAGCGACGGAGTTACAAACTCGCTTAGCTGATTTAGGCGCGCTCGAAAATGAGTTAGTCATGCAATGGCAGGAGAGAGTAGCAACACTGCAACTCAACTTCGGCATCAACGATACGCACAGTTTACAAAACTTTGAACGGGCACTTAAAAAACAGTTAGAACAAGTATCAAGCCAATTAAAGTTAATCAGCCAGCTAGATAAAGCACGCCAAGCCAACAAAGATGCGTTAAACATTACCCAGCGCGAGAGTGACCAACTCAGCAGCGAACTTAAATTACTGGAACAAAGCCAACAATCGTTGCAACAAAGCAGCCAAAAAGCGACGCAAGAATACGCACAGCTTATTGAGTTGATAGATAAAAACCGCACGGCCTTACTCACCAATATTACTGCTTTGGGTTACGTCGCTCCGCCAGAAAATGAATTGGTGCAATGGCTGCAAAGTAAACGCGAAGATGTCACCCGTTATCTGCAAAAAATGCATGATAAAGAACAAGTAAGCCGACAAATTGAGCTTAAAAGTGCCGAACATGCAACAGCTGGAAAGCTGTTGCAGAGTCTGGTTGGGCAACTGTCATCAGAGCAAATACTAGAAGCTGAGCTTAAACAACAATGGGATGACAACGCTAAACAGCGCCATCAATTATTTGGCGAACAGACAGTGGCACTCGCCAGAGAAAATGCCAATGTTCAGCTAAGTACTGCCGAGCAATCCCATCAGTTGGCGATTGCTACGCACAAACAAATCGATCAGCAACATAGCGACTTATTGGCAGCCATCAAAGCAAAAATACAACAGCAAACAGAGCTTGAACTGTCACTTAAAGCGCTTATCGATAAATGGTATGCATTATTAACCAACAGCCCTTTTGTTAACCAAGGCGAATTTGAAATGGCGCTGCTACCCGAACAACAGCGTAGCCAGCTAATCAGTTTGAAACAAAGACTCGATACACAATTACAGCGGGCGAATACGTTGTTAGAGCAGTCTGGCGCCCAGCTCAACGAGCTTAATGCTATCGAACAAGCAGCCTTGTGGCAGCAAACCTCACAAGAAGACGTGAAGGCACAATTGCAGCAACTACACACTGAAAAAGATAAGCTTGTAGAAAGCAGAGGTGGCATTAGCAGCCAATTATCGGTAGACCAAAAAGAAACCTCACGCCAGCAAACATTACTCGACCAAATCGAACAACAAACACAAGAATACGACCAGCTTAGTTACCTGCACGGTCTAATAGGCTCTGCCAACGGCGACAAATTTCGCCGCTTTGCACAGGGGCTAACCCTGGATAACTTAGTCTACCTCGCCAACAAACAACTCGACCGCATCCATGGTCGCTATTTGCTTAAACGCAAAGAAGAACAAGGGTTAGCGTTGACCGTACTCGATACCTGGCAGGGTGACGTAGAGCGTGATACCAAAACCCTTTCTGGCGGTGAAAGCTTCTTGGTCAGCCTTGCGCTAGCTTTGGCCTTGTCTGACTTAGTCAGTCATAAAACCAGTATTGACTCGCTGTTTCTTGATGAAGGGTTTGGCACCTTGGATGCTGAGACGTTGGATATCGCTTTGGATGCGCTGGATAACCTGAATGCGTCTGGGAAGATGATTGGGGTGATCAGTCATATTGAGGCGATGAAGGAGCGTATTCCAACGCAGTTGAGGGTGATTAAAAAGAGTGGGTTGGGGGTGAGTGAGTTGGATCCGGGGTTTGCTGTGCTTTGAGTTTTTTTATGCCCTAACGGGCACTGCCATCCCTGGCTTTTTTCAAACAGCATCCTTGCTGTACGACTTACTTTTTGCCTACAGCAGCATAAAGTAAGCAAAAAGTGCCGCTCGATGGCAATGCTCTTCATCCGATTATTTTGTGAATTAAGCAGG
>Ga0307492_10000496_pt1 | contig 16606 bp, 17 predicted proteins | sample SI3LmetaG_FD_202365 | JGI IMG/M metagenome (GOLD analysis project Ga0307492, IMG submission 202365) | Sea-ice brine microbial communities from Beaufort Sea near Barrow, Alaska, United States - SI3L | ecosystem: Environmental > Aquatic > Marine > Coastal | place: USA: Alaska | collected 2017-05-06 | reverse complement strand
TTCGGCATTGGCGCACTCGTCGCCGCGCACCGAGCCTTCCGCGCATTGCGCCACGACCTGCCGTGCTTCATCGAGATGTGCAGCGAAATACTGTGTGCCGCGCGGCTCGCTCGGCGTCGGCGCGGCGGCAGGCGGGCCGGCGATGATCGCTGTCCGCTCGACGGGCACGATCACCGGACGGAGGACGAAACCTGCCCCGAACCCGATGATGAGCGTGACCAGCACGATGATGAGTGTCTTTCCTTGCGTCATGACGGCTCCTTTCCCGGTTGCTGAGAAGATGGCTGCGGCCCAGGCACGGACGGCATCGAATAGCGGGCGGTGACGAACTCAAGAAATCGGCGCAGCACCGGATTCTCATTGTCGTCGCGCCAATAGCCCGAGAAGCCGATCCGCGTGTGCCCGTTGGTCTCGTGGACCTCGCGGAAGACCACGCCAGGGACGTGGATGCCGAGCGCCGATTCCGCGATGATCGAGATGTGCCCGCCGAGCGCGATGACGCTCAGCACGGTATCCCGCCGGATGTCGTCCATGTCGATCTCCGGCGAGTAGCCCGGCATCCCGAGCTTGCCGAGGAGCATGTTGCGCGTTTCGGGACCGGGATCTTGCTCGGTGAGCAAGAACCGCTCGCCGGTCAGATCGGTCCAGTGGATGCGCTCGCGGGTCGCAAGCGCGTGGTCTTCCGGCATCGCCACCAGGACGCGCTCGCTCCAGAAAGAGCGGCTCATCAGCCCCGGATGCGGCGTCTCGCCGATCATGATGGCGATGTCGAGCAGCCCGTTCTCGATGCCGGCCAGCAGCATGTCGCGGTCGCGCTCGAACCCGCGCACCTTCACGTCACGATGGCGCTCGCCAAATTCGCTCAGGGTGGCGCGCAGGTTGCCGGCCGAGAAGGATGTATAGAAGCCCACCGCCAGCTTGCCGGCATGGCCATTGGTCGTGGCGCTGACCCAGGCGTCCAACTCGTCCCACTCTTTCATGATGCGTTTGGCGACGCGCAGATAGGTTGCACCGTCCGCCGTCAGGGTCGCGCCGCGTGTCTTGCGGTCGAATAGCGCCATGCCCAGCCGCTTCTCGGTTTCGAGGATGTAGCGGCTGAGCGTCGGCTGCTTGATGTTGAGGTTGCGCGCCGCCCGGCTGAAGCTACCCGCTTCGGCTGCTGCGATCAGGTAACGGAGCTGGCGTAGCTCGATCATAGACTGCATCCGCTGCTGGACAGCATAAGCGGGCGGTAGGTTCTATCTACCGATCTCAGGTTTGATCCCCAGCGAATTGATCGAAGGCTTCGACGGCCTGCGCGGCATACATGAGGCTGGGGCCGGCGCCCATGTAGAGGGCCATCCCTATCGTCTCCATCACCTCGTCCCGGGTCGCGCCCTTCTTGACGGCCGCCTTGGCATGGAACGCCACGCAACCATCGCAGCGGATCGCCACCGATATGGCCAGCGCAATCAGCTCCTTGGTTTTGACGTCGAGTGCGCCGGCCTTGGTCGCCGCCTCCGCCATCGCGGAAAAGGCCGTCATCACTTAGGGGGTGCCGAGCCGCACCTCCTTGATGGCGCCGTTCAGTTCGGCGGCCATCTGGGGCCAATCCTTGTGCATAGTGTCTCCCTTGTGAAAATTCAGCGCCCGAGCAGGGCGAGCAGCCGGTAGGCCGCAACGATACGGTCGCCTTGCGCCCTGACCTCGCTCACGGCGGCCGCGGTCGCCTCGCGTTCGGCGTCGAGCAGATCGAGCTGCGGCTTCATGCCGACGCGGACTTCATGGCGAACGCTGTCGCGGGCCTGCGCGGCAGCAAGGGCCTGCTGGCCAGCGGCAGTTTCGACCAGCAAGGCGGATCGCACGCCCTGAAAGGCGCTGATCGTCTGTTCGTCGACGGCGGACCGCGCCGCGCGCACGCGCGCATCGGCAGCTCTAACCGCGCTGTCTGATTCGGTGATCTTTGCGGAGACGCGCCCGCCCGAGAATAATTGCCAGCGCGCCCGCACGCCGACCGTGGCGCCATCTGCGCGATAGTCGGGGAAGAATTGATCGCGGATCGTAGAGCCTTCGGCGAAGGCCCCGACCGTTGGCAGGCGTTCGGCCCGCGCGCCCCTCGCGCCAGCGCGAGCCGCCTCCAATGCCGCTTCTGCCTGGGCGAGAGCGGGATTGTTGGACCGCGCGATCTCGAGCGCTTCATCGAGCGATCCGGGCATGGCGGGGTTCGCCGGGAGGGGCTGCAAGTCCTGCGGCGCAAGGCCGGTCAGATTGGTGAACCGCGCATCGGCCGAGACGGCAACACCGCGCGCAGCTTCAAGCGCGGCCTGTGCTTCGGCAAGTCGCGCAGCGGCCTGCGCAACGTCGGTGCTGGGACTTTCCCCGGCCTTGAAGCGAAGACGGGCCTGGCGCTGGATCTCTTCCATCTGCCCGACCATCTGTTCGTAGAGGGCGACCATGCGGTGCGTTGTCAGCACGTGGCCATAGGCCTGGACCGTCGCGACGACGATCTGGCTGCGCGTCATGCTCTCGCCGGCGTGCGCGGCCTCGCTCCCGGCTTTCGCCTGCGCGATCCCGGCGCTGACCCTGCCGCCCATGAACAAGGGCTGTTCGATGGTGAGCTGCGCGGCGCGGGGGGTGACGTTCGCAGCCGGAAGCCCGAAATAGCCCTGCGGATCGAGGCGGCCGTAGCCGATCGTCCCGCTCAGTGTCGCGCTGGGAAGGCCCTGGCCGCGCGCTTCCTTGATCCGGGCATCGGCGGCGTCAGCGTCCGCACGCGACGCTTCGATCTCGGGCGCATGGGTCATGGCGGCCGCGATCGCCTCTTCCAGCGTCGTCGCCTGGGCTGGCATGGCGACACTCGCGAGCAGACAGGCCAGCAGGGGGAAGGGGATCGACCGCTTGGAGGTCATTTGAATGCGGTCCCCGGGCGGATGCCGAGCGCCTTGAACACCATCGCGGCGGGGCAGAAGCCGGTGAAGCTCGCCTGGATCATGTTGAGGCCGGCGAAAGCCGTGAGCGCGATCCACCACGGATGCACGGTCAGCGACAGGACCACACCCAGCAGCACGACACATCCGGCGAACGCCATCACGGCACGATCGAGAGTCATCTTTTGCACTCCTTCGCTCGAAGACAATCAGAAACGCAGCTTGCGGATACCCATGACGTGGAGCGCCAGCTTCTCGTAGAAAGGCTCGCTCTCGCCCTTGCGGACTTTGCGCAGGAAATATTTCTCGAAGCCGATCTTGGCCAAATGGACCCACTTGCCGCTTGCGGACCAGTTGACGTTGCGCGGTGGAATCTGGGGCTGTGCGACGAAGGCCACGCCGCCATCGCCGAAGTCGGCAAGGCAGACGGCGTTCCATGTCGCTTCGGCGGTCGGTTCCTTGCCTTCGAGGATCGACGCGAGGTTGGCGGCGATCGCCGTCACCATGCTCTCGATCATGAAGCCGGTCTTGGGGACGCCCACCGGCACCGGGGTCGGACCCGTCGGCGGAATGGCGACGCAGACGCCGAGCGCGAACACTTCGGGGAAGGCTGGATTGCGCTGGTGCTTGTCGACCAGGATGAAGCCGCGCGGGTTGGTCAGGCCTTCGATGTCGCGGACAGCGGGGACGCCCCGGAAGGCGGGCAGCAGCATCGAATAGCCGAACGGCAGATCGTGGGCCTTCCTGACCGAACCGTCCTCGTTCACTTCCTCGACGTGCATGACGCCGGCGTCGACCTTGGTGACGCGGGCATTGGTGATCCATTTGATATGACGGTCGCGCAGCTCGCTTTCGAGCAGCGACTTGGTGTCGCCGACGCCATCGAGGCCGAGATGCCCGATATAGGGTTCGGCGGTGACGAAGGTCATCGGCACCTTGTCGCGGATCTTGCGCTTGCGCAGTTCGGTGTCGAGGATCAGCGCGAATTCGTAGGCCGGGCCGTAGCAGGACGCGCCCTGGACGGCGCCGACCACGATCGGGCCGGGATTTTGCGCGAAGGCGTCGAATTTATCGGCGGCAGCGGCGGCATGGGCGGTCTGGCAGACCGAGACGGTATGACCTTGCGGCCCCAGGCCTTCGATCTCGTCGAAGGCCAGATCGGGGCCGGTTGCGATTACAAGATAATCGTAAGCGATTGATGTTCCGTCATTGAGTTCGAGTCGCTTTTCGCCCGCATGGAGTCGCCTGGCGCCGACCGAGGTGAAGCCGATCTTCTTTTTCGCGAACACCGGCGGAAGGTGGACCTGAATCGCTTCCGGCTCGCGCCAGCGCACGGCGACCCAAGGGTTGGAGGGGATGAAGCTGTAGGTATCCGTGTCGGATACGGTCATCACGTCCGCGCGGCCTTTGACAGCGGCCTTGATCTCATAGGAGGCGATCGTGCCTCCCAGACCTGCGCCCAACACCACGATCAACGGCTTGCCCATCTGCGATCCTTCCTCATTCAATGACATTGACTAATATAATCATTACACGTTATATGCAATCCACAAACTGAAAGAGGCTCCCATGTTCGGATTCAAGAGACGTGACGCGCACCGCGAGATCGGCCCCGCCGAGCTGGACGCGATGCTGAAGGACGGCAAAGCGCTGCTGATCGACGTGCGCGAAGCCGGCGAGTTCGCCACCGGCCACATCGCGGGCGCAGTAAACATGCCGCTGTCGGGCTTTTCACCTCGTAACATCCCTGATCCCGAAGGCCGGACGGTCGTGCTGCAATGCGCGGGCGGACGACGTTCCGGCCAGGCGCTCGACCAGTGCGCGCAGGCCCAGAGCGCGATCGACACGCATCTCGCCGGCGGCATCGGCGCATGGAAAGACGCCGGATTGCCGGTGGTCGGCAGCTAAGCGCGAAAGAGGGGTATGAGCGGCATGATGAGGGGCAGATGGCTCTGGTTGGCAAGCGCCGCGCTGGCGCTATCGGCGTGTGGAAGTCAGCCGGAGCAGAACGAGGCGGCGGCGACGCTGCCCGCCGGCGACATAGTGCGACTCGCCCCCACGGAGATTGCCGACATGAAGGCGGTGGGCGCGGAGATCGCAACCCGCGACCAGGCCGAAGTGCTCGCCCGCATCCCCGGCATCCTGACCTCGCTTTCCGTGCGCGCCGGTGACACGGTGCAGAAGGGCCAGCGCATCGGCATGATCGTCGACTCGCGGCTTGGCTATGAAACGAGCGCCTATGGCGCGCAGGCCGCCGCCGCCCAGGCCGAAGCCGCGCGGGCCAATGCGGATCTCGCGCGCATCCGTGATCTCTATAACAACGGCGTCTATGCGAAAGCGCGTCTGGATCAGGCCGTAGCCGCCGCGCGCGCAGCCGACGCGCAGGTTGCCGCCGCGCGGGCGCAGCAGGGTGCGAGCGTCAGCGTCGCGGGGCAGGGGGCGGTGATCGCTCCGGCCAGTGGCCGTGTGCTGCGCGCCGATATTCCCGCAGGCGCGCCAGTTGCGCCAGGCATGTCGATCGCGACCGTCACCGCCGGTCCCCCGGTCCTGCGCTTGATGCTGCCGGAATCGGTCGCGGGGCAGGTCCGCCCCGGCGCGCGCGTGATCGTCGATGATCCAGCCTTGAATGAGGGCGGACAGAATAATGCAGGGGTGCCTTCCGGGTCGCACCAGGGCAGCGTGACGCAGGTCTATCCTGCGATCACCGGAGGCCAGGTTCGCGTCGATGCGACGCTGCCTAGCCTCTCAACGCAATTTGTTGGCCGCCGCGTGAGCGCATCGGTCGAGATCGGAACGCGCAGGGCGCTGGTGGTTCCGCGCACATTCATCACGACGCGCTATGGCATAGATCAGGTCCAGGTGGTGAGCGAAGGCAAGCGGCTCAGCATGGTGCCGGTGCAGATCGCGCCCACGGCCGATCCCAACATGGTCGAGATATTGAGCGGTGTGTCTGCCGGCGACACGCTGTTTGCTCCCGCTAAGCCTGCCAAGGTGCGCGGCCAATGAACCTCGGCATTTCCGGTCGCCTCACAAGGGCCACCATTGCCTCGCCTTTGACGCCGCTGTTTCTCCTCGCGGCGATCGCCGTTGGTCTGCTGGCTCTTCTTTCCATCCCCCGGGAGGAGGAGCCCCAGATCAGCGTGCCGATGGTGGACATTCAGGTCGCGGCCCCCGGCCTCTCCGCCGCCGACGCGACCGAGCTGGTCGGTATCCCGCTCGAGACGATCGTCAAGAGCGTCGATGGCGTCGAGCATGTCTATACCCAGGCGCAGGACGACGGCGTGATGGTGACGGCGCGCTTCCTCGTCGGATCGAACCCCGAGGATGCGGCGATCCGCATCGAGGAAAAGCTGCGCGCCAATTGGGACAGGAAGCCCGTCGGCATTCCCGATCCCAAGGTGACGGTGCGCGGCATCAATGACGTCCCCGCCGTGGTGCTGACCCTCACGCCCAAGCCCGGAGCACCGGGCCAGTGGAACGACGCCAGCCTCTACGAGCTGGCCTCGAAACTGCGCACCGAGATCGCCAAGGTCGACAATGTGGGCCTGACCTTCCTTGCCGGCGGCCGCCCCGAGGAAATTCGCATCGCGCCCGATCCTGCGAAGCTGCGCCAATATGGCGTGCCGCTCGGCAGCGTGATCGAGGCGGCGAGCCAGGCCAATCGCAGCTTCCCGCTGGGCAATATCCGCGAGGACGGCAAGGCCGTCGGCGTGACCGCAGGCCGCACCTTGTCTTCGGCGCAGGAAGTGGGCTTGCTCACCGTGCGGTCCGGCACCGGCGCGCCCGTCTATCTGCGCGACGTCGCCAGCGTCACCCAGGGGCCGCGCGAGGATCAGGCCCGCGCATGGCGCTGGGCGAAGTCGGACAATGGGGCCGAGAACGGCAAATGGAATTCGGCGCCTGCCGTCAGCATCGCTTTCGCCAAGCGGGCGGGGGCCAATGCCGTTGTCGTCTCCGATGCCATCCTCGAGCGCGTTGAGAGCCTGAAGGGCAAGCTGATCCCAGATGACGTCACGGTCGCTGTCACCCGCAACTATGGCGAGACGGCGAACGAGAAGGCCAACGAGCTGCTGTTCCACCTGGCGCTGGCGACCGTTTCCATCGTGGTGCTGATCGGCTTCGCGATCGGTTGGCGCGAGGCCGGCGTGACCGCCGTGGTCATCCCGACGACGATCCTGCTCACCATGTTCGCGTCGAACCTCATGGGCTACACGATCAACCGCGTCAGCCTGTTCGCGCTCATCTTCTCCATCGGCATCCTCGTGGACGATGCGATCGTCATGATCGAGAACATCGCCCGCCATTGGGCGATGGACGGCGTGGGCGAAGAGGGTGGGCGCAGCCGCACCCAGGCCGCGATCGAGGCCGTGGCCGAGGTCGGCAACCCGACCGTGGTCGCGACATTGACCGTGGTTGCGGCGCTGCTGCCGATGCTGTTCGTTTCGGGATTGATGGGGCCGTATATGGCGCCGATCCCAGTCAACGCTTCGGCCGCGATGATCTTTTCCTTCTTCGTCGCCGTGGTGATCGCGCCGTGGCTGATGATCCGCTTTGCCAGCAAGACCCTCGCGCACGGGCACGGCCACGACGAAAGCGGCGGCAAGCTGGGACAGCTCTATGCCCGCGTCGCCCATCGCGTCATCGACACGCGCAAGTCCGCGCGCAACTTCCTGATCGGGGTCGGCGTGGCGACGCTGGTCGCCTGCTCGATGTTCTATTTCAAGGCCGTGACCGTGAAGCTGCTCCCCTTCGACAACAAGTCGGAGGTTCAGGTCGTGGTCGACATGCCCGAAGGCACCGCGCTCGAAAACACGGGCCGCGTGCTGGAAGATGTCGCCGGCATCGTGCGCGGTCTGCCCGAGGCGACCGCGATGGAGGTCTATGTCGGCACATCGGCGCCGTTCAACTTCAACGGCCTCGTCCGGCACTATTTCCTGCGCTCGCAACCCGAACAGGGCGACGTGATGGTGACGCTGCTGCCCAAGGGCGACCGCAGCCGGTCGAGCCATCAGATCGCGCTTGACCTTCGCCAGCGCCTGAAGGCGCTGAAGCTGCCTGAAACCGCGTCGATCAAGGTGGTCGAGACGCCTCCGGGTCCGCCCGTTCTCGCGACGCTGCTCGCCGAGGTCTATGGCCCCGATGCCGCCACCCGCGAAAAGACGGCGACCGAGCTGGAGAAGATCTTCAAGTCCGTCCCCTTCATCGTCGACGTCGACAACAGTTTCGGCACGCCGCGGCCCAGGCTGCGCCTCGACATGCAGCGCGACCGCATCGACTATTATGGCCTCTCGCAGCGCCAGATCGCCGACAGTATCGGAATGCTCATGGGGAGTCAGACGGTTGGCTACGCCCCGCGCGGCGATGGCCGCACGCCGCTTCCGATCACCATCGCGCTCGAGCAGAAGGATCGTAGCTGGACCCAGGCCTTGTCGAGCACGCCCGTCGCACAGACGCCGGGTGGCCAGCTCATCGACCTGGGCGCCGTGGTCGACGCCCGCACCGAGACGGGAAGCCCCGCCATTTTCCGCCGCGACGGCCGTTATGCCGACATGGTGACGGCCGAGCTGGCTGGGGCCTATGAAGCGCCGATCTATGGCATGTTGGCGGTCGACCGCGCAGTGGACGACTATGATTGGGCGGCCAGGGGGCTGGTGAAGCCGGAAATCCGCCTCAACGGACAACCCGAGGATGAAAGCGTGCCGTCGCTGCTGTGGGACGGCGAATGGGAGATCACCTGGGTCACGTTCCGCGACATGGGCGGCGCGTTCATGGTCGCGCTTCTGGGCATCTACATTCTCGTCGTCGCGCAGTTCAGGAGCTTCCGCCTGCCGCTGGTCATCCTCACCCCGGTGCCGCTCACCCTGGTCGGCATCGTCATCGGCCATATGCTGTTCCGCGCGCCCTTTACGGCGACGTCGATGATCGGCTTCATCGCGCTCGCCGGCATCATCGTCCGAAACTCTATCCTGCTGGTCGATTTCATCAGGCATTCGGCCTCGCCAGATAAATCGCTGCGTGATGTCTTGCTCGAAGCGGGGACAATCCGGTTCAAGCCGATCGTCCTCACGGCCGCCGCGGCAATGATCGGTGCGGCCGTCATCCTGACCGACCCGATCTTTCAGGGCCTTGCGATTTCGCTGCTGTTCGGCCTTGCGTCCTCGACGCTGCTGACCGTGCTGGTTATTCCGGCCATTTACGTCGTGCTCCGCGATGATGGGAAGCCCGCAACCAGATGATGCCCCTCGATACGCCCTTCGCGCTCCTCGCTCAGCACGCCGCCCAGGCGGCGAGCGTGCTGAAGCTGCTCGCCAATGAACAGCGTCTGTTGATCCTGTGCCGGTTGACGCAGGGCGAATTTTCCGTGGGGCAGATGGTGGAGCTGTGCGAGCAATCGCAGTCCAGCGTTTCGCAGCACCTTGGAAAGCTGCGCGAAGGCGGCCTGGTCAAAACCCGCCGGGACGGCACGACCATCTATTACAGCCTGGCCGACGATGACGTTCGCAAACTGATCGACATGCTGTGCGACCGCTTCGGGTCGGCTGCCGGGCAGTCCTGAGATACGCCGATGCGGCGCCTGGTCCTTCCGTTGCTCTCTGCCCTCACACTATCGGCCTGCGCGTCGAGCGAGCCGGCGGGCGATCGGGCAAGGATGGCCGATGAAGCGCAGGCCCGGTCCGAGATACTGGCCGATCGTTTCCAGAAGGAATTGCTGAGCGCGCTTACGGCCGCGATGGCGGCCGAGGGGCTGCAACGGGCGATCGGCGTCTGTTCGAGCATCGCGCCGGCGCTCGCCGCGCAGCTCTCCGAGGAAAGCGGGGCGAGCGTCAGGCGCACGGCCCTGCGAACCCGCAATCCCGCAGCCAAGGCCGATGCGACGGAGCAGCGCGTCATGGCCAGTTGGGCGGCAGACCCGCTCGACCATAACGGTCGGCCCAAACGCTGGACGGCCAAGGCGGGCGGCGAATATCGCTATATGCGCGCCATACCCACCATGCCCATGTGCCTCGCCTGTCATGGCGAAAACATCGCCCCCGAAGTGACGGCGGCTATCCGCGAGCATTATCCTGAAGATCAGGCGACGGGCTTCGCACCGGGCCAGCTTCGCGGAGCCTTCTCAATCTGGTGGGATGCCGCCGCCCTGTCGCGCGCGATCAAGAACGAGGACGCCGGCCAATGAGATCATGCGCCCTTGCCAGCCTGTCGGCGCTTATCCTTGTCGGCCTTCCCGCGGCGGTCGCGGCCGAGCCGACCGATCTCGTCATTCGCGTCATCAGTGAAGGTGGCAAGTTCGTCGGCACGTCGATGGGCGGGGCCGAGGTCATCGTGCGCGACGTGCGGAGCGGAGAAGTGCTAGCGCGCGGCCGCACGGCGGGATCGACCGGCGACACGGCCCGGATCATGGCTGGAGGTCCGCGCGGCACGCCGCTTGCCGATGAGGCATCGGCCGCCTTCAGGGCGCGGATCGACATCGACGAACCAAGATTGGTCGAGGTCGAGGCCTATGGCCCGCTCGCGCAGCCGCAGGCCGCAGTGCGCGTCACCGCCCAGCGCTGGGTCGTGCCGGGACGCCCTGCGGCGCAGGGCGATGGCTGGGTTCTTGAGCTGCCAGGCCTCGTCGTCGATCTTGTCGAACCGGCTACACACCAGCGCGGCGGCGTAGGCGCGAGCGTTCGGCTCGCGGCCAACGTCGCCTTGATGTGCGGTTGTCCAATCGAGCCTGGCGGCATCTGGGATGCGGCGCGCTATGACGTGCGGGCGACGATCCGGCGCGACGGTCAGCCCGCCGGCGAGGTCCGCCTGTCCTATGGCGGCCGAACCGGCTATTTCACCGGCGCATTCCCTGCTGACAAGGCCGGCGCCTATGCCGTCATCGTGACGGCCGTCGACACCAAAACGGGCGCGACCGGCGTCGACGCTAGCAGCATCCTCGTTCCCTGATCCCGGCGATCGCTCTTAGCGACCGCGTTCCCGTTCGAGGCATCGCCGGAAAGCTGGAAGATGACGCTCGCGCGAGGCCGCTTGCAGATTTTCCATGACCTGTCGTGCCGCAGAATCGTTGATCATCGGAATCAGCCGATCGTAGAGCGCGATGTTCTCAATCTCGCCCTCGACTGCGCTTTCGCACGCCTCTTCCAACGTCGCCGGAGCTGATACCTTTCCGGCCCACGGATTGGGCGGCACGGTCAGCCCCAGGCGTCGGAGCTGGCGTTCGAGCGCTGCGGCATGGCGCTGTTCGGCCTCGATGATATTGGAGAAGGGCCGGACCGGGCCGAACTTGTCGATCACGGCCGCATAGCTCGCCTCTGCCTTCCGCTCGTCATCGAGCGCATCGAGCAGGATCTTCGCCAGCTCTATCGAAGCCATGGCTTTGTCCTTTCCCCGTTGGGGATTCGAGCACCAGTCTATCATGCTTACAGAATTACCCTATCTTTGTATTGAGGCTTGGCCGATTCAGCGTATGATTGGCTGTTCGCAGGGGAGTCGGCGGACGGCAGCCCTGCCGGAGAGGGAGCGCAGCCATGCCAGATACCAAGAGTGCCACCGGATCGACGATGAGCACGGGCGCGCCGGCGCCGAGCGACCGCAATTCGCTGACCATCGGGGCCGATGGCCCGATCTTGCTGCACGATGTCCATTTCCTCGAGCAGATGGCGCACTTCAACCGGGAGAAGGTTCCCGAGCGGCAGCCTCACGCCAAGGGATCGGGCGCCTTCGGGGTGTTCGAGACGGCCGAGGACGTTTCGGCCTACACGCACGCAGCCCTGTTCCAGAAGGGCGCTTCGACCGAAATGCTCGCGCGCTTCTCGACCGTCGCCGGTGAGGCGGGGAGTCCCGACACCTGGCGCGACGTGCGCGGGTTCAGCCTCAAATTCTACACCAGCGAGGGCAATTACGATCTCGTCGGCAACAACACGCCGGTCTTTTTCATCCGCGACACGATGAAGTTTCCGCATTTCATCCGCAGCCAGAAGCGGCTTCCCGATTGCGGCCTGCGTGACAATCATATGCAATGGGACTTCTGGACGCTGAATCCGGAATCGGCCCACCAAGTCACCTATCTCATGGGCGACCGCGGCCTGCCGCGCACCTGGCGCAACATGAACGGCTACGGCTCGCACACCTATATGTGGATCAACGCCCAGGGCGAGAAATTCTGGGTCAAATATCACTTCCACAGCAACCAGGGCACGGCCGAGTTTACGAATACCGAGGCAGCGACGATGGCGGGCGTCGATGCCGACTATCATCGCCGCGATCTGTTCGAGGCAATCGCGCGCGGCGATCATCCGAGTTGGACGCTGTTCGTGCAGGCCATGCCCTACGCCGAAGCGAAGACTTACCGGATCAACCCGTTCGATCTCACCAAAACCTGGTCGCACAAGGATTATCCGCTCATCAAGGTCGGCACGATGACCTTGAACCGGAATCCGGAGAATTTCTTCGCTCAGATCGAGCAGGCGGCCTTCTCGCCGGGGAACACGGTCCCGGGCATCGGCCTCTCGCCCGACAAGATGCTGCTGGGCCGCGCGTTCGCCTATAATGACGCGCAGCGCAACCGGATCGGGACAAACTTCCACCAGCTCCCCGTCAACCAGCCCAAGGTGCCTGTGAACACCTATATGTTCGACGGGCAGATGGCCTATCAGCACAGCGGCAATGCCCCGGTCTATGCGCCCAACAGCGGCGGGCGGAGCTGGGCCGACGAAAACGGCCCCGTCGCCGATGGCTGGGAAACCGATGGCGACATGGTGCGCCAAGCCTACACGCTTCGGCCCGACGATGACGATTTCACCCAGCCCGGCATCTTGGTGCGCGAAGTCTTCAGCGAAGTGCAGCGTGATCGGCTCATTGAGACAGTCGCCGGCAGCTTGCTGGGCGGAGTCCGCTCGCCGGTGCTCGAACGCGCGATCGACTATTGGAAGAGCATTGACGCCGATGTCGGCCGCCGTATCGAGGAATGCGTTCGTGCTGGCGCAGCGCCGACGCCCGCTCAGGGAATGGGCGAAGGCTCCGAGGCGCACGCCGTCCCGGTATCCTGATCCCCGTTACGGGCCACGGCTGCGCCGATTGCGCAACAACGAAAAGACAAAAGGAGATGGTCGTGGGGTTAGGCTCTTGGTGGGATCAGACCGTGGTGTCCCGCATCGTTAAGTGCGGCTGTAGCACCGAGCAGATGATGGAACTGCGAGAACAAATAATCCCACTGGCATCGGGCCGGGTGTTCGAGCTGGGCTGCGGGGCAGGCGCGAACCAGGTGCTCTACGATCCGGGGAAAATAACCTCATTCTCGGCGATTGAGCCAAGCCCGAAGCTGCTTGAATTCGCGCGCGCGGCGGCGGCGCAGAAAGGCTGGCAGGCCGACATTCGGCATGGCTTCGGTGAGGCGATCCCTTTCGAGGACGAGAGCTTCGACACAGTAGTCTGCACCTTCACCATGTGTTCGGTGAACGATCAGCGGCAGTCGCTCGCCGAAATGCGCCGTATCCTCAGACCAGGCGGGTTGCTGCTTTATGCCGAGCATGGCCGCGCGCCGGACCCAAAGCTGGCGAAGTGGCAGGAGCGCGTCGAACCCGTCTGGAAGCGCCTGCTGGGTAATTGCCATATCACGCGAGAAGTCACGGCCGCCATCGAGAAGGCCGGCTTCCTGGCAACGCCGATCGCCCGGAAATACCGCACTCCCGGACCGCGCATCGCGGCATGGACGGAGTGGGGAACGGCGGTCAAAGCCGGCTAGAGCGGAATGTCTAGGGTTTGAATCGTCGCTATGCCTGTAGGTGCGGCGCATCCGTGGGCAGTCCGAACATCAGCTTGCCCGCCGAGGCATAGCGCATCGCCGATTTCGTGGTGTGGGTCGTAATGACATGCACATCGCGGAAGTAGCGCTCGAACGGCAGTTCCGTGCGAATGGCCGAGCTGCCGGCGGATTCGAAAACGAGGTCGACCGCCCTCGCGCTTGCCTCAGCGGCATGGCAGTTGGCGAGTTGCAGGGACGTCTTCATTTCGGCGCCAAGCTGCTCCCCGGCAGCCAGGATCTCATAAGCCTGCGTGGCCGCACCGTGGAGATAGTATCGCGCAGATTCCAGCAGGCTCCGGGCCTTACCCGCATTGGCCTGTATCAGCTCGCGGTCGCGCAAGGGAACGGCGGACATGGCCGGCATTTTGGTCGCGGCGAGTTCGATCAGGCTGTCGATCGCGGCTGAAGCGATGCCGAGCGCGACCGCCGTTTCGCTATTGATCCCGATCCAGGCGTCCATCTGGTAGAGCGGACCGGAAAATGCCGGGGAGCGGGCCGTCTGCGGATGACTGCCAATCATTTCCGCAAGCGATTCGGGCACGAAAACATTGGAAGCACGAATGTCGGAGGACTGCGTGCCTTGCATCCCCATGACATGCCAGGTGTCGATAATCTCGATCTGATTGCGCGGGAAAAAGGCCATTATGACGCCCGGTCGCCCCGTTTCCGCATTGACGATCGGTCCTTGCTCGTCGGATACTAGCGCGGGGAAGAACAGCCAGTCCGCGTGTCGGCAACCACTTGCGAATGACACCTGCCCGGACACCCGATAGCCTCCATCAGCCCTGATCGCGCTCCCTGGCGGGAAGCCGGCGCCGGCGAAGGCGGGCACCTCACCGCCGCCGAAGACAGCTCCTATTCCGGTTTCGGGCAGGTATGCGGCTCTCGCAAGGCCCGCTCCTGACAGGCCGAGATTCCAGCTCGCCGAACTGTCGATCCTCGCAAGGGCTTCGAGGACCGTCAGTGTGACCGTGGGTGGCGCCTCGAGCCCGCCAAGCGCCTGCGGCAAGAGCATGGCGTAGAGACCCTTCTGCCGGATGGCGACCTGCACCAGATCAGTCCGCTCTCGTTCACTCTCGCCGGCGCAAGGGTGTAGGCCGACGTCGGCGCGGATACTCTCGACCCGCGCCAGCAGGTCGCGCGTCAATTCCGCCGTGGCGGACAAGTCCCTCATCAATCCCCTCCAGATCGGTGGTCCGCCTGTTCAATGGTCGGGATCAATCCTCGAGCAGCGCGCGCAGCATCCAGGCGGTCTGCTCATGCACGCCGATACGCTGGGTAAGAAGATCCGCGGACGGCTCGTCACTCGCTTTTTCCACGAGCGGGAACAACGCGCGGGCCGTGCGTGCTGCCGCTTCATGCCCTTTAGCGAGGATGTCCACCATCTCGAGCGCCTTGGGCGGAACTTCCGGAGCATCCGGCAGCGAGCTGAGCTTCGCGAACTGCGCGTAGGAACCGGGCGCGGGCTGGCCGAGCGAGCGGATACGTTCGGCGATCGGGTCGATCGCGTTCCACAGCTCGGTATATTGCGTCATGAACATGGCGTGCAGGCTGTTGAACATCGGCCCGGTCACGTTCCAGTGGAAGTTGTGCGAGGTCAGATAGAGGGTATAGGTGTCTGCCAGCAGGCGGCTGAGCCCTTCGGAGATCGCGATCCGATCTTCCTCGCCAATCCCGATATTCACTTGCCTGGTCATGGGACTTCTCCTTGATAAAAATGTAGGCTCGCCCTGCAATTGTGCGTGCGGCCGCAAAAGACCGCTTCGCCGACATGGAGTGCGTGGGCCGTGCCCTCAGCCTATCAAACGGCGCGGCGCTTAACCCGCCGCGTCGTCATCGGGATCGGAATGGAACTCATGCCACATGCCGTTGAGGATGCCGAAGCCGACGGCGAGACCGACACCCAGAACCCAACTAAAATACCACATCGAAGTCTTGCCTTTCAGTAGAAGTCGGGGTTGGTGTCGACGTCGCGCAGCGTGATGCGGCCGAACAGCACCTTATAGACCCAGGCCGTGTAGAGGAGCACGATCGGCAGGAAGACGACCGTCACCGCCAGCATGATGAACAGCGTCACATGGCTGGACGAGGCGTTCCACACCGTCAGGCTCGAGGCCGGGTCGATCGAGCTGGGCAGGATGAAGGGGAACATCGACAGGCCCACGGTGGCGATGATGCCCACCGCGCCGATCGACGAACCGCCGAACGCCAGCACTTCGCGGCCCTTGCGGATGCCGATCCAGGTCAGCAGCGGACCCGCGAAGCCGAGGACCGGCGCGATGAGCATCCAGGGATACTTTCCGTAATTGTCGAGCCAAGCCCCCGGCGCCGCGACCGTTCCCGACAGCAGCGGGTTGGACGGGCCGAGCGGATCGGCGCCGTGCGTGAGGCGGAAGCCATAGCCCATCGTGGCCATCATCACGCCGCCCACCGCGAACAGCAGGATCGACGCACCCGCCGCGACCTGGCCGAAGGCGCGGGCGCGATCGTGAACCGCGCCGCGTTCGATCTTGATCGCGAGCCAGCTCGCGCCGTGCAGCACGATCATCGCGACCGAGAGCAGGCCGGCGACCAGCGAGAAGGGATGGAACAGGCCGAGCAGGCTGCCCTCGTAGAAGGAGCGCAGATCGCTATCGAGGCGGAAGGGGAGGCCGGTCAGGACATTGCCGACCGCCACGCCGAAGACCAGCGCGGGCACGAAGCCGCCGACGAACAGCGCCCAATCCCAGCGCGAGCGCCATGCGGCATCGGGCTTCTTCGAGCGATACTTGAACCCAACGGGCCGCAGGATGAGCGCCGCGAGGACGAGGAACATTGCGAGGTAGAAGCCCGAGAAGCTGACCGCATAGACGAACGGCCAGGCCGCGAAGATCGCGCCGCCGCCGAGGATGAACCAGACCTGGTT
>Ga0307492_10000495_pt1 | contig 16613 bp, 25 predicted proteins | sample SI3LmetaG_FD_202365 | JGI IMG/M metagenome (GOLD analysis project Ga0307492, IMG submission 202365) | Sea-ice brine microbial communities from Beaufort Sea near Barrow, Alaska, United States - SI3L | ecosystem: Environmental > Aquatic > Marine > Coastal | place: USA: Alaska | collected 2017-05-06 | reverse complement strand
TATTAACCCAGGTGAACATTAACTCATCCACTCCCTTATGCAAATCAAATGCTACATAGAAATCCATGTTATCTGAACTGAATTTGAAAAAATCGGTGGATACTTTCGATATTACATCACTGAACCCATTCTTATATTGAAACAATTCGCCACAATATTTAACAGCAGTCCCGGGATTGTTGAATGCCATTTCCATAGCCCTGCACCGCATTACCTCATCCGGAATTGATATCCCTGATTTGAACACTTGGTCATCCAATTGGAATGTTACTTCTGTGCCAGTATCAGCCTTGTTTCCTTGAACTATGTTAGGCTTGGTGACCTTTTCGGCACCATTTGAAAAAGTTTGAGTGTATACTTTCGAATCTCGATGTATTTCAATATCGAACCTTTTACTACAATAATTCGTAATGGAGGCCCCCATACCGTTCATACCAATGACGCCAGTCTCAGCACCTTCGAAGTTTCTTCCCGATCGAAGAGATCCAAACACCAACTCTGGTGTATATTTTCCTGTCTCGTGCTTATCTATTGGGACTCCTCTACCATTGTCCCCGATGGTATATGATCCAGCAATAGGATCAGCCACTATAGTGATTTGTTTATTTCGTTTCTTAATCTGCAATAACTCATCCATTGAGTTGTCCAGCACTTCAGATACAACTTTGTGTACAGCGGGAACAAAAGTGTGTTCCACCAACTCAAACTTAGTATCATCAAAAGATGGGCATGTGACAGTGATTAGGTTGGTATTACCAGCATACATTCCCAACCGTTTATGCACATGCTCACGATCAGTTAATACTGAAATGTCTTTACTTGTGTATGAAGGTGTACTCATTGTATTATAAATTCCAATCGTTTTGTGTTTGAAATGATGTGATTATTTTATATTTCTTGTTAAAGGGTTGGGCATGTTTTGAATTGAGTACCAACCCACCAATTACTGTATACTCCCCAGATTCAATCTGTGACACACCTAGTGGAAATCTGCACATACAACTTACTCCACTCGTACTAATATACAACCGATGTACCTCCAATTCGGGTAAGTCTGAGAAGATGCTTGGACGTGCTGTCCACTCACATGTCATAATCCGTTCAAGTCTACTACTATACTCATAAAAATGTGAGACAACATCCTCACGTTCCTGTCTGGTAGAGTTAGCATCATCTAGTACTGTGAATGTGATGTAATTGGTTATAGTCATGCGATATCTCAATTAAGTCCGTTTTTTGGATCGTTTACATAAAAGAGCAATGTTAAGCTCAGCCTTTAACCCGTGACATGTGGATTCTTTAATGTTATGTTTTACATATAGTGATCCATATGTCAGTACAGCTTTATTAATATCCTTCGCCTCACCGAAGTTTGGTATACTAATTCCCCAACCAAGCTCAATTGCCTGGAGAGCTGATATGTGACCATCCCCTTCTGTGTCAGGTATGTATACCTTTTTCCTTGGGGAGCGGTCAATTAATTTAAGTTGACCTGGTTTAATCTTATTCCCAAATATGGCAACACCATCTATAACGAATGCATCGAAAAACCCTTCACACACATACAGTGGTTTGTCTAAATTTGTTCGCAACACCTCATAGTCACTCAATATGCACTGGCTTACTACAGATGGATTTAAATATCGCAACCTTGATGATGGGCGCAAATCTCGACCTTGATACCAAACAAGAGTGTTGTTCCTATAGAATGGTATTATCAATCTACCTCTCCACGCCAACTCTACTGCTTCTGATTGAGCTTCATCTTTCAATATTAAAAAAGGGTACGTATTTGAATCAATAGATCTATCTGTGCGCAAATACTCTCGTGCTACTTCCGCCCAAATATGGTCAGATTCAGACAATGGCATGAAAAACTCGGGGAGAGGAAGGGCAATAAGCTCAGTGACAGGATCTACTGGCTCTTGCTTTACGACCCCTTTTTTTCTATGTGATAGCCCAGCCAACCGTAAATGGTTGTACTCGGATGGTGGTATACTATATGCATCCAATATAGTAACCATGTTGGGTGGGATGGTTGAGTATGTCGTTTCATCATACCCTGCAGTGTGTGAGCAATTGAAACAGTTGTATGACACCATTGTCCCGTCAAATCTAAACCCCCCTCTAGCTGAATGGTCATTGCATACAGCACACTTCACCGTATGCCATCCAGTTGGACTTGGGTGAGCAGGTAACGTCACATATTGACGTATAATCGATTCAAAGTTTAGATCACTCATATTGAACCATTATACAGCATTATATGATAATAGTGCAGAGACCTACGGTTTCTTAGCTTTAGTTTTTGCTTTTGGTTTTGCTTTGGCTTTGGCTTTTGGTTTTGCTTTACCAGTTTCCTCAGCATCCCTCTCAGCTGATTGAATCTCGATCATATTATTAGCTCGAATTCTAACCTCCTCGCTATTACACCACATGTCTTTTCCTTGTATGATACCTTCACACTCTTCTTCAGTTAGGAATGGGATACACAGGTCTCTATATAACTCACCTGCCCATTCCGTTGTAGACTCCACAGCTGAGATAATTTCATGTCCTTTTCCAGCTACTCCACCACTATAATTGTGAAACATCAACCTACAATGATCATTGATGATGAACTCTTCTGCAGCTATAAATATGAGTGCACCCATTGATGCAGCGGTTCCATCCAATACCGTAATGATTCGAGCTGAACTCTGTTTCATTGCATTGATTATCTGTACACCAGTATCTATTCTGCCACCCGGTGTGTTTAAGTGGATGTAGATTGTATCATTGGATGATGATGTTTGGATTTGGTGAATTAGGTTTGTATAATCTTCTGGGGCTCCTATTTTTTCACTAATGAATACGTGAACATCCTTTGCCGTAATTTCAGATACATACACTGTGTATGGGATAGGCTTTTGAGGTGATTCGGATGGTGGCATAATCAATTCCTTGCTGTGATAGTTGTGGAGTAGTGAGTGTATTTATACCAGGCACTATCTGCAGTTTCAGGGGATCAGGTCAGTTTCTTTATAATATTCACCAAATCTGTTCCGACTGTATCACTATCCCAATAACCGTGATGGCTATCCATCCATTTTTTTCCAGTATCAACCTCTACATCAAGTAAGCACCAACCTTGTGTGTTGCATACCGTATCGTAGATGTCGGTGATCTTAGATGTATCACCATCTACAAACAAACTCCCCGATACGATTGGGTCATTCTTGTCCCAGTAATTTAACCAAGGGAATGGCATATTAGCATTGTCGAACTCAATTAATCTATCTGCCCTGGAATTAAATAATATCAATCCGAGGGGAGATCCCATAGTTATTAGTGTATCAACAAGCCAATTATTGTGATCTGTTCCATCGTGGGGGTGGGTTATTAGCATCTCATTTATTACATCAAATGCATACACTGTACCAAGACTGTGGGATATAATGATCAGGGGTTGTCCGGTTAGATGTATTTCTGAAATCCTAGATGATAATAATTTTCTAATCAATTGTGCCGAGGGGGAGTTAACCCATGCAGATACTACATCCCCAACCACATCTAGTGCAACCTTTGTGATCCCCGCGAATGCTGGAATTGCCAAATCATTCACATCTTCATACGCGAATAGTTCCACATCACAGTCAATATTTGGATCTATTGCATCAATCAATTCTTTAATTTTTTCATGTGAATCGATTGATTCATTGGTTCCCACATGAACACCATGTATTACTAAAATTCTTGGACAACCCACAACTATACCCCCATTTTTAACGCATTGGGGGTATTTATGTCAACCCATTTGAGTTCCTACAAATGGTTAAATATACATCCGTTGAACCATATCTTTAAGTGTAATGACTTCAATGTTCAGTTGGTATGCTTTTTTAATTTTCCCCGAGTTTGAACTTGGATCTTTACACACTAATATTGTGGTGTTACCACTAACTCCTGACTTAATTGTTCCACCTTCCTGCACAATCCAAGCTTCAACATTTATATCTCTCACACCCGTGAAACATACCCCCTGGCCTTCCATTTTGGTTCCAGTGGATTCTGAAGGACGTACATACGTTGATATTGTAACCACATTCGATACTTGACCTAACATATCCAATGCTGCATCTATACTGTTCACTATTCTTGTGGCAGTTTTTACATCAAAACCTTCAACATTCACAATTGCGTGAATATCTCTCATTAATACAATGTCTCCCTCAAATGCATCATACAACTTCGTCAGTTTCTTTCTGGAAATCCCACGACCGAACACACCCATTGCTCCAACAAATGTTGGCCAATATACTGGAGATACCTTTTCATGCATACTATCATAAGATTTTCGACCAGTTGCTCCGAAAGCCATGTGAAAGTCCATCATATCTGCATTGAGTATATCTACGGGATTGGTGAATCCAGCATCATACATTTTTGAGATATTACCTTCCCCTAAAAATTCTACACCCAATTTGCTGAATACATCATCAATCAATTGTACCATCACATCCTTGCGACCGTTCACATTGGTTAATATGGCATCTACTGAGTTTTCACTCCATCCCCATTCACCTTGCTTCAGTAATTCAGCATTGAACCAACTTAAATATTGGTCCACTTGGGGGCCCGGATTTGTAACACCCAAACAATGTGGGATAACATCACCACTTCTGGTCAGTTGTATACTACACCCAGGTTGGATTTTATTATCTAATATATACTTAGCATTAAACCCAGTGCACTTGGATATTGTAACACCAACCAACTCAACAGGATTGATGTGAATTGTTGGCTTTAGGTACCCATCCTTTGACGCTGACCAATCAATGTTAGATACCACTGCGATGGCTGTATTTGATTCATCAGCTACTTTATATTTTACCGCCTTCTGGTATGTGTCAATTCGGTCCACATCGACTACAACACCATCAACTTCATAATCATACGTCTTACGAATTGTACTCAGTACACCAGCTAATGCATCTTCATTCAGTTGTGACTTACTGAATGACGATGATTGGGCAACAATGAATCCGACAGTCGATAATTTGAGTAGTTGGCCACTCTTGGATAGAGTAGACCCCATAATGGTATACGCGACACCATCTACATATGACATAGCAGCTTCAGAAGATTCGGAAGAGTTCATGAGACCTGCAACAGCGTTTCGAGCGTTCTTATACATTCGACCAGATCGTGATGACGATTCTTGTTGGAACGCAGCAAATTTCGATTTTTTAATAATAATCTCCATTCGAACTGCTGTAGTTGCTCCAACTAATGATATCTGCTTTGGAATTGATGATATTTTGAGGATATGCCTGCTAATATCAGCACCCTCGGATCCATTTCCTCGTGAATATGCAATTTGAAACTTTCCATACTCATCGTAAATTACCTGAGCGCTGGTGCCATCGAGTTTGTGGGTTACCACATAATCAAGATCGGGAGATTGAGCAACCCATGGATCAAGTTCACCGAGATGTAATTGCGTCAATCCAAGCATTGCATAAGCTAACTGCACTTTTCCGCCTCGAACGCCAGCACCTACACCAGTGAAATATTTATTTGCTGGATACGTAACTTCAGCCATTCGTTTAATAGAATCATATGTGGCGTCATCTACATCAGAATCGCCTTCATTTTCGTATAAATCATCTTGTTTGGTTAACCATGCAATTAATTCTGCTTCGGACATTGTGTATGCGACGCTAGTATCCATTATCATATTTCTCTTTATATCATTGAATGTAAGTATTTTACCCCAAATTGAATGAAACGTCTACAGGTTCATGCAATAGAGTAACGACTGCAGTTACCTGCTCAACTACATAATTGACTTCAATAGTGTCATAGCAGTTGGTGCATTCTATTTCATGTAATTGGGGCTTGGTAGTTACAATATATTCAGATATATCATTCAGATCCATTGCAGTGATGGTGCCACAATTTGGACACTTTACCGATAGGTGTCCGGGTATCTCCACGCATTTAACATCACTCAAATCTATATCAACTTCTTTTATGTTCATACAGCTACTTCCATTTTAATAGATGGGTAAAACTCATCATATCCAATCAATTTGAAATCATCATATACGAAATCATTTATGTTTGTGATGGACCTATTCAAGTCAAGGCTGGGTGAAGTATATGGACCTCTAGTGAGTTGCTCCGTGAGTTGATCGATGTGGTTGTGATAAATATGACAATCATTGCCTGACCAGATGAACTCATGTGGAGTGAGTCCCGTCACCTGAGCTACCATATGTAATAAAATGCTATATTGCACTATGTTGAATGGGACACCCAATCCAATATCACAACTTCGCTGATGCATAATCATTGACAGCTTATTGGATTTAGTATCGACATAAAATTGATAACAAAAATGACATGGAGGGAGGTTCATTTCACCTAGATCTGACACATTCCAACTATTTACAATGATTCTGCGAGATTCGGGATTGTTTTTAATGGTATCGATTGCAATAGCTAATTGATCTACACCATCAGTCCCTCCAATTGTACCACCCCAATTACGCCACTGGTGTCCGTAAATTTTTCCAAGCTCGCCAGTAATTGGATCAGCCCACTCATTCCAGATCTTCACTCTCTGTTGATCTAGTGTGTTGTTGTTAGTATCACCTGCGATGTACCACAACAGCTCTACTATAATACTTCTCCAGTGCATTTTTTTGGTTGTAAGTAGTGGAATCGATCCATCACTTAGATCAAATCTCATTTGTCTACCGAACACACTTCTGGTACCTGTGCCTGTCCGATCATTTCGATCGATGCCTGAGTTAAGCACATCGGAAATTAAAAATAAATATGGGGTATCATGGGTAGGTGGAGTCATTGGATATTGGCACTCTGGCTATTGAATTATATATAACTCATCCATACTCACCCATTTCTTCCAACAAGGCAAGCCGATAGATTTAATTTCCACCAGAACTACATCAATCACCTCCACCTGCCGTCGCCTATTCGAAGGTGGAGGTGCAATGCGTTTGGCGATCCTATCAGTCAATGTGACTTCACAATCGCCATACACATACTTTACTTCATCATCACTCACTCGGTGTGTTCAGATGCTATAATCCAGGACTTTACTAAGCTACTTCTTACAATATCATCTCTTGTAAATTGTACTGTCCCAAACTCTTCCATACGCTCGCCAGTTTTCATCAATCTCATCATACCGGACACATTTCTTGAGTTCTTTGTGATATCTGTTTGGAGTATATCACCTGTGAATATAACTATGGAATTTGTCCCCAATCTAGTGACGATTGTGTTAATCTCATGCCATGTCATATTTTGAGCTTCATCTACAATAACCACAGTATCATTCCAATTATTGCCCCTGATGTATGACGTGGACATGAATTGAATCAATCCAGCCTTTTTCATATCAGCATAGGTAGATGATCTTCCAAATAATTCAGAACATATATCCATATAAGGAAGTTCGTATACTGCCATCTTCTCTTCAAGTGTGCCAGGTAAGTGTCCAACGTTTACGGTTGGGACAGCCGTTCTGACAATCTTCACGGTTTCATATCTTGGGCTTGGGTTTATTATATCGGATAATGCAAGGTATAGCGCTAAGAACGTTTTCCCGGTTCCTGCAGATCCATGAGCGATGATGTTAAACCCATCGTCATATAAGTCGAACAACTTTCGTTGATTTATTGTAAGGGGCTGTATCTGAGTAAGGTCATGTTGTGACCAACGCTTCTTGGTGGGTCCTTCCAACGTGGCCATCATATTAGTGGTAGCGGCACGTTTTCGTTGTACTTCCGAATCGCGAGCAAATCTCTTTTTGCCCATAATTCTGTCCTCCTGTGACAATGGTGTGTCTAACCTGTAGTACAGAAGTATTTATGGTCTTGCTGGTGGATGGTGGACATTTACGAATTTGATGAGATATGCATAAATAGTGAGGAATTGATGTTATCCCCACTATTTATGCAGGCTAATTATTTTTAATTATCAGGTGATTGTTCCACCTCTTCATCTGTACCATCATTAGCATTACCACTCAATCCCTCTTCTAACACAACACGTTCTGCGTCCACATTACGATCGACTGCCAAATCAGCATCGAATTTTTCCGGAAACCTCGATTTCAATTTGGCAATGTTGGTAGAAAGTACAGTATCCATACTGATGTTCGTTTCATCCAATCCAATTGCAACATACCACATCACATCTGCAACTTCTTCACCGAAGTTCACTACATCACCAACACCACTATCAACTTCAGCTTTCAAAAGTTCCATCAACTCTCCAGCTTCAGTATTGATTCCGACAATACTGTGGAACAGTCTTGGGGATACAGCCAGATCGGTTCGAGTGACGTCTCGTGGCCCACCGAATGTAACAGTTTCACTACTAGATCGTCGTGCATCGTGCACTGAGTTAGTGACTGTGGTACATAGTTTTGACCAGTCCTCTGTTTTGATTTCCGTTCCATAAAACACGCTACGTTTCAACAAATCTAACAATTTGTTTGATTCGATCACCAAATTCATAACAGCTTGCAACCTACCCTCATTAACGCACACAACTTCTGGGACAGATTCTGTACGCATTGCATCTTTAGTGTATTGATTAAAATCCATTATTTTTTCCTATTTAGTTTTTTTGCAGCTTTTTTAGCTACGCGTTGTTGCCTCTTTTTCCGTACAATCGGACCACCCTTCTTTGGTGGGGTGACTATACTGATGTGTAACTCTCGTGCTAAATCTTGTACGGTACTCAATGGTATGCGCAATGCATGAGATACCTGACCTATTGTTGATCCACACCGTAACATTTCTTCAGCTTTGGTAGATGATCCAATCAATTCATGCAACTCTTGTCTAAACATTTCTGCAGGTGTTTTTTCAGTCATTGGTCTTTTTTCCTATGTAACATACGGTCACTAAACAACTCAACAACTCTGCTGGTTGGGTTAATGTGTCTAACTAGAAAATCGTATTGATCATCGAGTAATTGGGTATGCCTGAGCATCATGTACTCATGTCTAGTTGGAATGTATGGATCATATAACAAGGTCAATCCACACTGTGCCAATGATCTATCACTTTTTCCACTATTGCAAGGTTTGCATGATGATATTACGTTCATCCATTCATTCTTTCCGCCATGTGTTCTGGGGATGATATGATCACATGTTAACATAGCTTCTGGGTAGGTTTGTCCACAATATGCGCATTTGCGGAGGTCACGTCTAAATAAAATTTGGTTGGATACTATAGGTTTATATGTACCCGTTTTTGCACGAGCAATTCCATCTATTGACATCACTGTATTTACTGATAGTGTAGATTGTGTTCCAGTGATTCGATTCGTACCACCTCGAACGGTATGCTCATCCGCTCCACCTACCCACAGTACCAGATCTTTACATATGTAATACACAGCTTTTTCATAAGTTATCCACTTGTGTGGTAACCCTGCTTTATCTAGTTGGAGTATTAATGGGAAGTCCATAGCTAACCTACACGTCTTACCTTGTTAAATAAATGGTGACTATAGTCAGTCGGGGATATTAAATCAACAAATCACTGGCAATGTTTGTATGAATTGCTAGGTTAATTATTGGAATTTTATAATCGTATGCAATCCGCAAAGCTTGCCCTGTACCACCAGTGAGTTTTGTAGTAGTACTCCCATCGGAACCATCAGGAGTCCAACATACCACATAGGAAGAAGGAGTGTTTAAATCTTTCCCCAACACTTGATAGCAATTTCTAGCCATTAAAGCTTTTGCAAATGAACCCAGTCGTTTCCATCCTGGATGATAGTACTCTGCCATTGACATAGCATCATTCCAGTTTGGGAATGTAGTACAATCAAATCGGTTGTTTATTGGGTTAGATCCACCATTTGATGGTAAATAAATCTCGAGAAGAGATTCACGATTTTTCTCTCTATACTCAATTTCAAAAGCTGTATCAGCTCCACGTGCTCCACCGGATCGCAGTATTGCATCTTCATTCAGTAACTGACCACTAATATATTTGATTACTTGTATCATATCGATTGGAATATTTCTAGATCCAATCCCAGTAACAATGCGATTGCCCATGCACATATCACCCATAGGTTTTTAACGGTATGAAATCCAAGCTTCCTAGATTGATGAACACCAATCTAGGAAGCTTGGATTGTTTTCAATTACGCCCGAAGGATGCCGATAATCTCACCTTCAGTCATAACAACCAACTCATCTGCCTGAGGCATCTCAGATAGTTTGATTGGATAACCAGAGTTAGCAGCAAACACAACACGATCACCTTCCTTAACACTTGGGACGATTAGTGTACCATCCTCAAGCAATCGACCAGGACCAACAGACAACACAACACCTTCGGGGGGTTGCTCAGCAGCAGTTCCGGTCATGATGATGCCGCCAGTAGATTTCTTTACAGTTTCATCGCGTTCGATGAGGACGATATCACGTAATGGTTCAAATTTCATATGCAGTACCTTGTGGTTAATTAATTTATATATGAGTTAGTACAATACAACCAATCACGAATTCCATCAACCATTATTCCATGGTAATGGTTGTGGTCATCCCAATTTTAATTGTCATTAGATGGGACCGGATAAATGAGAGTTGATATCATCTCGCATCCGCTTTGCCCCAACCGGATTTGCTGAGTGAACTAATATATTTGGTGGTGTATACAAACCCAATACACGTCTGCGGATTAGATATCCAATAATATGAGTTCCAGTCATCTCGGTATTCCCGTAGAAACAACCCAAGTCATGATCGACCGATATTGTGTCATAATCAACATCTTCGAGCATCACGATAGCTCTATGAAAAGTTCTAGCTAAATCCCACCCAGTTGGGCAAGGTCGGAGGTCATCGATGTATAATTTTCGTGTGTTCATATCAGCTAAACAGGAATGAATTTAATGCAAGAATTTGTGTATCCAATCTAGATAATTCATTTTTCATATGTGACAACATGGGACTTTCAAACATTGAGTCCAATGACTGGGTATACCACAAGATTTCCATTTGCAAAAACGATTTATGCTTTCCAAGTTGTTCGAGATATTCTACGGATAATTCGGGTGTCATTGTGATGACCTAATAAGTGATGGTGTGAGTAGAGTATACTACATCATCACTTATTGAGAGTCACCTAGGTTGAGTTTTACACAACCTCGAAAATCATCTTTTAATAAATTGAGCTAACTTTGTAGCTTGCTCAATCACAGTTTCAGATGTTACTTGTTTAAGTTCATCTGTATAGGCCTTGACGTAATCGTTAACTTCTTGATTTGTCTGTCCCATCTTAGCTAACGCTGCCATCCACATGTTGTCATGCCTAGCTTGTTGCTCATCAATAATATCTTTTGCCATCTTTAATAATTCAAGACGTATTTCGAATGGATTTTTACTGGACATTTCTGTCTCCTGTGTGTGTGATTAAAGTACTAGGGATAGTTCGATCATTACTATGAATATCACAGCCATGAACGTTGCGCAAGCGATCAGCCCGCCTATAGTGCCAGTGATTCCGGCACTAATAAAAGCTTTCATACTATTGTTCCTCTTAGGTTAGTTCGGTAGCGTAGTATATATGATTGGGCTTAAAATTGATACAATTAATCCCATAACCCGCGATAATACAGGCCAAATAATTTGAGACCATTCTGAATGCGGAGATTTTCTTCATCATATCCCTTTTTAAAAAAACTACTAGGTGCATCAGGCCAGAAATCTAATTGAGTGAATTGATCTACGATCTCATCATCAGGTTTGATATATTCATGGGAGTTGGTGAAGAATTTACTTTCCCAATCATCTGAATTAATTTGAGTGAATGAGTGAATCATTTCATCTAAAACCCAAGACCATCTATCATGTATTAGCTCACTATCATAATCATCTTCTGGTCCTCGAAGGTGTGCTGGAACATCGCAATTGTTTACATGACAACTTCCATGCGTTGTTTCCTTCAATTGAATCAACATTGGTAATATTATTGCAGCTAACGTAGTATCCATACTCCACGTATCGTAGGGATCTATTGTAATGTAATTCGTCACGGTACGATGGCTTTGAATCTTATTCACTGTGACATCTAATATGAGTTGACAACACTCAAGACCTTTAAATATTGCATTGATGTACCAACGACTCTCAGTAAAATCTAAACCTGACTCAAATAGAACGTCAAACCGTGACCTTGGCTTCCCGTAAATCTTTTCAAAACACCAATCTTCCAATTGAGATACTGAAAACATATGAATATATGGTCCTATATACACTTTCATAATAGATGTTTAACTATTGCAGACTCGAGTGTCACCACCCGATCTTGTTGAGATACTTGCAACCAATCATACAACCACTCAGGTGTGCATAGTGTATCTGTACTGTTGGCCCACCTGTCCCAATCTTTCTCAATGCACGATACATCAATACGTGGTAGATCGCCCCAGAAGCGGAATCTGAATCTCCTGCCATTGTATTTTGCGATCATAGTATCACCGCGAAAACGTCTACCAACTTTCAATCCAGCGCGTTTCAGTTTGGTACGCACATCGCTGCGATTTTTGAAGGGTGCATAAATATTCATTCCGTATCGTCCAACTCTGATGTTGTTTCTGTTGGGATTCTTTCAATTTTTGAAAGAGGAACACACGTTCCGTATGGGGGGCCATCATCCCAGTGATATTCGGGGCTCATAAATGATGAACCAAATTTATGTCTGATACCTTCAAAAACTGTTCCAGACCAGAACGCCATGTTGAAGTTCCTACCATCCACATGGTAAATTTCACCAATTTCCAACTTATTCTTGGGAATGCCCACCTTGCGCTCAATCTTTGTGATGCTTCTCAAAGCCTTATACTTTTCATCATCACTCATAGTGGAAAAAGCATTAGGTTGATTATTGTGATCTAATCTATTCCACAGAACACACATACCAAGACCGTCGATATTCTTCATAGTGTATTCAAAGACTCCATGTTTAACACGAAGCAATCGATTGAAATGCTTTGACATAACTTTTCTGTGTCTACGCAACCTGCGATGTCGTTTTGTTCTTATTAATGATTGGAATGAACTACCGTTTATCTTCAATTGACATGCATTCCATTGTTTGAACACTTTAAAAATTTGCCAATCTGAGTGGAGAACCAGCATTGAATTGAATTCGGGCATGGTATAGATCCTACTAAATTTGAGGGTTGTGTTTTGGTTTAAGGTCTGCGGCAGTTATCAATCCAGTCCATGCAGTGTTGTAGCAACTTGTGCATAATTCATAGGATCGTGTAATTCCACCTATAGTGTTCAAATCCCCATCCACATATGGACCTAGATATTCCGTATTGAACAACCACTGTGGAACATCAATGCGGTGTATAGTTTTTTCATTGTCTATTTGATTGTAACAACTATCACAAACGATTGTAATCATTTAATATTATTCCACTACGAATATATAGGTTATGCCAAGTTTTTTAAAGTGGCGTTTTTTGATTTTTTTCAATGCTGCAAACTGAGCCTGTCCATTTTCAGATTCCAGTATATCAGACACTTTAACCCACCATCCCTTTCTTCCCATATGAATTCGTGGGCCTTTCATTTAGGGGGGTTAATCCGTTTCACCAATCGTTCGAGGCGATTCAAGCCAACCAACCATGGAGTTGAATCATAATTAAACCCAACAGCAACCCTATATCCAGTGTACCCTGTCGGGGCCTTATACTCGTGTCCATAATCTTTCATTCTTGGCTGTTTGGAATTATCACACCAATAACTCCATGCTAATTCTCTCCCACGATTTCTACGTAGTTTAAGCTGGGTCAAATATCTCAATCTAGTCATTGCAATTTTCCTATACCATACTAGTAGGTGGGTGGCATTATAGTACTTATTCTACATTCTTAATGTATCGATATTCCCAACGCCACTTCTTACTATCAAATCTACGTTCCACCCAAATCATCCAACGTACGTCGATGAACACTGAACCGATTGTGATTGGATGCCATGCAAACCATTTACACCAACTAGGGGTAGTTCTCACTATATTGGACTCCTTCTGCAGTCTCATGCTGAACAATGAGTGACAATAGAGTTTCACAAATTGTACCCAAATCATGCAACATGTCAAGATCGGAACCTGTAACAAGTGCACGACTGATTTCAGTAATGGCCAACCCTAACAAGTTCATTCCACGCCATTCACTGACTGGAATTTGTCTGGCAGTCAGTACATCGACACCAATTCCCCAAATTCTGTCATGGGGGCTAGCTTCTACATATAGCGTAGTTCCGAGATCTGCTTGTGTTACATAATCAGCCATAACTTGTGGGTTTTGTGTTGCTTTAAGGAATGTAGCTAGTAACACGACTCGATATCTATGTGTGTCCCACATTCTTTGACTATATCCGTTAACCATCCTCCCAAGTTTTTTCTGCTCTCTAGGATCATCAGTCATCAAAATCTGTCGTGCTGACTGATGATCATTCATGAGTAGAGCTTTTGCAAACATCATAAACTGTTCCGCACAGTTGAATGATATAGTTGCAAATTTAAATGGGGATTCATTCCATTGGGAATGAATACCAGAGTAAAAAAAGTGACATTTATCTCTATCGGTTTGTTTTAATAACATACATTCACTCTAATGCGTTAATATAAGTCTTCGGAAAACAGTTCTGATGTTGGATGCGTTTTTGTTTTAATTTGCCCCATCCTTGTAGCAATTTCCAGAGCTTCAACTCTATCAAAAAAAGTTCCATATGAATTTACAAATCCCTGAACCTCCTCTGAGATTGATCGATACTTCCATACCTCCGGATCAATCATGTCGATGGCTTGTCTCATCAATCTATCACAATGCCTGACGCCACACAATATGAGTACAACAGGCTCTTGATGTGGTACATTGAATATCATTTTGTTCGCTGCACAAACGATTGTATGCTGTTTCATGTGAATGTCATCTCACAATGGTGGGATTAATAAAAACCGATTATATAATAACTCAATAGCAAGATACCCAGCCCAAGGGGGAAAAACATATGCAAACAATGTAGACCAAAAACCCTTAGCAACCACTATTCCTAGCGCCCACCAAAGCAATATTACAATGGTGAACACACCATCGCCCCGGTTATTTTTAATCATTTCGATAGCCTAAAGTCTTTGGACATTGGTTGGATTCCGTTCATGATTGATCACTCTATATTGTGGGTATTGCATTATATAATACATGATGTTATGTATAATATCAACGAAACCTCTCAACTCAAGCTTTGCGACGCCATGGTTGGTCAATCATAATCCCATTTGGCACTTTACTAGAGAAGCTTCAATGGTGATTCGCTTTTTTATATATTTCATGACTTTAACTTAGCCAGTTCAACATCCGCAGCTCTCCACGAGTCAGCGTCAAGCAAAACATCCCCACAATCCTTACATTCAAAGCATGAGATATTTTCTAGATGTATACGGCCCAACTTGTGATCATCAAGCGTGAATCCCATCACAACTTCCATGCTGTCAGATCCACATTCATCACAAAGAAGTCCATCAATTTCCCTCACGTTAACACCGCAACAATGGATCATTGCCGGTTTGGAGGTTGTTAACTGTATTGTGAACATTATTCAATACTTCAACTGGGGTTACAGTTTGACTCTCCCGCAATGGATCAATCTCGTGCTTAAATGTCAATGCCAGGTGGGCTTTAATTATATCACATTGTTTGGAAGTTATGTGGGTATCTTCAGATATTTCAAAATATCCTTGCAACCAAAAACAAAAGTCTATGCTATTCATGGTACTATCCTTGGGGGTGGGTTGAAATTACGACTATGCTACCCAAATCTTCAATATTTGGCAACATGTAGTCATCGATTAATATATCCAGCAGATCACCAACGCCCGTATCTGGAGTGAGATTTGTAGATACTGCAATCTCCAAGCTAATTGAACCAGTTTCTGGATCTTTATGGTCAACCACTTCGGTTGCTGTGACACCATCCAGGGTCTCAATTGATTGAGCGATGCAATTGGCAAGTGGGGTCACTCTCGATACCATCATTTGCTCTAGGTGGCACCTCATCTCTTCACATAATTGCAAAGCTTGTTTGATTGAATCTGGGTTAGATTCGACCCCAGTGGCTCCAAACAATTGAATTGAACACTTACCTTTTACTGTCGTAGCCTTATAGTTGTGATCTGCCATGGACTTTACCTCAGTTCTATGTGGTATATATGTATATTGTGTTGGGCACTTTAACTATGATCCCAATTGCCATCCCTACAGCAATATTCCACAATATGATATTGACCACAATGACGCACAGATAGAAAGGAGAGGTTTTCTTATTCAAAAATCTGAACCCATGTCAACATCATCTTCGACACAGTCCCCATATACTTTAGATACAAATGCACGGCATATTGCTTCTTGTATGGTTGTTCCATGTTGATAGTCGTAGTCGGTGTAATATGCATACCATCCGTCACTGTCATTGGATTTTATTAGTTTGACTATATGGTCGACCATGATGGTTTCACACTGGTACAAGTCTGTGGATGGTGTATACTCCGAAG
>Ga0307492_10000494_pt1 | contig 16644 bp, 13 predicted proteins | sample SI3LmetaG_FD_202365 | JGI IMG/M metagenome (GOLD analysis project Ga0307492, IMG submission 202365) | Sea-ice brine microbial communities from Beaufort Sea near Barrow, Alaska, United States - SI3L | ecosystem: Environmental > Aquatic > Marine > Coastal | place: USA: Alaska | collected 2017-05-06 | reverse complement strand
ATAACATGGCTGAAAGTTGTTCTTGCTGTTCTAGCGTCAATGCCAAATTATCAGCATTTGAAACGGTAAAGACATCTTCTGCTTTTTCACCAAAAGTTGTGATTTTAGCAGAATGAATGCTTATCTTGTTTTGTTGAAATACTTTAGCAAACTTGGCTAAAAGGCCAGGGTGATCAAGTGCAATAATTTCGAGTAAAGTCGTTTTTTCAGTTGCCGTTTCAATAAAACTGACCCTCGTTGGAATTTTAAAGTTATCAATATAGGCTGGCGCCGCTTTATTTGTTAATTTTGGTGATGGCTTCATTAATGCTTTTGTCAGTGCTTTTGCGATATCTAATGCACGATGACTATCTGTAATCGCTTTATTCTTTTTATCTAATACAACAAAGGTATTTAATGTGTAGCCTTTTTTACTACTAATAATTTTAGCATCGTGAATTGACAAGCGTTTTGCATCAAGTGCAATAACAATTTTTGCAAAAATATTCAGAGAAAACTTTGTATAAATAAATATCTCTGTCCCTCCACGATAAGGTTTAGGGCTGATCAACACTAAAGGTTTAACGATACTATGCGTTATTATATGTTGACTATGCCAAGCAATTTGTTGAGGTGAATAACGAGAAAAATAGTCGGCTTTTAGTTTATTCCAGAATTTTTTAACTTCTGTAATATTTGTATCATTTTTTTCTAGAATCTCTAATGCATTTTCTTGGTTTTCTCGAATCTTTGAACGTAAATCAACTTGTTTTTCGAGGCCACGACGAAAAGCTCTTTTGGTATTAAAGTAAAGTTCTTCGAGTAGATTTGCTTTCCAGCTGTTCCATAAACTTTCATTTGTGGCACGCATGTCAGCTACGGTCAAACAGTAAAGATAATCTAGGTGCGCTTCATCTCTAACAATTTTTCCAAAAGCTTTAATGACTTCAAAATCTGAAATATCTCGTCGCTGTGCGGTTACCGACATCAGTAAATGATTTTTAACCAACCAAGCGATCATTCTTCCATCATGATCGTTAATTGGGTGAACCTTGCTAAACTCTAACGCATCAACAGCGCCCAATTTAGCGTGGTCACCGCCACGTCCTTTAGCTATATCATGAAAAATACCTGCAATATAAAGAATTTCAGGTTTACGAATACGCTGCATGATTTTGCTACAAAGTGGGAAGTCATTGTTATATTTTGTTTGACTAAAGCGATAAAGGTTTTTAATCAGCCGATAACTATGTTCATCTACCGAATACGCATGAAATAAATCAAATTGCATTTGTCCTACAATATTGCGCCATTGTGGTAAATAAGCTGCAATGATTGAATGCTGATGCATAAGCGTAAAACTAAGTCCTAAGCCATTAGGATGCTTCATAATATCAATGAATATTTTTCTACATTCAGCATAGTCCATTAACCCTGAAATCAAGCGTCTACGTGCATTCCTCAATAATCGGAGGGTATTGGAATGTAAATCAGTTATATTTTCGTTTTGCGCAACGAGTAAGAACATTTCCATTATTTTTACAGAGCTCATAAATACTCTGTTATTTACTGCATTAATCTGTCCATTAATAATGACAAAATCTTTGTTAAGAGGTATTTCTAGTAGGGGTTGGTCTTCTTTGATTATGGCGTAGTCGAAATGTTGTAATAGCATCTTATTAAGCTCTGCAACACGACCAAGAATCCGAAAAAAACGTTGCATCATTCGTTCAATCGCGAGTTTCCCTCCTTCACCAAAGCCCATTAAACTGGCTACATCGGCTTGATAGTCGAACAATAAACGATTTTCATTGCGGTCTGCAATAATGTGCAAGGCGGCGCGCATTCGCCATAAATAATCTTGACACTCTAATAATTCAAAAAATTCATTTTGTGTTAAATATTTATGGGCAACAAGTTCTTCAAGAGAGTCGGCAGAGAAATGGCGCTTAGCAACCCAAGCAATCGTTTGAATATCACGTAAGCCTCCAGGGTTTGCTTTTAAATTAGGTTCCAGGGTATATGAAGCGCCATGATATTGTTGATGGCGTTCATGTTGTTCAGCACGCTTTGCTATGAAGAATTTTTTTGACGTCCAAAAACTGTCCGCTGATAACCGCGAGTATAAACTTTGTGTTAATGCTTCATTACCACTGATTTGACGAATTTCCATAAGCGTCGTTGCTATGGTTACATCATTTCTTGCTTGTTTTATACATTCCTTAATACTTCGAACGCTTTGTCCTATATCTAGCTTTACATCCCATAGTTGTGTAATAAAGGCTGATATTTTTTCTGATAAAGCATCGGTTATCTTTATTTGGGTCAATAATAATATGTCAACATCAGAATAAGGGTGTAATTCTCCGCGCCCATATCCACCAACTGCGAGTAAGCTTATTTGGTCTTCATCTAAACTGTGCTGACTCCATAATTTTCGGAGAATACTATCGACAAACTGTGCACGTGTTGACACGAGAATCGATACCTCTACAGTAGGAAATGTGTCTTTTTGCCATTGTTGAAAGTTAAGGCTAAGTTGACAAATATCTTGAGTCGAAATAAAAGGGGAGCTAACTGCTAAGGAGTCGCTATATTCTAAAGGAAGAAATGTTTGCATAGCTGAATATTTACTCAGTAGATTAAGACGATAGACATCATGCTTTATTTATTAATGAAAAAGCAAATAACGTCTATCGCTAACTTAGACTATGTTATAAAAACTAGTTATATAAATTAGTTCTGTAAGTGTCTCGAAATAGTATCATCGTTGTGAAGGGTCAATATTTCACAACCCGTTCTGGTGACAAGCAATGTGTGTTCCCACTGTGCTGATTTTTTACCATCTAAGGTATAGACAGTCCAATTATCTTCTTTATCCAAAAGGGTGTTAGCACGACCAAGATTAACCATGGGTTCAATGGTAAAACACATTCCCTCAACCATTTTCTCTTTATCATTGTTTTTGTAATGAACTATTTGTGGTTCTTCATGAAACACGCTACCAATACCATGTCCGCAGTATTCTTTTACGATGGAATAACGACCTGATTTTTTCAAAAACTTCTGAATTGCAGTTCCAATTTCACCAAAGGTATTACCTGGTTTTACTTTTTTTAAGCCAACATATAGCGCTTCTCTGGTAATACGACATAAACGATTGTCTTCAAGGCTAACTTCACCAATGAGGAACATTTTACTCGTATCACCGTGGTATCCATCTTTAATAACCGTAATATCGATATTAACAATATCGCCATCATTTAACGGGGTATTGTTAGGAATACCATGACAAACAACATTATTGACTGATGTACAAATAGATTTAGGAAAGCCATGATAATTGAGAGGGGCTGAAATGGCATTTTGTACTTTGTCGGTATATTCAGCACATAAGGTATTTAACTCATTTGTCGTTACACCTGCTTTTACATGTGGTGTCACCATTTCTAATACGTCAGCCGCAAGTTTACCTGCAATACGCATTTTTTCTATTTCTTCCTGAGTTTTTATTGTAATACCCATTTTTTCCTCAATTATTTTTAATATTTATGCTGTAGGCGTTATTTTGCCTAAAAGTGTCGTTATTGTCTATTGTCTAATCTTTTTCTATTTCAAGCTCGATGGCTTTTATAATGGCGCTAGGGTCTTGTAAATATAAATTATGTTGTAACAAAGTTAGGTTTTCATTATGAGCTATTAACAATGCGGGTATCGCTTTTGTACCAATAAGTTCTTGAAAATCGTAAATCTCTTGTAAAGTGAATTCAGCTTCTTTGGCTATCTTGCCTTCTTTGAACACTTTGCCAGGGGGAGATAACTTAAGTTCTTCAATGATAGACTGGAAATCGTTTTCATGTGTAAAAGCAGTACCTTGTTCAAAATGTTGTTTTTGAATGGCTTGCAGAAGGTCTAAAGTGAGGTGTGGTACTTTTTGGCCAACCCAACCAAGTAGATTGGCACTTAATGTTGAATCTTTCTCAATATTAATTGTTTTAATGTATTCATTACTGAATTCAATGCCAGCATCATCTTCAACAGCATCTATTGTTTTTTTGCTGACTTTTTCATCACCTTCGTAATGTGCACTGTGCCATAAATTTAAATTGATATCTGGAAAAGCATGAGCAACTTCTTTCACTAAAGAAGTTGTTGCAAAGCTCCAAGGACAGTGAGTGTCATAAATAAAAAAGAGTTCAGTAGACATGGTGATATATCGCCGTAGTGTTAAGTCAAAAGTGAATCAAAATATAATGGTGCTAATTTTAGCGCGAACGCAAAAATTATCCCACTAAAATTATCCTTCTAGGCGTAAATATAATTAAGAAGTGTTTTTATTTTATGCTTTATTTCTAGCTTATTTTATATATACGTGGTATAAAGTGCGCCGCTAAATTCATCGATTTAATCGTTGTGTTATAAATATTATTTTGGATTGAGTTAACCCATTTTAATGGTGATTTGATTAACTAACGGTTATCGATAGTGATTAGCTTTTAAACTTGTATTGTTAATAATAATGATACTTATTATAAATTCACATACATTTGATAAGAATATATCGGGGTGCTCAGTTTGAATTTGTCTTATATTAGTTAAGCAAATAATCAAACAATTAAGAGTTAGGTATATTTGGATGTATGAACGCTTAACCCCCTAAACCACATAAAGGAAAAATCATGCCAAACGTTTCTATGCGCGATATGCTTAAAGCAGGTGTTCATTTCGGTCACAAAACTCGTTACTGGAACCCAAAAATGAAAACTTACATTTTTGGTTCACGCGATAAAGTTCATATCATCAACCTAGAACAAACTGTTCCTATGTTTAATGAAGCACTCGCTTTCTTATCAGGTGTTTCTGCGAAGAAAGGTAAAGTTTTATTTGTTGGTACTAAGCGCGCTGCAAGCGATGCAATTAAAGATGCTGCTATCAAATGTGATCAATTCTACGTTAATCACCGTTGGTTAGGTGGTATGTTGACTAACTGGAAAACAGTTCGTCAATCAATCAAGCGTTTAAAAGATCTTGAAGCACAAAGTTCAGACGGTACTTTTGAAGCGCTTACTAAGAAAGAAGCTTTAATGCGTACACGTGAAATGGAAAAACTTGACAAAAGTCTTGGTGGAATCAAAAACATGGGTGGTTTACCTGACGTTTTATTCATCATTGATGCTGATCATGAACACATTTCTATCAAAGAAGCTAAAAACTTAGGTATTCCAGTAATATCAGTAGTTGATACAAACTCAAACCCAGATAACATTGATTTCATTATCCCGGGTAACGACGATGCAATTCGCGCCGTGACTTTATATACTGATTCTGCAGCTAATGCAGTTTTAGCTGGTCGTGAAAAAAACATTGTAGTTCAAGCTGAAAAAGACGGTTTTGTAGAAGCTGAATAATTTCAGTTTTTCATAACTTTTTTTGCTATTGCCACAAGCGCATAAGCGCTTGTGTCAACATATTAATATTTTATGCCCGGCTTTTAATAGTTTAGGGGATAACAAAAATTGAGGAAATTTCTCATGGTAATTACTGCTGTAATGGTTAAAGAACTTCGTGAACGCACAGCTGCGGGCATGATGGATTGTAAAAAAGCGTTACAAGAAGCTGAAGGCGACATGGAACTTGCGATTGAAAATATGCGTAAGAACGGTCAAGCAAAAGCGGCTAAAAAAGCCGGTAATATTGCTGCTGAAGGCGCTATTTTAATTAAAAGTGCTGATGGCGTTGCTGCATTACTTGAAGTTAACTGTCAAACAGATTTCGTTGCAAAAGATTCAAACTTCCTAGGTTTTGCTAATGAAGTTGCTGATGTTGCTTTAGCTTCAAAAGCTACTATCGAAGAGTTACAAGCTCAATTCGAAGAAAAGCGTATTACACTTGTGACTAAGATTGGTGAAAACATCAATATTCGTCGTGTTTCATACGTTGAAGGTTCTGCATTGGCTTCATATAGCCATGGCGGTACTATTGGTGTTGTTGTTGCTGGTGAAGGCGATGCTGAATCATTAAAGCACATTGCAATGCACGTTGCTGCAAGTAAGCCTGAATTCTTAACACCTGCAGATGTTTCTGCTAGTGTAGTAGAAAATGAACAGCGTATTCAACTTGATATCTTAAAAGCTGAAAACGATGCGCTTGAAGATAACAAGAAAAAACCTGTTGAATTACTTGAAAAAATCATCATCGGTCGTATGAAGAAATTTACGGGTGAAATTGCTTTATCTGGTCAGGCATTTATCATGGAACCTAAGAAAACTGTTGGTGTTATTCTTAAAGAGAAAGGCATTACAGTTTCTAACTTTGTTCGTTTAGAAGTTGGTGAAGGCATTGCTAAGAAAGAAGAAGATTTTGCTGCTGAAGTTGAAGCGCAAATTGCTGCGGCAAAAGCTTAATTTTTAAGCATTTAACTCAGTAAAACAGTTCTTTTTTCAGTTTAGACTTTCGATAGTAAGCTAAACGTACTAAAATAGCCGCGGTCAAATTGATCACGGCTATTTTTTCGCCTATTTTTAGACAAAATACAGGAATGTTTTTATGAGCATCAGTCCAAAACCGATATATCGTCGAATTTTATTAAAACTTAGTGGTGAAGCATTAATGGGTGAAGAGGGTTTCGGTATTGACCCTAAAGTTTTGGATCGTATGGCTCAAGAAATCAAAGAGCTTATTGAAATGGGCATTCAAGTTGGTTTAGTTATTGGCGGTGGTAATTTATTTCGTGGTGCAGGTCTTGCTGAAGCCGGAATGAATCGCGTTGTAGGTGATCAAATGGGCATGTTAGCAACCGTGATGAATGGCTTGGCGATGCGAGATGCATTACATCGTGCCTTTGTTAATGCTAAATTAATGTCTGCTATTGATTTGGCCGGCGTTTGTGACCGTTATAACTGGGCTGAAGGCATCAGTTTGTTAAAATCTGGCCGTGTTGTTATATTTAGTGCTGGCACAGGTAATCCCTTTTTCACTACAGATTCTGCTGCGTGTTTACGTGGTATTGAAATCGAAGCAGATGTTGTCTTAAAAGCAACAAAAGTTGATGGCATCTATTCAGATGATCCAGTTAAAAATCCAGATGCTACGTTATATAGCCAGTTAAGCTATGACGAAGTGTTAGAAAAAGAACTTAAAGTGATGGACTTAGCAGCATTCACACTAGCTCGAGATCACAGCATGACTATTCGTGTATTTAATATGAATAAGCCTGGCGCATTAAAAGAAGTGGTGATGGGTGGTAATGAAGGCACAACCATCGATCATACAGAAAATTTAGTTTAATTTTTGATTTAAAGGAAATTCAACGTGATAAATGAAATAAAACAAGATGCTCAAGAACGTATGGGTAAAACTATCGAATCATTAAAAAGCAATTTAAACAAAGTCAGAACAGGCCGTGCTCATCGTTCTTTACTTGATAATATTGTTGTTGATTATTACGGTATGGATACACCATTAAGCCAAGTGGGCAACATTGCAACACCTGATGCGCGTACTTTAGCGATTACCGTTTTTGATAAAGGTATGATTGGTGCTGTTGAAAAGGCAATTTTGAAATCTGATTTAGGTTTAAACCCTTCATCTCAAGGTACGCTTATACGTATTCCTTTGCCGCCGTTAACAGAAGAACGTCGTAAAGACCTTGTTAAAGTGGTTAAAAATGAAGCTGAAAACGGCAAGGTAGCCATCCGCAATATTCGTCGAGATGCTAACTCAGATGTTAAATCATTGAATAAAGAAAAAGATATCAGTGATGATGAAATGCATCAATCAGAAGATGATATTCAAAAATTAACTGATACCTATGTAAAGCAAGTTGATGATATTTTATCTATTAAAGAAAAAGAGTTAATGGAAATATAACTCATTTTTCGATAAAAATAAGCCGTAGTTTTTAAATAATCACTACGGTTTTTTTTATAGAAAATTCGGATGAAGCTTGAACAGATTAACGGAACGTTTATGACGGAAGCAATTACTAAAAACTTAATAAAAGTGCCACAACATGTTGCCATTATTATGGATGGCAATGGTCGTTGGGCACAACAACGTGGTAAGTCGCGGGTTGCTGGTCATAAGTCTGGCGTTGAAGCTGTTCGTACATCGGTTAGTACCGCAATCAAGCAAGGTGTAAAAGCATTAACACTCTTTGCCTTTAGTAGTGAAAATTGGCAAAGACCCGAGCAAGAAGTCAGCGTGTTAATGGATCTTTTTATGTTTGTTTTAACGCGAGAAGTTAAAAAGCTCCATAAGAACGGTGTGCGTTTTCAAGTGATTGGTGATGTTTCTCGTTTCTCAGATAAATTACAGAAAAAAATAAAAGTGTCAGAAGATATAACCGCAAACAATAAAGGTATGGTATTGTCTGTGGCAGCTAACTATGGTGGGCGTTGGGACATTGTTAATGCCGCAAAAAAACTCGCTGAAAAAGTAGCCACTAATGTTATGTCTGTTGATGATATTTCAGAAGCAACATTGCACGAAGAAACATGCTTATCCAATTTACCAGAACTTGATTTACTTATTCGTACGGGTGGTGATTTTCGTATTAGCAACTTTTTGTTATGGCAAGCAGCTTATGCTGAACTTTATTTTACAGATACACTCTGGCCGGATTTTGATGAACAAGCTTTTATCAAAGCGATGGGATGTTTCGATGAACGAGAACGTCGTTTTGGCCTAACAGGTGAGCAAGTAAAGCTATAATTTCAAACACTATTAATAAAAATTTCAAAATAAAAACAATAAAAACAATAAAAAACAACTAGAATTTAAAAGGGTATCCATTGTTAAAACAACGAATTATCACAGCTGTTATATTAGCGCCTTTAGCTATTTCTGCGATTTTTTATCTACCTTTAGATAAGTTTGCAGCATTATTTATGGCTGTTATGGCTATTGGATCTTGGGAATGGGGGCCTTTAATGGGCTTTGCCAATAAACGACGTCGTCTTGCTTTTGTTATCGCTACAATCCTCCTTATTTCAGCCCTTTGGTATACGCTTCCTTTATTACAACTATGGTCTGCTAATGGTGAGCTTCATTCAAGTGTCTCATTAGTTTTATGGATTGCGGTAGCTTGGTGGATGTTATCAGCGACGCTTACTTTCCTTTACCCTCGTTATAGTACATTTTGGTCAAGTCATCGTTCTATTCGTGGTGTTTTCGGTTGGTTAACGCTTATACCTACATGGCTCGCTTTTATGGTGCTTCGTAGCAATGACTACATACAGGATGAATATCACGGTGCTCAACTTATCATGTTCTTATTCTTGATGGTGTGGAGCGCAGATATCGGTGCTTATTTCGTTGGTAAATCTATAGGCAAACATAAACTTTTACCGAATGTAAGCCCGGGTAAAACCCTTGAAGGTTTTATTGGTGGCGTAGTCTGTGCTTGCGTATTTATTACAATTGCGGGATATTCTCTGCAATGGCAAATGCAACAGTTTACGCTAGCTATTATCGTTACCGCGATTATTACTACTGTCTCAGTATTAGGTGATTTAAATGAAAGTATGTTTAAACGTCAAGCAGGCATAAAAGACAGTGGTTCAATTTTACCAGGTCATGGTGGAATATTAGATAGAATTGACAGTTTAACAGCCACAGCACCCGTTTACGCGTTATGTTACGCTTTATTAGGATGGCAGTAGGTTGAAACATAACGATGCGTAAACTTTGTGTTTTAGGTTCAACGGGATCTATTGGTGTAAGTACATTAGATGTTGTAAGGCTTCATCCTACATTATTTTCTATTGAGAGTTTGTCGGCCAATACTCGTGTGGATGTGATGTTAGCTCAGTGCCAGGAATTTGAACCGAGCACGGTTGTTATGGTTGATGCTAATGCTGCCCAACAATTAAAAGAAAAACTTAATAGTAAAGGCCTCCATACTATTGAAGTACGTAATGGTAAACAGGGATTAATTGATATTGCTGAAGCTGATATAACGGATACAGTTATGGCAGCTATTGTTGGTGCTTCAGGTTTATTACCAACGATGGCAGCAGTAAAAGCGGGTAAAAGAGTATTACTCGCAAATAAAGAAGCATTAGTTACTTCAGGTGCTCTTTTTATAGACGCTGTTGAGAAGTACAGTGCAGAATTACTACCAATAGACAGTGAACACAATGCAATTTTTCAATGTTTACCTGCTAATGTTCAAGCTAATCCGGGACGTTGTGATTTAACAAATAACGGTGTAAGTAAAATATTGCTAACGGGGTCTGGTGGCCCATTTAGAACCTTTTCAATTGATCAACTAGAACATGTAACGCCTGCTCAAGCTTGTGCTCATCCTAACTGGGATATGGGGCGAAAAATATCTGTCGATTCAGCCACAATGATGAATAAAGGCCTAGAGTTTATTGAAGCTAAGTGGTTGTTCAATATAGACCCTGAAGATATTCAAGTGGTTTTACATCCCCAAAGTACAATTCATTCCATGGTGCAATATAAAGACGGTTCTGTGATCGCTCAAATGGGTAACCCTGATATGCGAACACCTATTGCACATGCTTTGGCTTTTCCAGACAGAATTGATTCTGGCGTCGAGCCTTTAGATTTTTTCAATACTAAAGCTTTTGAATTTGAAGCAGTTGATTATCAAAAGTATCCAAATTTAAAATTAGCCATAGCGGCATGTAAAAGTGGTCAAGGTGCATGTACCGCCTTAAATGCTGCTAATGAGGTTGCTGTTGATGCTTTTTTGAACGAAAAAATAAAATTTACTGATATTGCGAAAATAAATGAAACTTCTGTCAATAAATTTGTCTCAGAAAGGGTAGCATCAATTGATGATGTTGTAGCTCTCGATGCAAATGCTCGCGAATTTTCACGTGATTTAATTGAAAGTCATTATCGTCACGTTAATAATAATGTGATTAATGAAGTTAACAAAGAAAGGTGTAAGTAGTTGTTTGATTTTTTTTGGAACTTAGCTTCTTTTGTTGTTGCTTTAGGTATATTGATCACCATTCATGAATATGGGCATTATTGGGTTGCTAGAAAAAATGGCGTCCAAGTAGAACGTTTCTCTATCGGCTTTGGCAAAGTTTTGTGGCGTAAGGTTAACAAAGAAGGCACTGAGTTTGTTATTGCCTTAATACCATTAGGTGGTTACGTTAAGATGCTTGATGGGCGTGTTGATGATATAAAGCCTGAGGATATAGATAAAACGTTTAACAATAAAACCGTTTATCAACGTATAGCCATTATTGCTGCCGGACCGTTTGCTAATTTTGCTTTTGCCATTTTTGCTTTTTACCTGATGTTTCTTATCGGAGTACCAAGTGTAAAGCCGATTATTGGTGAGGTAACACCAGAGTCTATTGCGCAAAAAGCAAACATCAGAAGTAATAGTGAAATTATTGAAGTGGCAGGTCAAAGAACACTTGATTGGCAAGACGTAAATTTAGCCTTATTTTCTCAAATTGGAGAATCAGCTTTTTCAATAAAAACAAAAGAAAAGAGTAATGTGTCAACGACAACGCATTTAGTAGATATATCTAGTTGGAATTTTTCTCCAGAAAAAGAATCAGCTATTGATAGTATAGGTATCGCTCCGTTTCGAGCTCCAGTTTATACTGAACTAGCTTTTATTGAAAAAGGTAGTGCAGCCGACAAAGCAGGACTAAAAGCTCAAGATAAATTAATTAGTATTAATAATGAAAAAATAATGGGTAGTTGGGCAATGTTTTCTAAAAACATTAGTCAACTTCCAGAACAAAACGTTATTTTAGTCGTCGAAAGACAGGGTGTAAATCAGGAAATATCTGTTACACCTTCTTTAATTGAACGTTCTGGTAAAAGTATTGGTTATTTAGGTGTAATTCCAAAATCTGAATCTTACCCTAAAGAGTACTTATTTGAACTACGTTACGGTGTTGTTGATGCTTTTGGACAAAGCTTGCAACGTAGTTGGAATTTGATTGTGTTAAGTTTTGATATGATTGGCAAACTTTTTACAGGAAATCTTTCGATTAAAAGTTTAAGTGGACCCGTTTCTATCGCACAAGGAGCAGGAAATAGTGCACAATATGGCTTAGTGTCATTTTTAGGTTTTTTAGCTTTTCTGAGTATTAATTTAGGTATTGTAAATTTATTACCTTTACCAGTGCTTGATGGCGGACATTTGTGTTATTACTTCATTGAAGTAATAACAGGAAAACCTGTACCAGAAAAAATACAAGAAATCGGTTTTAAGTTTGGTACACTGGCCCTTTTAGGTTTAATGAGTATCGCATTATTTAACGATTTTTCGCGGTTATAACAAAAGAAGTAATAAAAGTTAGCATTTATGATAATTAAAAAAATTGCCCTTGCGGTATTATTAGGTGCCTTAGGTACAACAGTTCAAGCCTCTGAAGAGTTTCAAGTAGAAAATATTGAAGTAAAGGGGTTACAGCGTGTCGCATTAGGTGCTGCTTTAACTCATATTCCTTTTAATACGGGAGATACTCTCAATGAATTTCGTATTTCTCAGTCGATAAAGTCTTTATATAAATCAGGACACTTTAATGATGTTGTGGTTTTTCGTGAAGGTAATAGAATAATTTATCGTGTTCATGAACGTTCAACAATAAGTGAAATTACCTTCGATGGTAATAAAGATTTAAAAGAAGAGCAATTAACAGAAAGTCTTGACGGTAGTGATATTAGAGTGGGTGAAACACTTGATATGACTATAATTTCTGGTATTGAAGTTGGATTAGAAGATTTCTATCATAGTATCGGAAAATACAACGCTGACGTAAAAGCTGAAATAATTCATTTACCTCGTAACCGAGTAAACATTAACTTTGTTTTTACGGAAGGCGATGCTGCTGCAATTGAACAAATTAATGTTGTGGGCAATGAAATCTTTTCAGACGATGAGCTTCTTAAACGTATAGAGCTAACGTATGGCTCTCCTTGGTGGGATTTTATGGCGCAAGATCGCTATCAAAAACAAACCTTACAAGGTGATATCGAAACGATTAAAAGTTACTATTTAGATCGTGGGTACTTACAATATAAAGTTGATTCAACTCAAGTCTCAATGACACCTGATAAAAAAGCGGTTTACATCGCTTTAAATGTCACTGAAGGCGAGCAGTTTAAAGTAAGCGAAATAGATTTTATTGGTGATATGGCTGGCTTTGAACGTACTATTCGTGCCATTAACCCTTTGCGTGCCGGTAAACTTTATAACGGCGCTGAAGTAACTTACACCGAAGAAACTATCAGCCGTTTTCTTGGACGTTATGGCTATGCATATCCCAAAGTAAATGTTATCCCTGAAATTAACGAAGAAGAAAAAACAGTTAAGCTTTCTATATCTGTTGATCCAGGTAAGCGTGTCTACGTTAACCGTATTAATTTTGAAGGCAATAGTGTTACTTCAGACAAAGTACTACGTCGTGAAATGCGTCAAATGGAAGGTGCTTGGTTATCTAATAACGCAGCTGAAAGTTCAAAAGCATGGTTACAACGTTTACCTTATTTGGAAAATGTTGAGTTTGAAACTAAACAATTACCTGGCGAAGATGACTTAGTTGACATTGATTTCTCGGTTAAAGAACAGCCTTCAGGATCTTTTACTGCGGGTATCGGTTATGGTTCTACTACTAATTTAAGTTTAAGTGCGGGTATACAGCAGAATAACTTTTTAGGCACGGGTAATCGATTAGCTTTTAATGTTAATACAATGAGTTATCAACAAAGTGCGAGTGTTTCTTACACAGATCCATACTTTACTGTTGACGCCGTTTCATTAGGCGGACAAATATACTACAGCGAATTTGATGCTGGTAACGCCAACTTAGTTGAATATAACAATAAAACTTATGGTGTAGGACTTAATTTAGGTTTTCCAATTAATGAATATGTTCGCTTGAATTTTGGCGCTGGGTATAAGAATAACGGTATTACCCGTTTGCAAACTTACGAACAAATTCAAGAGTTTTACGAAATTTACTCTGATCCTAATGATCCAGATGGGGGGTTAGAGTTTGAAAGCTTTGACTTATCTGTTGCTATTTCTCGTACTACATTGAATCGCGGTACATTTCCAACAGATGGTTCTAGTCAAAGTCTGACTTATAAAATGACAACACCTAATTCAGATGTAAACTATTTCAAACTCAATTTAGATACGAAGTGGTACTTTCCATTAACCCAAGATCAGAGCTGGACAGTGTTAGCACGTTTTAATGCTGGTTACGGTAATGGTTATGGCACTATTGATGGTAATGATCAAATACTGCCTTTCTGGGAAAACTTTAGAGCCGGTGGTTCTGATACTTTACGTGGTTTTGAGAATAATATTGTTGGACCGCGTGCTGTATTTCGTTATCCGACACCAATTACTGGTTCTCCAGATACTGTTGAAGGAGCAAATAGTTGTTGTTTAGGCCCTGATCACGATTTCATCAATGCATCAGAGCGTTCAGTTGGTGGTAATGCAATAATTGTTGCTGGTGTTGAACTTATTGTACCAACCCCATTGATAGATGAAGGATTTTCGAATAGTGTTCGTACAAGCTTTTTTGTTGATGTTGGTAATGTATGGGATACAGAGTTTAGCTTAGATGACTACAACGATTTAGCTTCTCGTGAATTTGGAAAAATCGATGATTATTCAGATATCGGTCGTTATAGAAGTTCTGCTGGTTTGTCTGTTCAATGGTTATCACCAATGGGTCCCATGATTTTTAGTTTTGCGAAGGCATTAAAATCAGAAAAAGATGATGATAAAGAGTTCTTTAGCTTTAATATAGGTAAAACCTTCTAATTTAAGAATGATTTATCATTACAATAAAAATTTACTAAGGGGTTTAATTTTAAAAGTTAACCCCCATAAAATTTAAATGTTAATTATAATAATTATTGTAGCTTAACCAAAGTTACGTAGAAATAATATTTTGGAGATAAAATTGAAAAAATTCATTAAAACAGTTGCTTGTTCAGCAGTAGCGTCAAGTTTATTATTAGCAAGTTCTGTTATGGCTGCAGATCAAAAGATTGCAGTGGTTAATTTCCAAGAAGTTATGGGTAAAATTCCACAAACGGCAACGGTAATGCAAGAGCTGGAAGTAGAATTTAAAGATGATAAAGCTGTTTTGGCTCAACTAGAAAAAGATATTAAGTACTATCAAGAAAAGAAACAACGCGATGGTTCATTAATGAGTGATAAAGATAAGGAAGTTTTAGATACTCAAATTGCGACTTTATATCAAGACTATCAAGCTAAAGGCAAAGCGTTTCAACAAGCGACTGGCTTGCGTAAGAATGAAGAAACAAATAAAATCGTTGCATTGGTTCGTCAAGCTATCGACAATATTGCAGCAAAAGAAAAATATGATCTTGTTTTAGAACAGCAAGCTGTTGTTTTTGCTAAGCCTGACGCAAGTATTACAGAGAAGGTCGTTGAGCAGGTTAGTAAACTTAAATAAACGTAGATTGATAAATTTGATGATGAGTTAAATTAATCATTATCACTATAAAACTTGCAACTATTATTAATAATATTAGTTGCAAGTTTTTTTTCTATCCAAAAAAAATCATATTGGTTTTAACGCCTTTTCCAGTTATGCTCTTAGAGCCTCCAAAAAATATTAAGTGTTTATGTCTTATACTCTCAAACAACTTGCCGAAAAAATTGGTGCTGAGGTTCACGGTGATGAATCTTATGTGATTCATTCACTTGCAACATTAGCGAATGCGAATGAACAGCAAATTGGATTTTTAGCGAATAAAAAATATAGCCAGCAGCTTTCCGATACAAAAGCTGGCGCGGTCATTATTTCGTCTCAAAACCTTGAGGATTGTAATACCAATGCCTTAGTAATGGATAATCCTTATTTAGGTTATGCGCTAACAGCGCAACTACTTGATACAACACCAAAGCCAGCTCACAATATCCATCCATCAGCTCAAATTTCAGAGGGTGTTATTTTAGGTGAAAACGTAGCTGTTGGTGCTAACGCAGTCATAGAAAAAGACGCTGTAATTTCCGATAATGTTATTATAGGTGCGGGTTGTTTTATTGGGGAACAAGCAAGAATAGGCTCACATACTAAGCTTTGGGCAAATATTAGTATTTATCACCGTGTTGAAATTGGTCAAAATTGTTTAATTCAGGCCAATACTGTAATTGGTTCTGATGGATTTGGTTATGCAAACGATAAAGGCACTTGGTTGAAAATCCCCCAACTTGGCAGCGTTATTATCGGTGATAATGTTGAGATTGGCGCTAGCACCACTATAGATCGTGGAGCGTTAGAAAATACCATTATTAAAGATGGTGTTATAATAGATAATCAAATTCAAATTGCTCACAATGTTGTCATCGGTGAAAATACAGCTATGGCGGCTTGTAGTGTTATTGCGGGTAGTACAATTATAGGAAAAAATTGTGTTATAGCTGGCCTAGTGGGTATCAATGGTCACATTGAAGTAGGTGACGGTTGTGTTTTTACTGGTATGAGCATGGTAACAAAAAATATTAATGAACCAGGGGTTTATTCTTCGGGCATGCCATGTCAAACAAACAAAGAGTGGAATAAAAATAATGCAAGAATTCGTAAATTAGAAAGTATACTTAAACGTATGAAGAGTGCAGAGCATGATATTGAGCACTTAAACAAAATTATTGAAAAGGATTAATCCATTGGA
>Ga0307492_10000493_pt1 | contig 16652 bp, 12 predicted proteins | sample SI3LmetaG_FD_202365 | JGI IMG/M metagenome (GOLD analysis project Ga0307492, IMG submission 202365) | Sea-ice brine microbial communities from Beaufort Sea near Barrow, Alaska, United States - SI3L | ecosystem: Environmental > Aquatic > Marine > Coastal | place: USA: Alaska | collected 2017-05-06 | reverse complement strand
CCGTGTTAACCCGTATTTCAGTCAACAAAAAAGCCCTAGTGGTTTTATCCGCTAAGGCTTTAATAATTCGACAAATTCGTTGGAGCCGGAGATAGGATTTGAACCTACGACCCTCTGATTACAAATCTATTTAAATCAAAACGAAGCAATACCCCGCAACAAAGAACAATAATAATATCAGTTAATTAGAACTGTTCATGTGTTATTAGCTGTTGCCTGCTTTTGTTGTTATTTGTCAGTTAGTGCCCCATGAGTGTCCCATGGATACAAGGGGGGAATACTATAAAAACTTAGTGTTTTTAACATTTCTTTAAATTTAAGTTTTTTTCTTTCTTCTAAAGAAGGTAATTTTGACGGTGGATTAATAAACAAGCCAAACAAAGGTTCATTAATATAATATTTATAACGCCCAAGCTTTTGTTTTGTTTTGTTTTGTTATGAACCCATGCGATGCCAACTGATCTAAGTATTTTGTCTTGATACACTTAAATCATGCTGTAAATATTCAATTTTAGTATAGGGATGACGAAATAAGTTATTTAATAAATCTTGGCTATAGAGCTTTGGTAACTCTGTTCTAATGCGATGCTTGTATTCTTGCATTAGTTTTCTGATGTCGGTTACGAGGGTGATTGTTAAACGAGAGTGTAACCCTCGATAAGAGGGGTATAGTATAAAAATTTCTTTTAATTTGTTTTTTATCCAATAGTAAACTTTTGTTAATGGATGCTTTAGTGAGAAAATAGTTTAAGGATATAAGTCTTGTTCCCAAGTTTGTTTTTTTCTATAAATAGTGGAAGGACTAACTTCAAGTAAGGCGGCAGCCTTTGGAATATTATCACCACAGAGAGCTATGGCATGTTCAATAACCTCTCTTTCCACTTGTGCTAATGGCCTAATCACTGCACTGTTGTTTAAACTATTATTTGAAACTTTTAAAGTGGCATTATCAAGTGGAGTACTCGTAAATTTATTTAGTACCGAATCGAGAGGTGCAGGTAGATGATTACGCATCACTTGCTTATCTTCGTGAAGTACAACAATGTTACGAATTACATTTTGAAGTTGGCGGACATTTCCTGGCCAAGCATACTGCATTAAAATAGCTTCTACTTCAGGTGAAAAAGATTGGAAGCTTTTATTTTCTTCACTTGCATAGCTTAGGAGAAATTCGTTGGCGATAGCCAAAATATCATCGCCACGTTCATTCAGGGGAGGCAGGTGTATGGGCACAACATGCAGGCGATAATAAAGATCTTCTCTAAAGGTACCGGCTAAAACTGCTTCTTGTGGGTCTCGGTTAGTTGCACAAAGGAAGCGTATATCAACAGATTCTTCCTTACTGCTACCCACTTTTTGAAATTTACCTGTTTGTATAAAACGGAGTAATTTAGTTTGTAAATCTAAATCCATTTCACCAATCTCATCTAAAAATAAAGTGCCGCCATCAGCTAATGATGCTGCGCCTTTTCTGTCAGAAAAGGCGCCGGTGAACGCGCCTTTAACGTGACCAAACATTTCACTTTCCATCAGTTCATGAGGAATTGCACCACAATTTAAAGCAATAAAAGCCTGTTGAGATCGTGAACCCTGATTATGAATTGCCTCCGCGCAGACTTCTTTTCCAGTACCACTTTCTCCTGTAATGAAAACCGAGGCTTTACTAGGACTGACAGAGTCAATAATACGATAGACGGCTTGTATAGCTAAGCTAGTGCCAATAAAGCCATGATAACGCTCTCTGTCAAATGTTTGCTGGTAGTCTTCAACAATATGCTTCAAGCTACTGGTTTCAAGAATATTAAAAACGGTGATTTTTAAACGGTTAGCATCAATAGGTTTATCCAGAAAATCATTAGCACCCACTCTCATCATCTCGACAGCGACATCAATGGAATCATTTGCGGTGACAACAATAACTGCGGTTGGAAACTCTTGATCACGTATCCATTGCAGAATTTCACCTCCTTGAATATCTGGTAAATTGAGATCTAACAACACAAGGTTAGGTATGTTCTGGGTGATAAAGTCTTTTGCTTTTTCTCCAGAATCGACACAAACCAGCTTGATTTTTTCATCCTTCAGATATTGTTGATATAGTGTGGCTAAAGGAGTTGAATCTTCTACTAATAAAACGATTGGTTTCCTTGTCATGCTTATCTCCTTATTATGACTTATTTAAATCCCTGCCTTATTATGACTTATTTAAATCCCTGCCTTACTTTTTTTTCTAACAATAAAAAAGAAATGTCAGCAAGTTTAAGAAGAGGAGTGGCAAGCAAAAATGCTTGTTCAGTATTGTTTTGAATACAAAAGTGTTCAATCTTACGGGCTTGTAAATGTAATTTATGATTGCCATATGCAATAGCGCTACTGCCCAAAGTATGTGTCTCGAGCTCTAATGTTTTAGCATCGTGCTGGGTAATAGCCTGTTGAATACTGTCTATCCTTATCTTTGCATCAGCAATATAAGATAATAAGAGTTCAGGCATGATTTCAGCTGAAGTATCTGTTAATAGTTGCATTAGTATCGACTCGTCAACATAGCAATTTGCGTGCTGATCATCACTTAGTGGAGGCGTTAAGTTGTCGACAGCCTCACTATCATTGGTTGCCTCTGCCGCTGTCCAGTGAGCAATACAATTTAGTAAAGCAGAGCGTTGGACAGGTTTTGTTAAATAATCATTCATACCAGATGCGAGAAAACGTTCTTGGTCACCTGCTAATGCATGAGCTGTTAGTGCGATGATGGGGATATTGTTTTTTTCTGAAGGTAATTTTCTGATCATACGGGTACTTTCCATGCCATCCATTTCAGGCATTGATATATCCATTAAGACTATATCATAAGGGCGTGATGATACTGCTTCTAATGCTTCTAAACCATCTGCTACGATATCCACTTTTTGATGAGCAAATTCGAGGACAGTTTTGATTACCATCTGATTTGCAGGATTATCCTCGGCGAGTAAAATTCGAGTATTTTTTTTGGGTACTTTTAAAGCTTTTTTTGATTCATGTTGATAATGACAGTCTTGTTCAGAACCTACTTTTAGTTGAATCACAAAAGTAAATGTACTGCCCTTATCTAATTCACTGTCAACAGATATACTGCCATTCATTAGGGTGGTAAGTCGCTGACTTATAGCTAATCCTAGACCTGTACCTTCAAAAGAGCGAGAATGAGTTTGATCTGCCATGGTGAATTCATCAAACAGTATTAATTGGTCTTCTGGCGAAATACCAATACCCGTATCTTCAATTCTACATTCAAAATCGAAAAAATCATTATCCAGATTAATAAGCTGAGCGCTAATCGTAATTGTACCCTTTAGAGTAAATTTAATAGCATTATTGACTAAGTTAATAAGTATCTGGCGAATTCGGTCAGGGTCTCCTTCGGCAAAGTGTGGTAGTTCTGGGTCTAGAACCAATTTAATGGTGAGAGGTTTTTTATCAGTAAGTGGGAGAAGTATTTCTAGAGTATCGCTGAGCAAATAATGAAGGTTGAAGCATGAATTTTCTAATTTCAGTTTATCAGCTTCCATTTTGGAAAAATCGAGAATATCGCTAATCGTCGTTAGGAGAAGCTCACTCGAATCACGGCCCGTTTTAACAAGGTATTTTTGTTCTGTGGTAAGGGAAGAGGTATCTCTGAGTAGTCCTAAAATACCTACAATCGCATTAATAGGCGTGCGAATTTCGTGACTCATCGTAGCAAGAAAGCCTGATTTAGCCCTGTTAGCAGACTCCGCATCATGTCTTGCCTGCTGTAGACTCAATTCATGTTCTTTTTGAGCCGACATATCTCGTATAAAAGCTGTAAATATAAGTGTATCAACGGCATCTATTTTTGAAATAGAAATCTCAATAGGAAAAATATGACCATCTTTGTGTTTCGCTGTTAGCTCGACACGTTTTCCCAGTACAGGGCCTTCACCTGTAAGTGTATATTTCTGCATACCTTGTATATGGGCTTCACGCATTTCATCAGGAATGATGAAATCTACAATGGGTCTGCCTACTATTTCGTCAAATTGCCAGCCAAATACTTGCTGAGCAACTTCGTTATAGTCAATTACTAGGCCATTCTTATCAATGGTAATAATACTGTCTAATGATGAAGAAAGTATGGCGGTTAACAGTCCCTTGCTGACCGTTAAATCACTTAATATCTGCTGTTTATTTTGGATGTCTAATTGAGCTTGAACATTCGCAAGACGTAAATCTATTTGCTCCATCACCAGAGCTGCTAGGTCTTGCATGGTTTTGACTTGTGGCTTAGTGATATTTCGAGGCTTAGAGTCAATGGCACACAAAGTCCCAATCAATTGACCATTGAGTGCTTTTAAAGGAATGCCGGCATAAAATCGGATTTTGGGACCATCAGTTACTAAGGGATTATTTTTGAATCGTTCATCTTCACGTGCATCAGGAATAATAAAAGGTTTAGGGCTAGCAATAGCATGGGCACAAAAGGCGATGTCCTTCGAGGTTTCTTGTATATCAATACCAAAAGATGACTTAAAACATTGTCGTGACTCATCAAATAGCGATACTAAGGCTATGGGTACATCTAAATAAGTAGCTACCAACCGTGTAATTCGGTCAAAGCCTTCCTCTGCAGGGGTGTCCAGAATTTGATAGCTATCTAAGGCTGCTAAACGTTGTTTTTCATCGGGTATCGTTGGGATCATAATGTTTTCATCGCTTCGTTAAGCTTGGAGAAATAGACTGTTCGCTTTTCCAAACACTTGATTACTCTGAGTGGCTTCAATATTTCTTTTAAAATTATAGGCATCGATAAGGCATCATCAACAACTAAAACCTCTAAGGCCATATACGAGACTAATATCTAAAAAATAATCCAAGTATCACAACACTAAAGTAGCTTGGCATTAAGAAGTTAGGGGCATTTGTTCTATTCATAAGTCGGTACAATTTTACTTTTAAATATCAAGGTAAATAAAGTGAAAATAACGGCTTTGAATAAAAAACTCTTTTTTAAGTGACTCTCGAATTTATTCAAGATCATTGTCCATAACGGACTAGTATACTATCTTGATTTAAAGTTTATTAATATATCTGGGCCATTAATGTCAGGAATCATCCAATCAAGAATAATTAGATCCGGCTTAATTTGAATAGCTTGTTCAATACCACTCATGCCATTCAAAGCTTGAAAGACTTTAATGTTTTCCTGTTTATTTTCTAAGTGAAAGGAAACTAGGCGCTGCAAACTGGCATCATCATCAATGACCAGTATTTTTTTTGGCTGGGTAAATAAATTAAACGACATGCAGCTTCTCTAGTGACAATAAACCTAATCTATAATGTAATAGGTTTATATGTAATTGTACAAAAAATCTGTAGAAAATTGGGTTTTATTACTTGTCACATCCAGAGTAATAAGATCAAGTTTACATTGGCTCTAGCAGTATAAGCGTTACATCATCTTTATTTTTATATGATGCCATTTGATCAAATCGTTGCATTACGATGGAGAGTGAAACATCAATATTTTCTTCTAATGTCGATGAGAGAAGTTCGCATAGCTCTTTTTCTAAATCATGTCGACTTTTCTGATCATGAGCTGACTCAAATAAACCATCGGTATAAAGTACTATTCGTTCTCCCTGTTTTACCATTATGTCAAAGTCATGATAGCGTGTCTTAGAGACTAAGCCAGGCAAGACACCTCCAACATCAAGATGGTTGATGCCTGATTTATTTATCAGGATTGGCGTCGGATGACCCGCACTGGCAATAGTCAATTTGCCACGTTTTTCAAGCTTTGCCACGCAACAGGTTAATAATACTTTAGAGAGAAGTTTTTCCTGCAATGCATTTTCTGAGAGTACTTCAAGTAGGCTAGCTGGAGTAAAGTCCTGTTTAATACCATGCAAAAGACCGTGTAGATATCCAGCATAAGCATAAGAAAAAAACTTTGCGCTGTCGTCATGTCCCATAATATCACCCAATATCAGGGCAGTATTTTTGTCATTGATATGATGTAGTACTAAATCTCCACCTCCAGATCCAGTATTTCTCGATGCAACTGCTAACTTCCAGTCCTGTGATAAAGGAGGCAGATCTGGTTTTAATACTGATGAAATACGTTTATCAATTCTATCTTTCAATTGATGATGTACTTGTCGTGTTCGTTGCATAACACGATTGATAGATTGGATTAACTGTGTTTTATGGACAGGTTTATTTAGGTAATCATCGATACCCATTTCAACGGCCTGTTTTAGCATACGAGGATTATCGTTTGAGGTTAAGAATATAAAAGGAATTAAAGATCGGTTGCGGTGTTGAGCGAGTAATTCTCTTAAATTGATGCCATCCATCAAGGGCATTTTGATATCTGAGGTGATAAGTTGAATGTCATGAATTTTTAGAATTTCTAATGCTTCTAGACCATCTCTGGCTACTTTAACGTTAAAGTCTTCTGCCAAATAGGTACTATATAACCGTAACAGGCTCGCATCGTCTTCGACAATAAGCACAATTGATTTACCTGACTCGTTCGGTCTCAGCCAATTTAATTTCAAGGTGTTGACACTGTTATCTGAACGATAGGTTATCTGTCTGCACAAGGCATGTAATAATGCGATTCCTCGTTCATTTTCATTAGTGGTCATTTCGTTGATATTGATGGAGGCATGACTGTCTGGATTCCAAGCAATACCGTTATCAAGGATCTCTAATCTCCAACATTGATTATCTTGGCTAAAACTGATTGATAGAGAGCTTGTATTGCTATGTTGCACGAGGTTGGTAAGAGCTTCAGACAAGCAAATTAAAATATGCTGTTGCGTTTTTTCACTATGGATGCAATAAGTAAGGATAGCTTCAAGTGAATGACGCAACATTCGCACGTTTACGAGTGTTGCAGGCGCATCAGATTCAAAGAGTAGTCGCTTCATGATGAATTATAACTCCAAATCTAGAAATCTATTTTTAAGTAGCCAGGATTCTAAATAATTTGCCAAGCTGTTAAGTAGTGGTTTTAAACGTCTTGATTCTCTAATTAACTCATTTTTTAAGCTTGGATTGTCGCGATCATTAAATATAGTCCCAATAATAGTTACAGATGTACTGCGGAGTTTGTCTATTGCACTGACAAACATCGATTCTGTAGTGCTACCCGCAAGCACAACGACTAAGCAGCCATCACATGCTGCTGCAACCCGTTCAGGGGCGATGTTATTGGCATTTACCTTGTTGAGAGGTGAGGTGTCTATAATTACTCTATCAAATGATTTTTGCCATTCTTTAATATGCTGTTCAAGTACACCATGCTCGCGAAGTTTCATCCTGGACGCGCGTTCTGAAGGAGCTGGAATACCAATCACAACAATAGATGTATTGTCTAGATAAACTAACTCAGGCTTATTGAATAAATTAGGTTTTGATACTGTTTCATCTAAGTTAATGACAGCCTTAATGCTGGGATGATAGAGATTTAGATCGATGAGTAAAGTAGAGTACCCTGCCAATAGACTTCGTTGAGCAAGCGCCATGGCTATTGAAGTAACCCCTTCACCTGAATTTGCTGATGTGATGGCTACACTACGAATATCTTTTTTGGATAGTTGTGAGTAGATTCGATCGATTTCTACACTGGTTTCTTGAATATGCATTATAAAAATCCTAATAGTGCACCTATTGAAATCATTTCAAAGATGTCACGTAACCCCGCACGAAATAAAGCTAAATTACCATCACTTTTATTGGGAATATAAATAGTATCTCCGTTACGTATAACAGGTAACATGCTGAATTTTGCCGTACGACTAAACTCCGATAAATTAAATGTACGCGCCTGATCAATGCAACAGGAAGTATTCATAACGACAATCTTTTCGATTAAGGCAGTATTATCGGGACCACCAGCTTCTGCTAATAAATCTAAGATAGTCATAGAGTCATTAAAACGATATCGGCCGGGTTTATTTATTGCACCTAGGACACGTACGGTTGTTTCTTTAGGTTGATCTAACCAAGAGCGATTTTTCTCTGGAATATAAATGGTATCTCCCATTTTTACATCAGGAATCAGCTGTTCATCCCCTGTTTCAAAATAAAGAGCTAGGTTTAATTTGCTGACTTTGGCATAGTCTCCATTACGATGAGTAACACGAATATTATGAAGGTCGGCATTCATATTAGGTCCATCAGCAGCAGATAAAATATCTAAAAAACTCATCTCATCAGTAAACATATATCGACCAGGTGATCCTACTTGGCCAAAGATATAAATTGATTTTTCAGATGATTGTCTGACCCACTGGGATTTATTGTCATTTGGATCATGAGGAAGATCATGTACACGTATCGTTGAACCAGCACGAATAAGAGGAAGATCAGTATCTTTAGCACCAGTTTTTATAAATTTATCTAAGTTGAAATTATATTTGTTATTCTTTCCTGAAGGATTTGGGGTGATGACCTCTATATTACGGGTGTCAGCTCTTGATGTAGGCCCGCCAACATGCGCCAACAAATCGAGCAATGACATCTCATTAGACCATTCAACACGACTAGGTCTATGCACCTCACCTAATACTCGTACAGCTCGATTGGGTGTGACTTTTAACCATGACTTTTCATTCATGTCTGTTTTTTCAGGCACAAAGATCGCATCACCAGGGTGAATCACCGGTGGACCTCCAAGATGTGTGCCCTCAGTATAGCCAGATAGATCAAAAGGAACGACACTGCCATCTGCTTTGATGATACGAATTTGTCTGGTTTCAGCATATCGCGTGGGGCCACCAGAATTTGCCAGTATATCCATAAACGTAGCATCACTTTGACTTTGATAAGCACCAGGCTTTGCAACTTCTCCCATCACATAAACCATATTGGTACCTGTTTTCACTTCTTCTTCTTGATGGGGAACAAAGATCGTACTACCTATTTCAATATTGGGTAGTAGCTTTTCATCACCTGAGTCTAGATATTGTTTTAAATTAAATAGGGTTGGGTTGCCTTGAGTAATAACACGTATTTGTTCAACACCTGCATAACGTGTGACGCCTCCTGCACGCATGAGTAAGTCAACCAGACTCATAGACGATTTAAATGAAAAACTCCCCGGACTATTTACTTCACCGAAGACTTTAATTGCCTTTCGACCTTCAGCAGCATCCCCTGAGTTAGCTACTTTTGCTGGATCAAAATCGACTTCTACATTCCCTATCATCGGTGATGCAGGCACGAATATTTTATCCAGTGAGCTAAGCCGTGGAAGCAAAGAATTGTCGCCGCTATCTAGATAATGTTTATAGTTAAATACAGTCGTAGATTGATTACTGTTTAATTGCATTTTATTTAATTGAGCACCTGCACGTAAGCCACCAGCAGCATGCAAAGCTATTTGAACAGAAGCATTGGCAGGTAAAATAAACTCGCCAGGATTTTCCACATAACCTTGAACAGAGATGAGTAATTGTTTTTTTGAGACATAAATATCTATATCACTTAAGTCACGAAATGCGATACTTAGTTTTTCTATAACATGAGTCTCCATTGCTTGTTCGGATAGACCTGCTACAGAAACTGCCCCGACTTCTGGCAGCATTATTCTACCTAGACGATTGACTTCAAAAGGTTGTTCAAGCAAAGGTTCGCCAGAGAGTGAGACCTTTATTAAATCACCTACCTGAACTTGATAATCAGATGAAAAACTTTTGCTACATAGACATGTTAATACTAGTAAAATAAGGTAGTTAATATTTTTTAATATCATGGTATTACACTCCTAGCTTGGCCACAGAATTGTATTGCTCAACCAGCTCTATTGTCACTCTACGTTTAGTGTTTTTGTCAGCCGCTACATGCTGTTCAAATAGAGGGTCATCGTTATCAATAGTCTTGACATGTATATTTTGGGGATTAATACCAAATACTTGCAAATAACGTTGAATCATTTTAGTTCTTGCAAGTGATAACGATTGTTGTTCTTTATCTAAAACGGTATCAATATGTCCTGTAATAAGGATTGATAAATCATTGAAGTCACGCAGTAAAAAACTCGCTTCAGCTAATTGGCCTGTATAGTGCTGTGTAAGCACATCTGACTGATCTTCAAATTGCTGGCCACTGTTTAATAGCTGAGTAATTTGCTGAATATCTTTTTCTATCACCAATAAATCATTATCAGAGGGGGGGGTGCAGGCTTTTTCATCGGTTGCATAATCAAGCTGCTGTTCTAAGCGAATTAATAAGGCTCGCTGGATGATTAAATCATTTGCTGCATCCAAGTCAAGGTCACCATTAAGCTCACGTGTAATACGATTCTGGCGTTGCCGTGCTTGTACTACAGTCGCTGGGAAGCAATATTGAGCCCCCTCTAAGATCATAATATCTAAATGTCGTCTTACCAGTTCAAGCTCGAAAAAAAGGCCTTGTTCAAGCGTAATACTTTGCCTAGAATTATCAGTATTGATCGTACTAGCTATATGTTCAGCTCCACCGGTACCGAGTACCGGCCAAGTAACACAAGCAGAAACACTTAAACTGGAAGCGATGATAAAGGCTGTCATAAACTTTGTCATAACGATGTCCTTTTGTTAATAAATGATTATTTATAATTGACGGGAATAACACTGCCTACTCTGAGCAAATCTATAAGCTCTTTAGGCTGACCATTAACATTGCTTATTTCTAATGAACCGCCGGAGGATTTTAGACGTTTGAATAGAAATACAATAACGCCAACACCCGACGAATCAAGGAAGGTGACATTATCAATATCGAGAGAGATATGTTGAATGATGTCTGCGTTAAGGAGCTTATCAAGATCAGTGGAGATTTTGCTACAACCATACGCATCCATCTCACCAGTTACTTTAATATTAATTGTATTGTTTGCAGCGTTAAGATATTCGATATTCATCACGTTCTCCGAGCTTATTTAGAAAGACTTAACTCTTATAGCATGAGACGTGCCAGTATTTATATCGTATATATATCAGTGGCTTAGTGTTTATCTTTAATGTGACTATATTTATTTTTGGGTGTTTTTTTTGCACTTTGCAAATGAATTTGCAAAACAGTAATACGTTATGATGATAAATCAGAGATAGGGTTAATCTCTATCAAAAATTCCTTACTGTCCTCTGCCCATGACCACGACAATAATTGTGCGTAAGATGATACTTATATCCATGCGTAACCAAGTTAAAGGACTAGATAATGCCAAGGCATAACAGTGGTCGTAGCAGACCTTATTACGAACATCTTCGATACTGGTATCATAACCTTGATTAACTTGAGCTAATCCTGTGATCCCTGGAGAAACACCATAAGTGCGTTCAGTAAAAAATGGAATAGCCATTTCAAGTTTTTGGTAAAAACTAGGGCGCTCTGGTCGAGGGCCAATTAGTGACATTTCTCCCTTAATCACATTAATAAACTGTGGCAACTCGTCCAGTCTAGTCTTACGTAAAAAAAGACCAAAAGCCGTTATACGAGGATCATGCTTTTTAGCCCATACGGCCCCTGTTTTAGATTCTGCATCAATAACCATCGTACGAAATTTAATCATTTCAAATAATTGAATATGCTCAGGAAAAGATCGGCCAACACGTAGCTGTTTATACAAAACAGGCCCAGCAGAATTTAGTTTTATAGCGAGGGCAATCAGGGGAAACAGTGGCAAACATAATAGTAAGGCAAGACTTGAAAAAACAAGATCAAATATTCTCTTGCCACAATTGGTTGAATGATTGATTTCAAATTTAGTGTTCATGATGGTTTTCCTTTAATTTATTTACTGAGTTGACAGGTTTCCATGGTGTTTGATGACCACTGAGCAGATAACTTAGTGACCCTAAAAATCCTGCTATATGACCACTGACTAAGTAAGCTAAAAGATTAAATAATTTATTATTGGTTTTTAATACTAATTGTATTAAAGCTAGTAAATAGAGTGATACTTGGCATAATGAAAATATAAAAAACACCAAGGAAGAAGATAGAGAGAGTGAGCCAATTAAAGCGATTAACATTAAAAAAGGCATCACTACACGAAGGGCTTTGCCTGATAAAAAGGTAAAGGCAATACCTTTGAAGTGTGGGTGAAGCATTCTTTTTAACCGTAATAGTTGTTGCATATTTCCAGCTGCAATGCGTATTCTTCGTTGCCAATCCATCGAATTGTCTGCCTGTTCAAGTTCTAGCGATACAATGCGATTGTCTTGTTTAGCGGTATATCCATTAGCTACGATTTGCATAGGTAAAATAAAATCATCATTAATTGTGTCATCAGCAAGGGGCTGAAATAAACGTCGTCTAAATAGATAGAAGGCTCCATGTGCACCGAGTGTTGATCCAAGTGATGATTCAGCTAATTTGATCTTGCTTTGATATTGCCAATAACTTGCTTCACCGACTGAACCATGCTCTAGCAAGCAGTAATGACTGTTAAGCACCCCAAGTTGCTTGGCTTTGAACTGTGCGGCAGCAATAAGTAATGCATCAAGTGAAATAAGTGCAGAGACATCACTTAAGGCTACCAGTTCAGAGTCAATTGTATTGATGACATCATTCAATACGGCTACTTTCCCTCGATTATTTTTAAATTCACGGACCTCTAAATTTAAGCCTGAGCATGATCTTTCTTGAGCAATTTTTTTGGCAATGAAGATGGTATTGTCTGTACATCCATCACCAGCAACAATAACGTTGAATTTTTCTGGTGGGTAATCTAAAGCGGCACAATTACGCAGTTTATCTGCAATCCATCGTTGTTCGTTGTATGCAGGGATGATTAAAGTAATGCTGGGTAATTCTGTATCAGACATGTCGCTTGAGTAATGCCTAGGCTTTACAGGAATGTCATCAGTAGGCAAACCACGCCGAACCCATTTTAAGACTAAAGGATAGCCTAGGTGGTGATAGATGATTAACAATAGACAAGTCACTATCATGCAGATATATATAATTTCAAACATGAGCTACTCCTATCTGTCTAAGTTCAGCATATCGATCAGCCATAGAACGAACATCTCCATGACTAAGAATAAAATGTCTTGGACTAGTAAGATAATGTTTATTAAGCATCTTAAATAAGGATTTTGTCATTGAGGTTGCGTTATCTGCAGGAACATACTCACTACATTCGACACATAAAGTTTCACGTGATCCACCGACATCTGTCACTAAGCTAGGTATTCCACAAGATTGAGCTTCTAAAGGAGAAAGAGGGAAACCTTCATTTAAAGAGGGCAGACAAAAGATATCTAAAGACTGATAAAAGGTGGGCATATTATCAATACGACCGAGAAAATGAATGCGATCGTTTAGCTTAAGCTGAGACGCCTGTAGTTGTAAATTTGCTTCCATAGTGCCACTACCAGCAAGAGCTAAATGTACGTCATTTGGAAGGCCGTGCAATGCCTCAATCAATATATGTTGGCCTTTTACGAATTCTAAACGACCACTACAACCAATTAGTTTTATATGTGGTGGTAACTGTAGAGCTTGACGTGCCTTGATTTTATCACCGGGTATAAACCTAGCAGTATCAATACCATTAGGTATGACTTTTACCGACTCTATTTTAAGTTGTCTGCGAATAGTGTCGGCAACGGATTGAGCATCGGCCACTAAGACAGGTTGGACTAGTTTTAATAAGGTTTTTTGTAACTTACGACGATGTGAATCATTTAAATGCCAAGCATCATGCTCAGTATGAATAAGGCAATTTATCCTCAGCAATTTTGCAGCTAAGCCACCGTAGAGTAATGGGCCAATATGATGTGTATGGACAATATCAGCATTGAGATTTTTTAATAAAACGGCCATCTTGATCAGCAATAAAGGACTGATTCCATGCTGTTTATTGAGAAAAATAATATCTTTTTGATAAACCTTCAAACGTGGCCATTGTTTTATCGCATTCTCTTTGTTGCCTTCCAAACTAATAATGAAAGTGCGTTCATTTTTTGCTTTAAAATCAATTAAATCTAGCGCCATAGTTTCAATGCCGCCAGGTTTTAAGTGTTGAACTACGTGGATAACTGTTGACATAATGCATTCTCCTTAGACACCAATATAGCTGGGATACGACTGATTACATTTACATTTGTTAATGCCTGAACCTGATCACATCGGCGTAAGCTTGTATCAGTAATCTCAAGTACAATGGCAAAGCCACTGCCTAAAAATAGGCCTCCTATTAACCCGGCAAATATAAACAGGTAAATAGACGGGTTAGATGAATTAACAGGGGTATAAGGTATATCAATAATCTTCACTCGGTTGTCTTGTTCGAAGATACTTAATGATCCAGTCACACGTGCCATTTCATGACGCTGTAATAGTTCTTTATAGAGCTCACGCTTTACTTCGAGGTCGCGTTTTAACTTATTAAGTTGACGTTCATGCTTACCAAAATCTTTGGTTTGTTGTTTTAACTCATCAATCATTATTTTTAGACTCAGAGTTTCTTCTTTAAGAGATTCAACCTTGCTTTGTGCTTGTTGTAAGTTTTTTAGCTGTGAGATAAGTAAAGGTTGTATTTCATGGTCCATATTGACTGAGGCACTGGTCGCTATATCCCATAATTGATCAGTGTTAATGTGGTGTTTTGTGCTATCAAAGGTATGTTGACGCTCATTTTCTAAACGACGAAGTTCTCGCATAGCCCCTTGTATTTTGCTGTGACTATCGGTGTACCGTGTTTTCCATAAGGCTAAATCACCACGAATTCTGATAATTTGTTCTTCAATTTTGCCAACAATAGGGTTGGTTTTAGACAGTTGATTATCTAAACTGCCTAGGCTTTTTGTGGCGCCGGCTAATTCAGCTTCCCGTTCAGAAAGTTTCTGTTTTAATTGGGCACGCCGTGTAATATTAGCAAGGTGTAACTCCGGCAGCTCGTCACTATGTTTATCTTTAAACTCGGCAAGTGATACCTCGGAATGGTCAAGATCTAAACGACGGCGCTTTAACTGTTCAGCAAGAAATATACTTGAGCCTTTCATTGATGAACGTTCGGGTGCTAGCAATTGTTCAATGAAATGACGACTGACGGCGTCTAGTGTTTCTCTCATTCCATTAGGGTTTTGAGATTTCAGATCAATACGAATCAAGTCCTTACCTGCCAACTTAACGGAAAGATCCTTTGATAATTTGATAATGACTCTATCGTAGTCTTCAGCTGAAGTTTCAGCAGTAATATAGTTACGTTCTTCTGCAACAGCTCCTAGAATATGTCGACTATGCAGTAAGGTCTGTAGAGCAGACATCCGTTCTTTGAGCATCGATGATACGGCTAAATCTTCCAAAAAGGGATTCATTTTGGCTGTTTCTTGAATCAACATACTGGTATGTGATGAATAATGTTTAGGGCTCATTATTCCCACCATTAAACCAAGTAAAGGCAAGACTATAATCGGCAATGCAATTACATAGCGTCGACGCCATGCGCCTAATAAAATTGTAAATACTTTGTGGTTAATTGGATTCACAGAAGGTCCAACCACGTCGAAACTTTATCCGCCTGAGATGCCCACGTTTGATTGCTAACGGCTAATTGTTGATCACGATTAATTTGCTTAGGTATGGAATTAGTCAAAGCAAGCACCATTTCATCAACCGTTTTTACACGGGTAACAAACTCTAAATAAGGTGAGAGTGCTGGAAATTCGGTACTTATTACAGGGCGGCCCGAAGCAAGATACTCGCGTAACTTTAATGGGTTACAGTGTTGAATTTGTTGGTTTTTAATAAAAGGTAACAAACATGCTGTCCAATGCTGCACATAACTAGGTAAAAGATCGTGAGCACGCTTACCTAAAAAAGTAACATTATCAAATTGATTAAACGGGTTAACATCAATAGCGGTTACCCCAATAAAGACAAAGTGCCAATGAGGTAATCTAGCAATAGTTTTTGTTAATAATTCTAAATCTAACCAGTTTGAAATACTGCCATAAAACCCAGCAATAGGCCGACCATCATTAATTAAATCTTTTGCTCGTTGGGTTGGCGTAGAAAATAATTGATAATCAACACCATGAGGAAGTATTCGCGTTTTTTGTGCTGGAAACTGTGCAGCCAATCTATCACTCGCGGCAATGATTAAATCTGCTTTTTCCACTAGTTTTTTTTCATGTTGATGGACCGTTTCATTGTCAACACCAGCAAGACTAGAAAAATCATCACCGCAATAATAGATTAGCGCCGAGTGATCAATGCTTTCAGCCACATCAACCGCTGTTGGTAAGGAGATCCATAGGATAGGTAAATGTAATTTAGCTTTTTTTATCACTGGTTTAACTTGTGCAGCAATAAGTCCACTGGCAATTTTACGCTCTAGCTTGTAATGCGGTGCTGGAATGGTTTTTGGGTTTATAAGATGAAAATCATCAGTTGGCATCACTGTTTGATCAGAAATGGCGTGACTGGCAGAAGTTGTTTTATGCCACATACGCAGGAAGTCATGTAGGCATATTCGAGGACGACGTAGGCCAATTGAATTAACCCAGACTGTTTTATTATGCTGGGATAAATGAGTAATTAAGTATTGTGTACTACTCGGCAAGCCACCCCAGTCTTCACCAAATACTAAAAGATCGTGTGTCATATTATTGCACTCCATCGTTATCAGTAATTTGTTGTTTATAGATATC
>Ga0307492_10000492_pt1 | contig 16672 bp, 12 predicted proteins | sample SI3LmetaG_FD_202365 | JGI IMG/M metagenome (GOLD analysis project Ga0307492, IMG submission 202365) | Sea-ice brine microbial communities from Beaufort Sea near Barrow, Alaska, United States - SI3L | ecosystem: Environmental > Aquatic > Marine > Coastal | place: USA: Alaska | collected 2017-05-06 | reverse complement strand
TCCGCGGGGGCTATCTTGGCTAACTTTTCCGGCGCAAGTGTTATCACTATTTCGACGGCGTCGAGTGCGTAGACGCGACCAAAGGATTGGCCAATGCTAAGAATTTGACCTTCATCTGCGGAACTTTCAACAACGCGGCCTGCAAAGGGCAGAGAGAACACGCTGCGTTCAAGGTTTGTTTGTTGTACGTCACGGCGTGCGATAGCTGATTGTAACTGCGCTCTTGCCTGGGCGATCTGAGGGGCTTTAGCGACCAATGGCGGTGCTTTTTTTACCGGGTTGATCAGGCGGTAGTTAGATACTGCCGCAGAGCCTTCGGCGAGGCTAAGCTGCAGGGATGCCTCGGCCGAAGCCACGTCAGCCTGAGCCTGCGCAAGAGCGAGGGTGAAATCCCGTTGTTCAAGCTTTACGAGTGTTTCGCCTGCAGAGAACCTGCCGCCGCTTCGCAGCGCGGATGACGTTGCCACAACTTTTCCTGAAACCTGTGGGGTTAACGTCACATAGCTGCGAACAGCGACAGAGCCTGTTGATGTGATGGCAACTTGTTGTGCTGACGCGATCGGTTTGACGATGGAGACCAGGGGGGGCTGTGTGCCCGCTACTGAAGGGTTTGCTTGGGCGGGTTCTTTCGTTGCGAGCTGCGCTGCGGTCTGGTCTGGCGCCCTAGAGTAGAAAAACGCCAGTCCTAACAGCACGATGATAGCTGTCACCTGGAGTATGCCGATAATGGGCTTTTTCCTGATGGTTGCTGTGGTGGCGTGCGCACCATCTTGATGCATCGTTGATCCGGCGTCTTCCACTTTACTCTTTTCACGCAAGTCCGTGACCGTCGACATAGTGTTCTCCTGTTTCGCGGCTCGGCGCCGTCTTGTTCTAGCTATCTTGTTCGACATACGTGCGCTCGTACGTAATCCGTCGGTGAATAGACCACAGAAAACCTGCGGTTTCTTTCGTAATTTGACGCAGGTTCTGGGCGCCACTCTATTGTAGTGGCTTAGAGTACCTCGCGACTGTCATCCAGAGTGCTTCAGCTATTCCAATTCAGCGATGGCCCTAGAAGGACGATGACGAACCAAGTAAAACATCGCGAGCACAAAAGTAAGCGTGTCACTCATCGCCAGCGCGTAAATGAAGCGATAGTCTGACAGATAGAAGTACAGGCCAGTTAGCAGTATAGACGGAAAGATCAGGCTGCGACATAAGGCCACTACTCCCGATTGAAAGGCCAGATGTATCGCCGTCAAATACCCTGAAATAAGCATGTTCACCCCCGCGAAAATAAACAGCGGCCAAACGTAGTCGACAAATTCGGTGGCTAGTGCGAGTGCATTTTCAGTACCTTGGTCGGGTAGGAAGGCCAAAATAAGCGATTCATTAAAGAACACGAGTAAGAAAATGCACAATGCACTGGTCAATAAAATATTGAAGGCAGCGACGAGAAAAAACTTGCTCATGCGCTCGTTGTTTTTAGCCCCAAAATTTTGGCTCATCATTACTTGGCTCGTGTCGCTAATGGCAAAGAACACCATAAAGCCCACCATCATCAAGTAGTTCATCACTGTCATCGCCGCCACGCCGTCAATGCCAGCGCGCTGGATGAGCATTAAATTGAAGAGCAACGCGATGATGCCGCCTGAAATCTCATTAATGAATTCAGACACGCCGTTGTAGGCCGCCTGAAATACCTCATACCAGTGATGTTGTTTCAGCGAAAAGTGCAGCTTACGTTCATGGCTCAAAAAATAGCCGAGCAAGACTAGCAACGGGAATAGCTGTGAAAGCCCGGTAGCCCAGGCCGCGCCAGATAAGCCCCCGTCGTAGACGGCAATAAACAGATAGTCCAAAGCGATGTTAATAACCGCACCGACCACCAACGCACCGGCTGTGAGGGTCGGGAAACCATCGAGTCGAATAAAGAAATACAAAACAATAGTGGCAAGCTGAGCGAACAAGAATGGCATCACTACACGATAGTATTCGCTCATCAGCTTCATGAGTGCGTCATCGGCACCAAGTAGTCTGAATAGCTGGGATTCAAACAACAGTCCTAAACTAATGACGAGCGCGCCGTAAGCCAAAACCGCTACGAGCGTTTTACTAAATATGGCTGAAGCCGCCGCGGAGTTCTTCTCGCCTAAGTATTTGCCGCCACGGACAGAGCCGCCAACCGATAGCATTAAGCCGACACCAAATAATAAGGAGAGTATCGGGATGATCAAATTTACTGCTGCTAGCGCAGGAACGCCGACGAAATTACCAATAAAAATGCCGTCAACGAGCGATGCAGACGTCATGGCTAACATGCCGACAATCGAAGGCACTAGGTAGCGGTAAAACGTGCCGAGGATAGCGCCGTCGAGAGCGTGGGTTTCGTCGTCTGCAGCTGTGACCTGACCCATTATGCCCCTATTAAGCGGTTCCTACGACAAAGCTCGCACAGGTCGTTGTGCTGCCTCCTAAGTTGAAGGTCATCATATCACCAGCGTCGGGTATCTGTAGCCCTTCATAGCGATGGGTCGTTTGCTTGGCGCAATCTAACAGCATGCGTATGCCCGTAGCACCCACTGGGTGGCCTTGCCCAATCAAACCACCGCTGGCGTTGATTGGCAGCTTTCCGTCAACGTGAGTGACGCCGCTTTCTATGGCCTTCCAAGCTTCGCCTGGTGTGTATAAGCCCGAATGATCAACAATCATGTATTCGGTAATGTTGAAGCAGTCATGGACTTCCATGCCGCTGATTTGCTCTATGCTATTCAACCCTGCCCGTTTGAGGGTTTGTTGGAACAGCGCTTCTACATGCGGTAAGAGGGTAGATTTGCCGTCGGCTAGTCTGCGTTTTTCGCTAAACTGCATGGGTGCATTGATATGCCCCCAGCCTTTTATATAGGGAATACTATCGATGTTGATGCCGTGTTCTTTGGCGTAGGCGTGCGCTCGTTCAGACGTGGCTAACATCACCGTTGCCGCGCCGTCGGTGATTTGACCGCAGTCTAGGCGGCGAATGTTGCCGGCGATAACCGGGTTCACCGCATCGTTGTCGCAAAAGGCGTCTAAGGGAATGTTCCAATTTCGGGATTGCGCATTCGGGTTATGCTTAGCGTTGGCGTAGTTTTTTGAAGAAATGGCTTCTAGGTGGTTTCTGGATACGCCATAGGCGCCTTCGTATTCGTCGATTAAGTCACTGAACGCGCAAGGCCAAACCATGTCTGAGCCGACCCATTCTTTGCCGATCCAGGCGGCCGCAGCTAGGGGATCGCTTTTTATCTCAGGCTTTTTTACCTTCATCATCTCGATGCCAACGACGCAAGCAAGGTCATAACGACCCGACTCTAAGTCAGCCATTGCGGCTAACACGGCCATTGATCCTGACGCGCAGGCGGCTTCATGACTAGATGCAGGTAGGTAGGCGAGTGCCGGGTCTACGTGACCGAAGAATCCACCTAAATGCGCTTGGCCAGTATAGGATGCCGAGACGAAATTGCCCACGTGACCTACTTGAATGTCAGCCGGGTCGACTTTAGTGGCCTCTAACGCGCCTCTGACTGAATCACTAAACAAGTCGAAAATCGACTTTTGCTCTCGACCCCAATTTCGGGCGAAGTCGCTTTGATGGCCGCCGAGAATGTAAATCCGAGATTTGCTCATGATGCATGACCTTTTTTACGTGCTTGGGCTTCGCGTATCGCGGGACCATCGGCCCACGTGGCGTGTGTGCCGCTGGCAATCCGATGTGGCAGAATAATGGTGCAGACGGGGCCGGCCTCAATATTTTGCGCATCGATCAAGACACACTCAGAACGATCTAGCTTGGTGTCGGTGATAAAGCTGATGAGGTAGCCATCGTCTTCGCTTTGCGCATTGATACGCGGCACAAACGGCGCTTCACTGCCGTAACGCTTGCTGCCGAAGTATAGCTCGCTGGTTTCGCCAGTCTCTAGATCGTGTTTGACCAGGCCTGCGAACAAAAACCAGCCTGGTTTGCTGTAAGTTGAATATAGGTAGCGGGCTTTCTTGCCGGCATAGGATTGGTTGAATGTGCCGAATTCTAATACGCGCTCACTCAAGTGCTTTTCTGTCGCCTCACCGGTCTTTAGATTGAAGCGCCAGCGATGCAATTTAGATTGAAACGAGTGTTGATCTAAGCCGGCCATCAATTTGCCCGCGTTCTTTGGCATTTTTGGCATTGGCGCAGGATCAGGGTTGTCCTGAAAATAGCCGTCTAATATGATCTCGTCGCCTTCTTCATAGGCATTCATCCAATGTAGAACATAGGTCGATGCGGCTTCAAACCATTGAACGTCGTCCTGATTGCCAAAGCGTGGAAGGATCGCGAAGCGGGCGGGCATATCCGGGTAGTAGGTGGGTACATGCTCGCCACGAGCCAGCTTTTCAGCGTCCCAAAAATAGGGTAGGTCAATGAGAATAGAATAGTTCTCAGTGAACGCCATATCGTGTGGCAGTCGCGGGCCGGGTAACGGAACGGGTGTGTAATGAACCAGCTCGTTGTCTTTGTTGACGACGCCATAGTGTTGATACGGTGGATTCTTGGAGTAGTTGAAAAACAGCATTTCGCCGGTACTCTCATCAACTTTAGGGTGCGCTGAAATACCTTCTTCAGGCACCCAAGATTCAGCGCCGTGTTGCTCTAACGTGTAAGGGTCAAGTCGGTAGCCTTCACCACACTGCCAGAACGTCGAGAGGACTTGGCCCGCATGAACGACTACGTCTGTAGAACTTGAGTCCTTGATATACTCTTGCGCCCCCCAGCCTGGTCGGGTCGACAATGCGGCATCGTTGACAAAGCCAGTCCACAGCGCCTTGCCTGCCTCTTGTTCGGCGACAAAGCCCTCGGTACGAATGAATCGATTTCTATACTCTGCCTTACCGTCCTTGAAAGACATTGAGTGCAACATGCCATCCCCATCGAAGGGGTGATAATGCCCAAGAGGCTTTTGCACTGGGTTCTCGGTGTTGCGTATATAGACCCCGTCGATGTCTTTCGGTATCTCGCCGATAACCTCCATATCGCTCGCGTCGACCTCGTCGAACATCGGTGCCCACGCCCCGTTAAGGTACGGGTGAATACCACGTTTGATAGTATGTTTTACTGTGTTTTTCCAGGTAACCGTCATAACGCGCCGCCATCTTGTCTGGTTAGTAACTACTTCTATGAGACTTGCTGGTCATTAAATAGCTAATGATAGGGTACGTCAAGGCCGGTAAATGCGCTGTACGACATTTCTATAGGCTTTTGTTAAGCTCCGCTGATGCCTGAACAACTCATTATTAACCAAGCAATTGCCGACGGCCTTGACGTGATAGGCGATCGCTGGACGCTGCTGATTCTGCGCGAGGCGTTCTATGGCGTGAATCGCTTTGACGCGCTTCAAAAGGCGACCGGAGCCAGTCGATCGACGCTGACGCGGCGATTGAACGCCCTGATTGAACATGAAATATTCTACAAGCACCCTTACAGCACGGCGGCTAACCGATTCGAGTACAAATTTACTGAGAAGGGTTTGGGGCTATTGGGACCGTCGTTGCTGGCAGCGAAATGGGAGTCTGATTGGAAGACTGCGAATTACGTGGATATGTCGGGTCGTCTCTTCCACCGCCATTGTGATGCGTATATGGAGCCTAAGGTTGTGTGCCGAGCCTGCAAACAAGATTTGCTTTTCGAGCAGGTTGCCTGGCCTCAGTTGAGTCAACACGTTGAGTCTCAACTCGATGAGATCCGTACCTACAACACCCAGCACCGAAAACGGATTGCTAGCGTGCGTGAAGCTGACCTTAGGTTTTCGAATTTGGCATCTCTGATTGGCGACCGATGGACGCTGCTCGTGTTGATATCAGCGTTTTTTGGCGTGCAACGATACGATGCATTCTTAACTCGTCTGAATACGCCGCCGAGTGTTTTATCCGAGCGTTTAAAGCAGTTGGTGAGCAATCATATTTTTGACAAAGTTGAGTATCAAAAAAATCCGCCGCGGCACAACTATACATTGACTAACAAGGGCGCCACGTTGTTCCCGTTTGTCATGACCCTGAGGCAGTGGGTTGCGGGAGATTTGAACGGTGAAAACCTATCTAGCCCATTAACCCATTCAGAATGTGGCGAGCCTCTGATTATCGATATTGTGTGTAATCAGTGTGAGCACAAACCTTGGCCTGCGGATGTAGAGTTTAGGCGCCCCTAGTTCAGCTTCTATACCTGCGAGTATATTTTTCGCGGCAGCTTTGATGGCCGATTTAACTGTGCTGTTGGTCTCGGTACGGGAGTTGGTGTGTCATCTATGGATGTTTCAGGCTGAATTCCTCGGTGTCTATTCCAAGTGATTTTTGCCGGGCTTTGGGCAACACAGAGCCAGGCCATAAGTCTGGGGGATATTCGCCTGATCGCCAACATCGGCGAATCCTTCTCAGTCGAAGGCAGCGTTGTCTTCAGCGAGGACGATGACATCAAGCGAACGACGGCAAGCAATCCAACAAGTGCTTAGCGCAGCGAGGGGCGGGCGTGCTGGAGCTTTCCACGGACGAGGCTGATTGTTCAGCTATTGAGTTTAATACAGATGGCGCCGAAGCGGGTGAAGCACAGGTCGGTGGTTCCGGTAACGGTTCCACTGACGACTGCAGTGAGCTACGTGCAATGAATGACGCCAGCTTGATTGCTGCTCGCTGCACTACGGAACCTACGCAAAAGTTGAGCGAAATCCAGCAGAAGTTGGCGCAGATGGAAGTACGGAGCCAGCAACTCACCGAGCAATTGAAGCGTATCGGTAGTCAGCCCGGTCTTGTTGACCCCGTAGTAACCATGACCACACAAACCCGACAGATTCGTATAGTTGGGTATGGGTGGCCAGCCCTCAGCAGGCTGTTGCAGCGCCTACTAGCGACCAGCCCGTCACAGTAAGTCCTACACCGGTAGAGAATACTCCGGAAGAGAATACGTCGGCGTTTGTCGAGGCTGTTAATGTAGTCAGGCGCAATTGTCAGAATTTTGCTACTGTGCCGGCTGAAATTCCGGGCGAAGATGATGATGAGCCGTTTACACTTGATGTCTATAGTGTCGATGTCAATATGGAACATGTATCGACGCTGAGCCAGAGACGGAGGTGGAGCTTGAACTCGATATCGACCTGGACCTGGACCTTGATTTGAGCTTTGACCTTTGACCTTGAGGAAGGCTATGAGGTGAGTGAGTTGGATGTTTCCAATCTCGCCAATGACCTCGATGCGGCAGACGATGCTGCCGCTCGACCGGCTTGCAATGTCATATCTTATGGACAAGAGCGCCGGGCCGGCGTCGATGTAATCTCTCGTTGGAAGGAGCTTTCTCAAGAGTGGGCTCAGGCCCTGGTGGGTGTGCCAGCAGTTCATGTGCTGGCCATGCTTTGCATCGATTTGAATGCTACGGACGCCCTGCAAAAAATCAACGGTTCGACCGGTGCGCTAGCGCTGGCAGAACAGGTAGGTATATTGCTGGGCAAAGCTGCAGTTGGGCTGGGTGAGGCGCTCTATCATGTTAGAGATTATAGTTTTGCAGTTTTGCTACAAGGTCTCAGCGAAGATGAGCTCAGCCGTCAGGGCGAAATGCTGGTGGACCTGATTCGAGGGCATTCGTTCAAGATAGCTGAGCTCGATCAAGAGTTGACTGCTAGCGTTGCTATTGTTCCTTTCGCCCCATTGCTCACTAGTCTGGATGCCTATCTGCTCAACGCCAAAGGCACGATAGCTCTGCTTCGTGCGAGCAAGCAGTTGGGTGGCCGTGGCGACGGTGTGGTCAGGAGAGATTTTGAGAATAGTGAGGGCTAGCAAGGTGAGGATGTCTTTCTGTCGAAAGTAGAGGCTGTACTGCGAGGCAATAAATTAGGGGTTCACTATCAGATCCTAGTAAATTTGGGTGGTTCTTCCGAACAGGTGTGTCTGTGTAAAACAGAATTGTCAGCAGAAGCCGGCCTCAAGATTGAGGGTGATTTTCTCAAGAAGGCTTTTTCCTGTCGCGCCACACCGCAAATGGAGTGCCTGTCTATTAACTCTTTCCTAGATAAGATTCAGTCGCTACATGCCGACAAAGTCCGAATACTGTTTCGTATAGTTATTCTCTTCGCGATGGACAGCCAGCATGATGGCCGGCTGTTTCAGCAGATTGCAGACAAAAAATTCAGCCCCGGCAGCGTTGGTTTGTTTATCTACACCCCAGCGCATACTCAGGCAGTGATAGATTTTTACGCCGGTTTGATCGAAGATGCCCCGTACAATATACTGAAACTGGTAGTTAATAAGCGCTTCTGGTGGCGTCGAATTTCTCTTGCAGAGCGCTGTAACAAGATTCGGCGCCGCTAGCCGTTAGTCTAGGCGAGAAATCGCTCGTTACTGTCATACCCGCGTGAGGCGCCTTGCTAACATTGACTCTGATTATTGCTCTGCTCATCGACCAGCTGTTAGGTGAGCCCCGGCGCTTCCACCCCTTGGTGAGTTTTGGGCGTTGTGCTCAATGGTTGGAATTATTCCTGCGCAGGGCGCCCCTGTTCAATCGTCATGAGAGACTGCCCGCGAGATTGCAGGTTCAAGTGAGTGGTGTTGTGGCTGTGATGCTAATCTTGTTTACGCTTACATTGTTTGTTTACGGGTGCGACGCTTTACTCGCCTCGAGTGTCTCTCTGCGTGTTCTAGTGAGCAGTATGCTCGTGTATTTCTGTATTGCCCCCAAAAGTTTGTCAGAGCATGCAATGGCGATTCTTGAGCCCCTGGATAGAGCTGATATTGACGCCGCGCGAGTTGCATTAGCGATGATTGTGAGTCGCGATACCCGCCATTTGCAACCAGCCGAAGTGGCATCAGCGACCTGCGAGTCTCTGTTAGAGAACGGTAGCGATAGTGTCTTCGCAGCTATTTTCTGGTTCTGCGTGGGAGGCTTGTACGGTGTGGTTATCTACCGTGCGGTTAATACCTTGGATGCCATGTGGGGTTACAAGAACGAGCGCTATCGCTACTTCGGCTGGGCCGCGGCCCGACTGGATGATGTGCTCAACTTTATTCCAGCGCGCCTAGTTGCCTTTAGTTACGCCCTGATGGGGCAGTTCTCACCTGCGATGGCGAGTTGGCGGCAGCAGGGCAATACCTGGAAGAGTCCTAACGCGGGACCAGTGATGGCGGCTGGTGCTGGCAGTTTAGGTATAATCCTTGGCGGCAGAGCTGTGTATGACGGTGTCGAGGACGACCGCCCGCAGCTAGGTTGTGGCAATATTGTGCAGGCGATGGACATCAAGCGCTGCTTGCAACTCATTTATCGCTGCTTGTATTTATGGCTAATTGTCATAGCTGTCGTCGAGGTGTTCGGTGGGTAGTGTTCGGTGGAAAATGTTGTGAATGAGCCCCGGTTCTTCCCCGTTCATGGCGGTGATATCCAGGCTGCCAGCGAGGCCTTTGATATTCCGCTAGCGCAATGGATCGATTTGTCGACAGGCATTAACCCCGATGGCTACTCGGTACCTGTTATTCCCCCTCAGTTTTTCGCGAGATTACCCTGCGATGATTATCCTCCGCTACGACAAGCGGCTAGAGCGTATTACCAAGTGCAGACATTGCTGCCCGGCGCAGGATCTCAGGTTTTTATAGAAACCATTCCGCGGTTGCTCGGACAACCCCGTCGTGTCGCCATTCCGGATGTCGGCTATCAAGAGCATCGACGTTGTTGGCTGGCCAATGGTCACCGTATAGTCGAGTACGACGGTTTTCAGCCAGCAAGCCTCGGCGCGTTGATCGAGGCCGGAGCGGTCGATTGCGCGGTCGTGGTCAACCCTAATAACCCAACAGCGGCTACCATAGATATCGCTACGCTAGATCGCTGGCGGCAGCGACTGCTGAAGTCAGACGGGTTGCTGATTGTTGATGAGGCCTTTGTCGACTGCACCGAGTCGAACAGTAGCCTGCAACTTGATGACCACAAGGGTCTGATAATTTTACGCTCGCTAGGTAAGTTTTTTGGCCTGGCAGGTTTGCGTGTCGGTTTTGCGCTGGGGGATAGTGAGCGCCTACAACAGCTGAAGTCTTTTCGCGGCCTGTGGTCTGTCTCCGGTGTTTCGCAATACGTCGCTACCCTCGCGCTGGCCGACCAAGCATGGCAGCAGCAAGCTAGGCTGCAAATAGCGGTCAACCGTGACAGCTTGTATCAGTTATTAGGCAGCTATTTTGAGACACACCAACTGCGCCAGTCGTCACTGTTTGTGTCGTTGTTGTTACCGCAAGCGCAAGCGATCGCGCTCTACATGGGTCTCGCGCAACGCGCTATTCTGGTGCGCTTTTGTGCCCTTAAAGGTTCGCCACAGGCACTGCTGCGGTTTGGTTTGCCCGCCACGGACAATGTCGAGCAATACCAGCGATTGGTTGCGGCGTTGAATGCGTTAGCAGGACGTACGAGCCTTACTTAGTACCGTGCCTCTGGTCCTACCGATCGCACCGATTTTGGCGATCTGATTATAAGTGTTGGCCTGAATGGCTTGCAGGGTCTAAGATTACGTTGCGCGGGATTTTATAGGGTGCCAACACTGGACTCTGCTGATACGTTCAGCGAATATCGCGGTGGGAGCGAGCCACGGCGACTTGGGTTAATGCCAATACGTGAGTGATAAGTGCCGCATAAAGTACGCCGTCAAGTAATAAAATAGATGAATGCTGTAGATATAGATCCACTAGTGCAATGTTTACTGGCTATCGTCAGGTATAACGACGCAGCAAGTTCCGCTGAGTCCATCACCGCCGGGTTGCCGCTGGTGGATGGCCGCCTGCCTCCATCATTGTTTGCCCGTGCGGCGACCCGGGTAGGCATGAGCAGCCAATTGGTTGTTAAACCGCTCAGTGAATTGCACGACAAGCACGCCCTGCCTGTTATTCTGTTGCTCAACGGCGAAAGTGCCTGCGTGTTGGCCGGCTGGAACGACGATTACAGCATCGCCGAGGTCATTTTTCCCGAACTCAACACATCTGTGGTCAGCGTTAAAACCGCAGAACTTGAAGCGCGCTATATGGGCAACGCTATTTTTGTGCGACCCGTGTTCCAATTCGATCAGGGCTCAACGAAACGCAAACATGAGGCTGCCGGTCATTGGTTTTGGCAGGCCATTTTCGAGAACAGCTCGGTCTACCGTGACGTTCTGCTAGCGGCCTTCTTTATCAATCTGTTTGCCCTGGCGATGCCCCTGTTTACTATGAATGTTTATGATCGGGTCGTGCCCAATCATGCGGTTGAAACCTTGTGGGTGCTGGCCGTTGGCGTCGCGATTATGCTGATAGCCGATATGACCCTGCGCTCCGTGCGGGCTTATTTTCTAGATTTAGCCGGTCGGCGTGTGGATGTGAAGCTCTCTGCTCAGATCATGGAAAAGGTCATGGGCATCAAGCTCGAAGCGCGGCCGAATTCGGTAGGTGCCTTCGCATCTAACCTGCGATCCTTCGAGATGGTGCGCGACTTTATTACTTCGGCGTCTATTACTACCCTCATCGACTTACCCTTTGCACTGATTTTTATCGTCGTAATAGGCTGGATTGCTTCGCCTATCCTGATTCCCGTGATTATCGCTATTGTCGTTATGTTGATCTATGCGCTGGCAACTCAGGCGCGGCTGCGAGAACTCTCTGAGTCTATCTCTGCCGCCGGAGCCATGCGTAACTCCACTCTCATCGAGTCGTTGGTGGGCATGGAAACGCTGAAAGCGTTAGGTGCAGAGGGCAACATGCAACGTAAGTGGGAGAAAAGCACCTCGTACTTGGCCCGAGTGGGTATTCAGATGCGGTTGTTGTCTACGTCCAGCGTTAATATCGCGCAGTGGGCCCAGCAGATGTGTTCTGTCGCGGTGATCATTACCGGCGTTTATCTCATTACCGCCGTCGAGCTCTCTATGGGCGGCCTGATCGCCTGCAACATGCTGGCTTCCCGTGTGCTGGCGCCCTTTGCCCAGGCTGCGGGTCTCATCATGCAGTACCACACCGCCGCGACGTCGTTCAAATCTCTGGAAGAGATCATGGCTAAGCCGGTTGAGCGTCCCGCCGGTAGAAAGTTTTTGTCGCACGCCGTATTCGCTGGCGATTTGGCGTTCAAGGATGTCACCTTTGGCTACCCTGAAAGCGAGATGAGCGCCGTCGACGGAATCTCGTTCAAGATCAATGCCGGTGAAACGGTGGCGGTGTTGGGTCGTGTGGGAAGTGGCAAATCTACCTTGCTGAAACTCACGATGGGCCTTTTCACGCCGATGGATGGCGCCATTACCGTCGATGGCATCGACATTCGCCAGCTTGACCCGGCCGATCTGCGGTATGGCGTTGGCTACGTTCCCCAAGACGGTATCTTGTTCCGCGGTACCCTGCGTGAAAACCTGATGATTGCCCAGCGCCATGTGAACGACAGCGACTTGATGCGCGCGGCTGAGATCGCTGGTCTTGATGAGTTTGTCAAGCGTCACCCGAAGGGTTTGGATATGGAAGTCGGGGAGCGTGGCGAGTCACTCTCTGGCGGTCAGCGCAAGGCCGTGGCACTGGCTCGCGCCATTGTCCATTCGCCCTCCGTGTTGTTGTTAGACGAGCCGACTGGATCTATGGACCACTCTACCGAGGCCACCGTGGTGCGCAATCTTAAAGAGTATGGGCAGGGCCGTACTATGTTTATTGTGACCCACCGGACTTCATTGCTAGAGATGGCAGATCGCATCTTAGTGGTCGACAATGGCAAGATTGTAGCCGATGGGCCTAGAGAAAACGTCATTGACGCGCTGCGACAGGGCAAGATAGGCAAGTCAGCATGAGCGAGCAAAATTCACCCAAGGTTGTGCCTATAAATGCCTCGGAGAGGGCCGTCGAGTCTGCAGCGCCGGTCCCGCCCCCGGCGCCACCAATCAACCTGCTGAAGCTATTGCTATTGCCGTTCACGTTAGTAATTGGTGCCGTCCGGAGTTTCCAAGTTGGTTTATTTGCCCGCTGGGTACCTAGCGAGCAGAACGGCGATTTCAGTTGGGATAACGACCTGAACCGTGCCTATATAGAGCAGCAGCCATTGCGTGTTCGGGCCTTGTTATACGGGTTGGTATTATCGTTGCTCGCCCTGGTTATCTGGGCTGCATGGGCCGAGATCGGCGAGGTCACCCGCGGTGAATCTAAGGTCATCCCCTCCCAGCAAGTGCAAATCATTCAGTCCCAGGACGGAGGCGTGGTGCAGAGTATTCATATCCGCGAGGGTGATATTGTCGAAAAGGGTGAATTGCTCATTAGTCTCGACCAAACCCGTTCAGAGTCTAGCCTCGGTGAATCACGGGCAGAGCTATTAGCCTTGCGGGCCAAGTCACAGCGATTGCAAGCCGTGGCGGACAATAAGGTGTTCGATCCCAATGAAGCCTTGACCGCAGCGGTACCCGATATCGTCAGCCAGGAGCTCAAGCTCTACAGCTCGAATAAGCAACAACTGACGGCCAGTAAAACCACCGCCCAGCAGCAACTTAACCAGCGTCTGGAAGAGCTAACGGAAATTAGGGCCCGACGTGACCAGCTATCCCGGTCTTTGGAGTTAACCCAGCGGGAATTGACCGTGACCCGGCCTCTCGCCGCTTCCGGAGCTGTCTCGGAGGTCGAGCTATTGCGCCTCGAACGTGACGTCAACCAGATCAGTGGTGACCTAGCTCAGGCCAAATCCCAGCTTGATCGATCCCAGTCTGCTATTGCTGAGGCCCGGAGCAAGCTTAATGAAGTAGAGCTGGCCTTCTTTGATGATATTCGTGAAGAGCTCACCAAAACCTTGGCGCGTATTAACGCCTTGGAGCAGGGTAACTTCGGCCTGACTGATCGAGTCGATCAAGCGATGGTGCGCTCGCCCGTGCGCGGCACGATCAAGCTCTTACACTTTAATACCGTCGGCGGTGTTGTGCTGCCAGGTAAAGAGATTGTTGAAATTGTGCCGCTGGATGATACGCTACTGCTGGAAGCCAAAATTCAGCCACGTGATATTGGCTTCTTACGACCTGGCCAAGAAGCCATGGTGAAGTTTACCGCCTATGACTTTGTGGTCTATGGTGGTCTGGTTGGGACCGTTGAGCGCATTGGTGCAGATACGATCATAGATCAAGACGGCAACGCCTTCTATATTGTGCGTGTGCGCACCCATGAAACCTCCTTAGGCGAAGGCAAGCCGATCATTCCCGGTATGGTTGCTGAGGTGGATATTTTGACCGGAAAGAAAACCATACTCGCCTATTTGATGAAACCTGTGTTAAAGGCCAAGCAATACGCCTTGACGGAGCACTAAGTGGAACATGTTTTTTTAGGAAAACAGGGAAAGTTAAAGCGTCAATGGCAAGCAGCATTTCCTGCCGCCATTGCTCTGCAAACCTTAGCGGCGGTGCAGGCTCTGCCAAAAAACACGGCGCGTTTGGTCTGGTTGGATATCAGCGGCTTTGACGATTATCCGGCCCTTGTTAGGGAGGCGATCGCTTTGGGTGCGCCGGTGGTCATAATGACGTCTATGCCAAATGATAATCAGGCCTACACGATGCTGAGCATGGGCGCTTATGGTTATTGCCACTCTTTAGCGACATCGAAACAACTGCTTGAGATTGCTGTTGTCATTGTCGGCGGCGGCCTTTGGGTCGGTCAGGGCGTGATGCGGCGCCTGCTAGACCTTGCCAATGCCAATAAAGGTGAAACCTCAGGCGAGATGCCTGCCGGTCTGTCCAGCTTGACCAGCAAAGAGCTGAGCGTAGCCCAATGCGTGGCGGCGGGTTTGAATAACCGTGAAATCGCTGAGAAAATGAACATCGTGGAGCGTACCGTCAAGGCGCACCTGACCGTGGTATTTGACACCCTCGGTGTCCGTGACCGGGTCCAGCTGGCGCTGGTGATGAACAAGGTTTCAATTCAGTAGTCTTCCAACCCCGCAGTACTCCAATCAAGTTGCATCACAAGCCCATGGCTCATATCTAGGGCCTGGCAGAGGGGCGCGCGCTATGTGGGTAGCGTCGCGGCCATGCGGTCAGAAAATTCGTTGCTTAGCCCTTTCTGCCCAACTCTCGCGCTCCGTTTGATTTCCTTGCGTCGCCATCATGTTTTACAAAGATTTGTCGCGATACGTTGAGTGTTACGTCAAAATTGTGACTATAAACTTCAAAAAATAGCCGGTCCCTGTCGAAATTGTGCCCTTTAGTACAATAGCGGTGGCGTGCGCCTTTGCGTATTATTGCGCCAGATCAATTATACGCTGCTGACGCGAACTACGCTTTTAGACGCCAGTAGTCACAAGAAACACCAAGGGCAGGGTTATCATCATGGCTACCACAGTTATCGCAACGATCACAGAAATCACTGGCACCGCTTTCGCACGTAACGAAGACGGCGAAGTTCGAGAACTGAAGATTGGCGATGAGGTGATGGAAAACGAAGTTGTCATCACGCCAAACGGCGGCTCTGTAAACTTGGATATGGTCGATGGCAGTGAGCTGCTGATAACCGATCAGGGTGAAACCTTGCTGACGCCTGATCTGGTGCCTGAGACAGCCGCTGAAGCAGACGATGCCGCGGTAAAGCTAGATTCAGTAGACGCGATTTTGCAAGCCCTAGAAGGTGATGGTGATTTAGAGCTTGAAGCAACCGCCGCGGGTCTTGGTGGGGGCGGTGATGGTGGAGCGCACAGCTTTGTCGTGCTGAGCAGGGTCACTGAAACTGATACTCCCCCCAATCCTTTGTTCAGCGGGTCCACAGTAACTGAAACCAGCCTGAACCCTGAGTCCTCTGGTTTTGGCGCTCTAGCTGACGCTCTAGTCGACGATTCTACGCAGCCCGAAGAAGACCTGCTTTTGCCGATCGATGTTGAAGCCGTCGCCATTGACGGCGCCAACGATGCAGCTGTTGTATCAAGCGCAACAGTCGCACTGACGGAAACTGATGCGGCCCTCAGCACCGGCGGCACACTCACCAGTGCCGATGTTGATAATGCGGATAACACCTTCACGGCTAACACCGTTACAGGGCAGAACGGTGAGTTCGAGATCGCGGCGAATGGCGCCTGGACCTTTACGGCCAACAGCGCGTTCGACAGCCTTAACGTTAACGATAGTGTGACTGAAACCTTCGCCGTCACCTCCATTGATGGTACTGCCAGCAGCGTGACCGTGACGATTGATGGCGCTAACGATGCACCCGTGATCTCAAGCGCTGCGCAGACTGGTGTGGTGTCAGAAGACGGCGTGCTGATTGCACGCGGCCAGGTGACCAGCAGTGATGTTGATAATGCGGACAACACCTTTACGGCAAGCACGACGAGCGTAGATAACGGCACCTTCAGTATTGATGCCGGTGGTGTTTGGAGCTTTGTTGCGAGTAGCGCGATTGATGCGTTGAGTGATGGTGAGAGCATCGTTGAGACCTTCAATGTGACGTCTGTTGATGGCACCGCGAGCACGGTTAGCGTGACGATCACAGGTTCGAATGAAGCCGCTGTTGTATCGAGTGCAACACGCGTGCTGACGGAAACTGATGCGGCCCTCAGCACCAGCGGCACGCTCACCAGTACCGATGTTGATAATGACAACAATAGCTTCACGGCTAACACCGTTACAGGGCAGAACGGTGAGTTCGAGATCGCGGCGAATGGCGTCTGGACCTTTACGGCCAACAGCGCGTTCGACAGCCTTAACGT
>Ga0307492_10000491_pt1 | contig 16710 bp, 12 predicted proteins | sample SI3LmetaG_FD_202365 | JGI IMG/M metagenome (GOLD analysis project Ga0307492, IMG submission 202365) | Sea-ice brine microbial communities from Beaufort Sea near Barrow, Alaska, United States - SI3L | ecosystem: Environmental > Aquatic > Marine > Coastal | place: USA: Alaska | collected 2017-05-06 | reverse complement strand
CGAGGCATTGCTGTTGCAGCCTTACCAGGCCTTGGTGTTGGAGGTTACCTCGAACTAAGCCAATGCACAGGTTGTCCTGCTGCTGTTGTTATCGTAAATCTGAGGGTATCGTAAATCTGAGGGTATCGTAAATCTGAGGGTATCGTAAATCTGAGGGTATCGTAAATCTGAGGTCATCCTAAAACTGGGCTCATACCAGCGGGTGTCTGCGTCTGGGTGCCTGTGTTAGGCAGACAGCGGGGCATAAAAAAGAGCTCGGATGAGCTCTTTTTACCTGCTGGTAGTACGACTAGTGAGTAAGCGATGGCTTTCTCTTACTGGCTGCGGTGCTTGCGTTCCAACACGACGACACTCGCCAAAATCACCAACAAAAACAGGCCCGGAATAGCGTTGGCTATCGGGTCGCCGCTTAACATATGCGACGCCACGGCACCCACCAAGGCCACCGAGAAGCCCGCATAGCCCCACTGGCGCAGGGTATTGGAGATCGGCTGGAGTATCGCTACGATGCCAATCAAGTACGCGACGCCGAGGATGGTCAATAAAAAGAGTGGATAGCCCATGGCTTCAAACGACTGTACCAGGGCAGGGTTGGACGTCAGTTTCGCCATTGCGGTCGCAGCCATGGCCAATGAAAACAGTCCACTAACGGCATAAAAGCTTACTTTGATTTTGTTCATAGTCTTAATCTTAATCCTGCTTAATGTGTATGCCATATTATCTATCTTAATTCCGCAATGATACCCTTGGTAATGCAAATCAATATTGCAATTTTGCAATATATCAGCAAGAAAATTATTGAGTGCTGTTATGGACTGGAATGACCTTAAATACCTGATCGCTGTATCCGACAAGGGGTCACTGAAGACTGCGGCTCAGCACTTGGGGGTCAACCACACAACCGTTTGGCGAAAAATGCAGAGCTTGGAAGCGCAATTGGATTGCCAGTTATTCACCGCGAGCCGAAGCGGTTACCGGCTTACCGAGGCGGGTGAGGCGATCTTAGCCGACGCGCGCAGAATGGAGTCCCTGGCCGATAGTATTCGTTTTCAGTCTCAGGCCCGGCTCACGGAGATACGGGGCCTAATACGTCTCACCGCACCGGGCGAAATTGCTTTTGGGTTCCTGCCGAAAATCATCGCCGAATTTCAAGTGACCTACCCAAGGGTTGAATTTGAAATTCTGGAAGAAACCCGGTCGTTGAATATTTCCAATCGTGAAGCCGACATCGCTATTAGGGCCACCTCCGAGATACCCGACAATCTCATTGGCCGTAAGATTCGCGACATACCCTGGGCGCTCTTTGCCAGCACAGAATTTATCAAGCAGCATAGGGTCCAATTTGGTTCGGGTGACTATTCAATCGAAGCACTGCCGGTGATACCTTATCGGCTGTTTGACGCGCCAGCGGCGCGCTGGTTCAATGAAAAAACGCTGCACAACCCCAGGCCAGTCGCAACCAATCGCATCAAGGGTGCCTACCAATATGCGCTTAATCATATGGGCATCGCCTTATTACCCTATATGCTGGCCGAGCCCTTAGTAGAACTCTATCGCTTGCCGGCCCAGTACAATTCTCAGCTCTGGTTGCTCGCCAACAAAGACTTACGCAATACCGCGAGAATTAAGACCTTTTGGGATTTTCTGCAGACCAGGCTGGTGGACTATTTGCCGGATGCCGTGTGAGCGGAAACGCTGAGTCAGCCTAGGCTCTGCAGGGTGCAATGGCGTGTGTCAGGCGGATTTTTTGCGCGTGCGTTTCTTTTTACCGTAAGCCTTAGCCGTACCCAGCCCTTTTAACTGCTTGGGTAGCACGCTGCGGCTGGCAACGGTCATATCCTGCAATTGGGCGGTTAAGGGTTCCATCAAGGCCTGGTATTGGCCGCGCCCTTCGGCGATAGCGGTCAGCTGGGCTTCCCAGCGCGCTGTCATATCGGGCGTGGTCGCCACCTCGGGCAGGGCGGTGATAAAGATACGCCCGGTGTCGCTCGCGACAATGCTCTTGCCTTGGCGCAACAGAAAGCCGCGCTTGAATAGCAGCTCGATAATACCGGCCCGCGTGGCTTCGGTGCCCAAGCCATCAGTGTCTTTGAGGATCTTGCGCACCGCCGGATCGCTCACGTGTGCGCCAATCCCGGTCATTGCAGCCAAGAGCGTCGCGTCGCTATAGGCTTTCGGCGCTGAGGTCGACTTCGCCAACAACAGCGCCTCCAGCGAGGCCAAAGTCTGCCCCTTGGTGAGGGTGGGGAGCAGTTGGTCGGGCTCGTCATTGCTGTCGCTGCCCGCGGCCTTGGCCGAGCGCTTGGGAAACAACTGCTTCCAACCATCCACCTTGGGTTCCAGCGCCTTCGCAATAAAGACACCGGCCGCGATACTGACTTCAACCTCGGTGCTGGCAAATTCATAGGCAGCCATAAACTGGATCAGATAGTTGCGACTGACCAGTCCATAGACCTGGTTTTGTGCCTTACTCAAACCGCTGTGACGTTTTAGAGTCGGGATAATGGCATGGTGGGCGCTGACCTTGGCGTCGTTCCAGGCGCGCGATTTCTGCTGGAAATTGAGTGGCAGGGTGGCGATGGCTTGACCATTGAGCTGGCCCAGATTGTGTTCGATGGCAGCCACTACCGTGGCGGCCTGGCTTAGGTGTTCGGTCGGCAGGAAGCGGCAGTCGGAACGCGGGTAGGTGATGAGCTGGTATTTTTCATAAAGCTCCTGGCAAATATCCAGGGTCTGTTGTGCGCTGAGGCCAAAGGCCTTACTGGCATCGATCTGCAGTGTCGACAGACTATAGGGTAGGGCGGCGGCCTGCTTTTTATGATCGCGTTGCAGCCGGCTGACGGTGCCCGGTTGGCCACTGATACGGCGCGCGACATTGGCCGCCAGCGGCTGCGACAGGTTACGCCCCTGCGCGTCGAGATAGGGCTGGCAGGCCGCGCTCGGCTGCCATTTGGCCTTGAAGCGCTCGCCGCTGGCGGTTTCCAATTGGGCCCAGACGTCATAAAAGGGCTGGCTGACAAAGGCCGCGATGGCCAGGTCGCGCCGCACCACCAGACCCAAGACCGGGGTCTGTACCCGCCCGACCGATAACACCCCCTTATAGCCGGCTTGCTGACCCTGTAGGGTATAGGCGCGGGTCAGGTTGATGCCGTAGAGCCAGTCGGCCCGGGAGCGCGCCAGTGCCGAGGTCGACAGGGGGATAAAGTCTTGGTTGCGACGTAGATGGCTCACCGCCTGACTCACCGCAGCCGGGTTAAGATCGTTGATTAGGCAGCGCTGAACCGTGGCTTTTTTGTCACCCTTGACGCCTAAATAGTTGATAAGTTCATCGACCAGTAGCTGGCCTTCGCGGTCCGGGTCGCCTGCATGTACCAGCGAACTGGCCTGTTTGACTAGGCTGCGCAAGACCGCGAGTTGCTTGCTGGTATTGCGTTTCGGGGTCAGCAGCCATTTCTGTGGAATAATCGGCAAATGCTCATGCGACCACTTCTTAAAGGCCGGGTTATAGGCCTCCGGCTCCTGCAACTCGAGCAAATGGCCAATGCACCAGCTGACGGTATCGCCATTGGCAGCGGTAACAAAACCCTCACCTTTTTTTAGGGGCTTAGGCAGAGCCTCGGCAATGGCCCGACCCAGGCTGGGTTTTTCAGCAATAAAGAGACGCATCAGAGGCTAAACCGCAATAGAGAGACTGTGTATATATACAGTAATCGATTGGCAAGCTTTTTTGAAGGCCTGAATGAAATAAGGCGTCTAATTAGGAAAGGCACTCTTACCGTCTAATTAGGACAGGCACCCTAGCCTGCATGCATTTTGACCGACAAAAGCGGCACTGTTGGCGCTCGAGGTTTTCGAAACACCGAGGAGGTGATCTGTTCCAGGCCGTGTTCAATGCCAAACAGGGTCTCGGTATGGGAGATGAAAAAATAACCACCGGGACGCAATTGCTTTAATACCTGATTGATGACCTGCTGTTTAGATTGCTTATTGAAATAGATCAGGACATTGCGTAGAAAAATAATGTCATAGCTGCGACCGTCTGTTTCGGGCTGCATCAAATTTCGTTGACTGAAGCTGACATGTCGACGCAGCTTGCTGGCGATCTTAAAGCAACCCTGCTGATCGCAGACGCCTTTCAGGCAATATTTCTTAAGCCGTTCCAGGCCAATGCCATCGTTACGGGCCATGGGGTAGAGCCCTTCATCGGCCAGAGCCAAGACCTTCGAGCTAAGGTCTGAGCCGTGCACCCGCCATTCATTGTGCAAACCCAACTGGTCGGCCAGGGTCATCGCCAGCGAGAAGACCTCTTCACCCGATGAACTGGCACCCGACCAAACTCGCCAGGGGGTAGTTCTCTTTTCGCGGGTTAACAGCTGTTCGACGAAGTGAAAGTGATCGACCTCGCGGAAAAAATAGGTCTCATTGGTGGTCAGCGAATCGATCAATAGGGTTAATTCAGCCCCATTGCCAGCTCGGGTCGCTAATGCAAAGTAGTCGCCATAGCTCGATAGGCCATAATGTCTTAGCCGTCGGAACAGTCGCGTGGCCACCAGGGTTTTTTTGGTCGGTGCCATGCTGATACCACAATGGTTATACAAAAAACTCTGGATCTGCTGGAAATCCCGGTTATCGAGCGGCGTAACGATCATGTCTTTGGGCTTTGAAGCGAGCATTTACGACTCCGTTGTGGATCGGCTCCGCCGGGTAGCCAGTACCGCTGCAAGCGCAGCTGAGCCGATTTTCCGGCTTGGGCATGAAGCGCGTCATTATATTGTCTGGTTCCAGTCCACCAAGGCGCAATATGTCAGTTTTACCTCAAATACATCCGTTCAGGTCTGGTTTTCTCCCGTCGAGGCTGGCCAATATTAGAATAGTATATATTTATAATATTATTCGGTAGTATCAGGAAATTGGTATCTTAAAGTATCTTTTATTTGTTTGAAGGTGGATTGGGGTTTTCAGTGTGACTGGAAGCGATTCAGGCACCCGGTCGTAAAGTTGAGCGGCTTCGCCCTATCGCTGTTCAAGATGGACGGGAAGCCAGTCTATTGCAGCCCTAGTCTCTTTCGAGCCGACCGCACGAATCTGACATTTCGCTAAGGGAGGTCGAAGTGAATTATGTTTTGGAGCACTAAATGAAGTCCCTTTTCACCTTCGTGGGGTTAGTGCTAATAGCCATGGTAGCTGTCGCCGAGGGCCCTAAGCCGCTGCTGGCCCTAGATGGGGTTACTTGGACGGCTGCAGAAACCGACTATATTCACGCTCTGCAGCGGCGCGGCCAAATTAAGATTGCCACCAACAGATCGGCCATCGATCGTGGCTTTCACTACAATATTCTGAAGGTCTTCGCCGATTTGGCCCAGATTGACATCGATATACGATTGGTGAGCCGGCGTGACTATTTCTATCGGGCCGATGGCGACCTGGAGCGGATTAAAACCGATCCCATTTACGCTTATGTGCCAACGCTGATTGAGAATGTCGATCTATATTTGGACGGTATTACGGTGTTGCCCTGGCGGGAAAAGATGTTCAGTATCGTAAAATTTGTGCCGACTCGGCAGATGTTGATAACGCGCAAGACTGATCGGCCAGAACAGTTGTCCGATTTGGATGGCAAGGTCGCCGCGATGGTCGCCGATACCACAATATCGGAGCATCTGGCCCGATTGGCGCTCATTAACGGGCTAACCTTCGGTGATCTCTATAAACAAAATTTTAATCAGCTAGACAGGATGGTAGCGCGGGGCCTGGCCGACTTTACGGTTTTCAATAGTGATCGCGCGTTTTCCGCTCTGGCACATTACCCTAACTTAACCATTGCCTTTGCCATCAGTGAACCACAGGTGATGGGCTGGGCTGTCCACAAAGAAAAGCGGGTACTGAAGTCCGTCTTGGAAAAGTATTTGTTGTACGCACAAGATAGTGGCATTCTGGACCGGGTCTGGGCGCGTTCCTATGGCGTTAGTTTTAGCCACTATTTGAACATCCTGACTATGGGGGAAACGAGCCATTAAATTCAGAACCAAATTACTCGTTCAGATAGTGCCAGCGATCATTGTGCCGATTCTGTTCAGTATCGTACTAATCTTTATCATTACCGCCGAGAGATTGGCCGAAATGCAATTCGAACTGTTGACGAATAATGTGAGTTATTTTATTGATAGATCCAATTCCGAGTTGAACAGTGTAAAATCTCTGGGTATGGCCGATGTTGATTTTTTCCAAAACGCGGCTAAACGAAGCATCTTGATCGATGGTTTTGATAATTTATCGCCGGGCAGCACTATACTGGTTTTGGATGCAAAAACGGGTGTGCTGCTCTCACCGTCCAGTGATGCGCATGGGATTGATATCGATCCTGGCAAAATACAGCAGATGGTCCAAGAACAGAGCGGGCAGCTGGAATATAGGCTGAGTCAAAGGACGGGTGAAATTTCCAATATCATGATGTCTTATGAGACCTTTCAACCTTGGGATTGGCTGGTCGTGAGTTTGGTGGATGACCAGTATCTGTATAGCTATATCGCAGATGCGTTATGGGTGTCGGTATCGGTCATGGCCATCTTTGTGCTCTTAGTGTTAGCCGGGGTATATGCGCAAACCCGTGGCCTTAGCAGGGCGTTGATTGCCTTGGAACTCGGCACACAGCGCTTGGCAGAAAATAATTTTGCGGAAAAAATCGTTATCGATGGGGACAATGAATTCTCTCGTCTGGCCGATAACTTCAACTATATGTCACGCGAGGTTAATAGCACTCATGCACAACTGCGGAAGTCAATTGTTACCGCCCAGGCGACCAGCCAACGTCTGCAGGAAAGTGAGCAACGGCAAGAGCTGGCGCTGAACGGCGCCGATCTTGGTCTGTGGGATTTAAATCTATTGTCGGGTACGTTGGTGGTCGATGAACGTTGGTGCGCTATGCTGGGTCAGTTATGGGCCAACTGGGTTCCCCATGTCGACAGCTTTTGGTCCTTGGTGCACCCGGAAGACGTTAGCAATATGAGAGCTGTGCTTGCTGCCCATATTAACGGCGCGACCCCGAGCTTTGAGATCGAATATCGGATGCTGCACGGGCGCGGCCACTGGGTCTGGATCCATGTCCGCGGCAGAGCTTTCGAGTACGACGCGGATGGGCATCCACAGCGCATAGCCGGCACCAATATGGACGTCACGCGGAGAAAGGAAGCCGAGGCCAATTTACAGTTATTGGCCGGGGTATTTAATCACGCGCGGGAGGGGATCTTGATTACCTCTCTCGACGGCACGGTAATCGACGTCAATGGCGCCTTTACTCGCATTACCGGCTATGCACGCAAAGATATTCTTGGCGCGAATCAACGCGTGTTGCGGTCCGGTCAACAGGGTCTCGATTATTTCGCGGCGCTGCGCAGCGCCCTATTTACAAAGGGTTACTGGCATGGTGAAATCTGGTACCGCAAGCCAGAGGGGGAGGTTTTCCCGGTTATGCAAACCATCAGTGCCGTTCTGTCCGACACAGGGGAAATACAACACTATGTGGCATTGTTTACCGACATATCGGCGGACATAGAACACAAAAACCAGTTACAACACCTTGCTCACTATGATGTCCTAACGGACCTGCCCAATCGGGCTCTGTTATCGAATTTTCTTCACCGTACCATGGCGCAAGGACACCGCCGCAACCAGAGTTTAGCGGTGATCTATTTGGATCTGGACGGTTTCAAAGCGATTAACGATAGCTACGGTCACAATGTGGGCGATCAAGTGCTGGTGGACGTGGGTAAAGCGATGAACAAAAGTTTACGCCAAGGTGATCTGCTGGCCCGGATTGGTGGTGACGAATTTGTTGCTGTATTGACCGATTTGGACGATGTGACGAACAGTAAGCTGCTATTGGATAGGTTGCAATCGAGCGTGGTCGAACACGGCAATATGAGTGATTGGGAATTGAGCGTGACGGCCAGTATGGGCGTTACCTTTTATCCCCAGGCACAGCCAGTCGATGCCGATCAGCTGCTGCGCCAAGCAGATCAGGCCATGTATCAGGCCAAGGTTGCCGGCAGAGACCGTTATCATATCTTCGATGCGGAGTTGGATAGCGCCATTCGCAATGGCCACGACGGCCGCGAACGCATCCGTGTGGCATTGGAGTGCAATGAATTTGTGTTGTTTTATCAACCCAAAATAAATATGCGTACCGGGCAGATTACCGGTGCCGAGGCGCTTATCCGTTGGCAAGATCCAGAACGCGGTCTGCTGATGCCGAGCGATTTTTTACCGTTAATTGATGACCACCCCTTGGCCATTGATCTGGGCGAGTGGGTCATTGAGTCGGCACTGACCCAGATGGCCGTTTGGCAGGAGGCGGGCCTGGCCTTGCCGGTGAGTATCAATATCGGCGCCGAGCAGCTACAGCATGTTGATTTCCCCGAACGGCTGCGCATGATCTTGGCCAAGCACTCGCCAGAATTGATCGCTCGACTGGAACTGGAGATTTTGGAGACCAGCGCGTTACTCGATATTGCCCGGGTTGGACAGGTCGTTGATGAGTGCACGGCGTTGGGCTTAACATTTGCGCTGGATGACTTTGGCACCGGTTTTTCGTCGCTGATATATCTGCGCCGTTTGAACGTGTCGGTGCTCAAAATTGATCAGAGCTTTGTCCGCGATCTGTTGCATGACCAGGATGGTTTGGCGATTGTCGAGGGGGTCATTGGCTTGGCGACGGCGTTCAAGCGAGACGTAATTGCCGAGGGTGTTGAGACCCTAGCGCACGCGACCAAACTACTCAGCCTAGGCTGTGAGCTGGGTCAGGGCTACGGCATTGCCCGACCCATGCCGGCGGATGCGTTGCCCGGTTGGGCTGAAAACTGGCAGGCCGATCCAACCTGGGTTGTCTTAAGCTGAGCCGGGCGCTGCTCCCCAGAGGGCAAACCCGAGCAGTGCTGCTGGTGCTTATCGCCGCATTTGCTCTGCTCATGGGTTACCGAATCGGGCGGGTCCCTCAGGGGCTGCTCTATCTCTATGGCCTGGCCAGCCTGGTGACCCTAGTGGTCTATGCCTGGGACAAGTATGCCGCCCGGCGGGGGCAACGGCGGGTGCCGGAACGGATGCTGCATTGGCTGGCGGTCATCGGAGGCTGGCCCGGCGCATTGTTAGCTCAGCAATGGTTGCGGCACAAGACGGTTAAAAAGCGTTTTCGGGGTTTTTTTTACTTGACCTTATTGATCAATATTGGCCTTGTTTTTTTGTGGCAGTTCAACCGCTAACCACCCTGTAGCGTCTGGCATCACCGCTGGCTTTGCGTGCTGTGGTCGAGCCATCATTGGGCATATTGCGGGTCTTGGTTCGCTTGAACCAGTGCAGACTTACAGCACCCCGCGGTACTCTACGGCAATACCTCGCAGCCTAGCCCCACTAAGGTGCCATTCGGCCACAGAAAAGACCGGTTGAACTTTAATGCCAATGTTTCATACTGGCGTCAATCTGAGTTTTTAACGTTTAGTAGGAACTGGCTATGCATATTATTGTAGTGGGTGGGGGCGCCGGCGGTTTGGAACTGGCGACCAAGCTAGGTGGTCATTATGGCAAAAAAAAGCAAGCAAGGGTCACCCTGATCGATCGCAACAACAGCCACCTGTGGAAGCCGCTGTTGCATGAGGTGGCCAGTGGCAGCCTGGATATGGGCGTCGATTCGCTGAGTTATCGGGCCCATGCCCTGAACCATCATTTTCGCTTTAAGCTGGGTTCGCTCAGTGGTATCGATCGAAGTGGAAAAACCATCACCCTAGCACCTTTGACCGATGATGAAGGTCAAGCCGTGCTGCCGGAACGGACTCTGAACTACGATATTCTGGTGCTGGCCCTGGGCAGTGTGACCAATGATTTTGGCACCCCCGGCGTGCGCGACAATGCCATCTTTCTGGATGCCCCGAGCCAGGCGGAGCGCTTCCATCGAAAATTATTGAATGGTCTATTGAAGTTGAACGGTCTCGTTCAGACCGAGGCCAATGCGGTTTACCGAATCGCCATTGTCGGTGCCGGCGCCACCGGCGTCGAACTGTCGGCAGAGTTGCACAATACTTTTAATATTATGCAGGCCTATGGTCTCAATGAACTCAAGTCGGAACAATTGAAAATATCCTTGATCGAGGCCGGTCCGCGGATATTGCCGGCGCTGCCGGAGCGGATTTCAGCCTCAGCGCACAAGGAGTTGCTGGCTCTGGGTATCGATGTGAAGATCAATACCCTGGTCGCGCGTTCCGACCCGGGTGCTTTCGTGACCCAAGATGAGCAGGTCATTGACGCCGATATACTGGTCTGGGCCGCCGGCATTAAGGTGCCCGACCAGTTTGCCGCCATGTCCGATTTGGCAACCAACCGCATTAATCAATGGCAGGTTCGACCGACCTTGCAAACCACGCTGGACGATCACATTTACGCGCTCGGCGACTGCTCCTCCTGTCCGATGGCCGACGGCAAGACTGTGCCGCCGCGCGCTCAGTCGGCGCACCAGATGGCCAGCCATGTGTATCATAATATTGGTCTGCAATTGGCCGGTGAAACGACATTAAAAGCCTATGTTTATACCGATTATGGATCTTTAGTGAATCTCAGTCGATATTCGACCGTCGGCAGTCTGATGGGCAACCTGACCCGTGGCACTATGATGATCGAGGGCCGAATTGCGCGTTTTATGTATGTCTCCCTGTACCGAATGCATCAACTGGCACTGCACGGCTGGTTTAAGACGGGCTTGCGAATCTTGTCGGATCGTCTTAATAAGGTGCTTCGGCCGCGGCTGAAATTGCACTGAGCGCGCTGCCCGGTGGGTGCGCACTCGACTAGAGCGAGAGCGGACTGGGAGCAGTCTATTGAATTGCGCCCAGAGACTAACCGATGGCGGTCGTCTGGGCGATACGGGCAACTAGAAAATCGACTGCGCGCTTGATCTTAGGCACCAGATAGCGGTGTTTTTGATAGAGCAGGAACACGGCCGAATCATAGTGCGAGGTGATGGTGACCGTGGGTTGCAGGTCGAGCAAGACCAACTCGCCTCGGTCCAGATACGGCTGGGTCACCCATTTGGGTAACAGCACTATACCTTCGCCCGCTAGGGTCTTGGCCATTAGCCAGGCACCATGATTGGAAATGGCCACGGCGGGACCCGAGACATCCTGCCATTGCTGGTCGAAGTGGCTGAGCCAGGGGGTCGGACCCGCTGGCGTGCGAAAGTAGAGCCCGGCGTGTCGGCGGAGTTCGGCCGGATGCTCGGGCACCCCGGCGCGGGCTAGATAGGTCGGTGCGGCCACCGGAAAGAAACGATTGTCGAGCAACTTGATCGCCACTACTCGCTCGTTTGGGGCATAACCGCCCCGGATCGCAATATCGATATCATCCCGGTTCAGGGTCGACAATTCATCGGTCAGGCTGATATCCAATAGCACCTTTGGGTAACGCATCGAAAACTCGTCCAATAGCGGCAGCAACACCAACTCACCGAAGCCGACCATCGAACTAATCCGCAGGGTGCCCATAGGCTCGGTTTGATAGGTGCGCACCGATTCGTTGGTTTGCGCCAATTGCGCTACCAGAGGCTGAACCTGCTTTAAATAGTTGCGGCCAACCTCGGTTAACCTAACCACTCGGGTTGACCGCTGGAATAGAGTGGCACCGAGCTGGTGCTCTAAATCGGCAATGCGCCGGGATATGGATGAGGCCGGCACCGAAAATCGCCGCGCTGCCTCGGTAAAATTGCCGCTTTCGGCCACGGCAATAAAGTAGTTCAGCGCGCGTAGTTGATCCATTTGGGTTCCATTATTGTCTTTAAAGCAATAAACATTCGCTTATTCTGCTATATATGTCCGGTTTTATCTAGGTAATACTGGCTTTAACAGTTCGGCAGGCATTGGGCCGCACGAACTGAGTCCTTAACCCTGTATCCCTGGAGACATTCCATGTCGACTTACACCGCAATTAATTTAGTTAAACGACCTTATGGCGCTGCCATCGGCCCTGAACTGTTCGAAGTTGTGCAATTACCAACACTGACCCCCGGAGCGGGTGAGTTAGTGATCAAACAGACCCATATGTCGCTCGATCCGGCCATGTTGGGCTGGATGAGTCCGGCCACGGATAGCTACATTCCGCCGGTCGATCTGGGCTCGGTGATGCGCTCATCTGGGTTCGGAGCGGTGATTGCATCCAACCATCCAGACTTTGCCGTCGGCGATCAGGTCCAGGGCATGTTCGGCTGGCAGGAACAGGTGCTCAGCAACGGTATCGGGCTCACCAAAATCGACGCCAATCTGTCGGCTGAACTGGTCTTGTCGGTCCTGGCGCTGCCCGGTCTCACCGCAACTCAGGGGCTGTACCGCATTGGTCAACCCAAGGCGGGTGAAACCCTAGTTGTGTCGGGCGCGGCCGGCTCGGTCGGATCGATTGTCGGCCAATTGGCCAAGGCCGAGGGTCTGCGTGTTATCGGCGTTGCCGGCGGCGCGGAAAAGTGTGCCTGGCTGGTCGATGAACTGGGCTTTGACGGCGCCGTTGATTACAAAGCCGGTAACCTAGCTGATCAGCTGGCCGCGCTGACGCCGGATGGTATCGATATCTATTTTGAAAACACCGGCGGTGACATTCAAAATCTGGTCTTTGCGCGGATGAATGCGCACGGCCGCATCGCTGTCTGTGGCCATATAGCCGACTATCTGACCAGCACGCCGGCACCGGGCCCGAATTGGATGAATATTATCAAAAAACGCCTGACCATCCAGGGCTTTACCATGCCCGACCATTTCCAGGATGCCCCAGCTCTGCTCGGCTTGCTGATGCCGCATCTGATGGCGGGCAAAATCAAATACCGGGCCCATGTCTTGGACGGGCTGGAATCGGCTATGACGGGCTTAAATCTGTTTTTCAATGGCGCCAATGAGGGCAAATTGATCGTGCGATTATAAAGACTCCGCAGCGGTGCGGTATCTGCTTTCGTTAAAGTAACCATACCAGCTCGGCTGTTTCGACCGCCAGGGTGTTGAGGCGAAAGGCAAGTTTGGCTAGGGCGGATGCCGTATCGAATGTTCGGCGCATCAAACCGTTCAACAGGCCCATGGCAGCCGGTTTCACCGAACCAATTGCCCTTGGCACCTGCCAGGGGCTAGGGCCTAAAGTAGCATTTAGGCTCGGGCTTAGAGTAATTTGAACCGGGTCACCGAGGCGCTCAATTGCTGAGTGATCACCATGGCTTCATCGGAACGTTGCAGGTTACTGGATGAATGATCGTGGCTGGTCTTAGCCAAATCACTGAGCGTAACCAAATTGGAATTAACCGCTTCGGCCACCTGGCTCTGCTGTTCGGTGGAAGTCGCGATCTGAATTGAGGCATCGGTCACCCTTTTCGCAGCCTGGACGATGCTGTCCAAGGCTGCACGGGTCAAATTGGACTTTTCAACCGAGGAATTGACCGAGACTAAGCCCTCTTCGATGGCTAAGACGGCTTCTTTTACGCCTTTTTGTAGGCTTTCGATCATCGCTTGAATATCATTGGTCGAGGCTTGGGTTTTACTGGCCAAAGAACGCACCTCATCGGCGACCACAGCGAAACCACGCCCCTGTTCTCCGGCGCGGGCGGCTTCAATAGCCGCGTTGAGCGCCAGCAAATTAGTCTGTTCGGCAATGCCTCGAATCACATCAAGGACCGATGCGATATTATTTGAACTGGTCGCCAGGTCACTGATCGCCTTTGATGTGGTGCCAACCGTCTCACTGACTTGTTCATTTTGGCGCACGGCTTCGATGGTGATCTGCCTACCCTCTTTGGATAGGGTGTTGACCCCCTCAATCTCGGTCGCGGTCAATTGGGCGTTCTGGGCGACCGCACGTATCGCAGCGGTCATTTCGTTAACGGCCGTGACGATCATTTCGACCTGTTCCAGCTGCTGGGTACTGCTCTCCTGCACGCCATAGGCGCCTTGGTTCATGGCAGTCACGTTGCTCAAGACTGTGGCCGACTGGCTGACAATGCTCTTGATCAGCTCCGTGAGGCCGTCGAGCAATAGATCCACCTCATCGGCTACCGCACCGACTTCATCTTTGCGGGTCGAGCGGATACGCGGCGTCATATCGCCATTGCCGCTGTTCAGGACCCTTAGTTTGGCGGTGAGTTGTTTCAGTGCTTGGGCCATGTGACGGGGCGCCACTATACCCATACCGAGCGCAAAAACGATGCTCAGGACAATCAGGGCGATCAGTCCGTTAGTGCGTGAAGCAATGTTCTCGTTGGCCGTCCGACTGAGAGTAGTACCCGCCTCATTGGCCAGTTCTGCGGCCAGACTGTAGAGCCCGCGCAAGTCTGAAAATGCTTTGGCCGATTGTGTTTGGCTCCAGGCGAGCGCTTCGGCGTTTTTGTCCTGCTTGACCAAGCTGAATACCTTACCACTTTCGCTGCGCCATCTTTTGTAGGTCGCCTCAAAGGCTTTTAGCTTGCCTACTCTCTTGGGATACTCAGCCAAGAGTTGCAGATAAGTATGCATCCCGTCGTAGGCTTGCTGAGCGTTGTCGTTGTAATCGGCCAGACTTGCTTTCAGCGATAGCGGTGCAAGCAATACCTGGTATTCCGCGACACGGGCCTCGGAGAGGTCACGATCGCCATTTAGCAGGGCCGTGATGGCCGGGTTAAAGGTTTGAGAAAACTGATTAGAGTAGCTCTGACTTGCGCTGAGTAGGTTTAAACAGACCGATGCCGCGACGCTCATAATCACCACCACAATTGTAAAGGCAGCGGTGTATTTGAACCGAAGAGTATTGATATTCATTGGCAGGTCCTTTTGATAGACATACAACAAGTAAAGATATAGACGTCAATAAAGCAAACTTTAGTTTCAATGATTGACCGGTCCGATGTTTTTTTGGGCCGACTAAGGCCATTCGAAAATTCATATTGGGCAATAGACTTTTTTCGTATCGGTGAGAGTGGCGCAGGCGGCTGTATTGATGGATAGCCGAATCATTCGGGCGAATACCGCGCGACTTAGTGGAATAATCGTAAGCGATCAAACAACCACACCGTCCCTAACTATTGGGTTCACGTTCCAGGGCAGAAACGCTTTGATGTCCTCGTCCGTTTTGGCTTGCGGCAAGTGCTTAAATAGATAGCTTAGGTAAACATACTCTTAAACAGACACCCACTTTTACATGCCCACTTTTACACACTCTTAAACAGACACCCACTTTTACATGCCCACTTTTACATGGGAAGGTCTGTAAGAAGCCACCCCTAAGCCCTACATTTTTGGTAGGACGATCGGCGATCCACCGAGACTTAATTAGACAACGAATTAATTTGACGACCTAAAGGAGGATTCAATTTAGCATTTTAACGGTTGACCGATTTGAATTTTGCTGGTTATATATACACTGTATGCATAACCATTGGAACTCCCGATGCCTAAGCCAAGGAACGCTCAGGTCTCCATCGCCGCCACTCCCTATTATCACTGCGTTTCAAGGTGTGTTCGACGCGCATTTCTATTCGGTATCGATACGCACACCGGTATCGATTATGAGCATCGCCGAGGCTGGATCGAAAAGCGGATACTCAAACTGGGCCAAATATTCTGTATCGATGTCTGTGCTTATGCGGTCATGTCGAATCACTATCATATTGTCCTTCACCTGAACATTAGGGAACAATCGTCCCTTACTCTGCGCGAGGTTCTTACTCGCTGGCAGTCTCTCTATGCCGGCAATCAGCTGGTTGCACGGTATCTACGCGGAGAGCCGATGTGTGATGCCGAAACACACGCCGTTACGGAAATCAGTGAACAATGGCGGAAACGGCTTGCCGATTTGAGCTGGTTCATGCGTGCATTAAATGAGGCTGTCGCTCGGGAAGCGAATTTTGAGGATCATTGTACTGGGCGGTTTTGGGAAGGCAGGTTCAAGTCTCAAGCACTGCTGGATGAACAAGCCCTAATGGCCTGTATGGCGTATGTAGACCTTAATCCTATTCGAGCAAATATGGCGATAACCCCCGAACAGAGCGACTACACCTCAGCCAAGAAACGAATCGGTGAAGCTCAACAAACACCACCTGAAGTGCACACACCTTACCAGCCAAGGACTTTAAGTCCATTCGTTGGTAATCCTAGTGAACCGATGCCCCAAGGGCTACCCTATAGGCTAAGCGACTATCTCGAATTGCTTGACTGGACCGGTGGTATTATTCGCGCTGACAAACGCGGTGCTATTCCAGACAATACACCTGAAATACTGAGCCGATTAAAGATTAGTTCCAAAAATTGGCTACACAGTGCACAGCACTTTGAACGCTCATTCAAGTTATTTGCAGGAAAAATTGCATCCGTCAAAGCAGCCTGTGAGGCCTTAGGTTACCAGCGCATTCCGAAAGTCGGGGCCCTACTGACTTAGGATGTGATTGAACATTACAAACTCCAATTCAGTCAGTCTGAATGAAAGCCATGTCAATCGATTATTGTTCGACCATCCTTAAGTGTTTATAACATATAATGCTGGAGTGACTGAGCCGCCTGTAGTTCTATTGGATCGATATTTTTTTTGGTATTAAAGTGGGTGTCCATATAAGGTTTAAGTTTCCATATAAGTTATATCCATATAAGTTCTAAAGTGGGTGTCTATATAAGTTTCCCTAAAGTGGGTGTCTATATAAGTTTCCTCCATATAAGTTATATCCATATAAGTTTTAAAGTG
>Ga0307492_10000490_pt1 | contig 16718 bp, 15 predicted proteins | sample SI3LmetaG_FD_202365 | JGI IMG/M metagenome (GOLD analysis project Ga0307492, IMG submission 202365) | Sea-ice brine microbial communities from Beaufort Sea near Barrow, Alaska, United States - SI3L | ecosystem: Environmental > Aquatic > Marine > Coastal | place: USA: Alaska | collected 2017-05-06 | reverse complement strand
TTGTGGTGCTCGATGGCAACGTGAACATGAAATATCGAATTAATGGCTTAGAGCGCTCCGTTCTACTAGAGGTCGGTGATATTTTCTATGCCTCGGTTGGCACTGAGCACGTCGCTCACCCTCAGGGTGAAGCTCGTGTTCTGGTCATCGAACAGGCCGGCAGCGTTTAGGCACTGGCTTGGCACTCATTGCTCCGGCTTCAGGGTGGCAGGTTGCCCGTTAGCTCGGTTTTCGATGCTTGCAAAAGACGTCTGTCTGTGGATTGTCCGTCTGTGTAATGTCTGACGACAATCCTCAGCCCTATGTGTTCTTAATTGCCGACCCGCCGCAGACTGACAAACCGGTTCAAAACGGCACATGTTATGGGTATCTGTTCTGTTTTACCTACCTTTGATGCAAATCAACTTCGGTCGTAAATTGGCCCGATTTCCAGCTTTGCTGAAGGTCTGGATCGGCCAATTACGATAGAATATCAAGACTCACAACAGACTGTTGTATGAGTGTTTTATTTGTTTTTCGATAAGGAGTTTATGTTATGAAAAAATTATTTTTTAGTTTAGTTGCTCTCGTTCTGCTGTCCTCGGGGGTAATGGCCGCCAATGGGTCTAGCCCCAATGGCCGACCCTTCGTCGAGCTGCGCGCTCAGGTGATTGCCGTACTGGCAGATCTGAACGCCTTGGAGACAGAGCATCTGGCCTTGGTGCAGCGGGTCGATGCTTTGGGTTTGGATTTGCAAGGTCAGATCGATGCCCTGAACACCGAACTGCTAACCCTGCAAGCCAATGACAGCCAAATGCAGGATGCGCTCGTGGAGATCATCGCCGACATGGCTAATCAGGGTCTGGCGATAGATGAGATGTTGGCCGATTTGTCTGCAGTTAATTTTGCCATCATCGATATGAGCAATGACATGGGTGATAACACCACCGCCCTCGCGCTACTGGAGACGGAAAAAAACGCTATTCTGGCCGATATGGCGGTGATGGATGAGGGCCTTGTGACAGCCTTAACCGATATCGCCGAGAACGCTGCCCTGATTCAGCTGTTGGCAGCCGATATAGCGGACCTGGATGAACGCAAGCAAAACGACGTGTCGGGCACTTGCCCCGCGGGTACCAGTGTCAGTACCGTGCTCGATAATGGCAATTTGATGTGCAGTGTATCGAACGATGTAGGAACGGTAATCGCCAATACGATTTATGGCAACTACCTCGATATGGATAACCACGTGACAGTTCATACCTACTGTAGCCAGTATTTCCTGGGGTTGTGCATTAACTACAGCACCTCCTACAGCTACTACTACGCTATAAAATACGACTATGTCAGCTGCCCGAGTGGCTTTGCAGTTAGTGGTGGAGGTTATTGGACCAGTGAATATGAACCCTTGCAGGTCAGTGCGTCGCTGCCATCGGGAAACAGTTGGTACGGACGTTTTAGAAACTATTATGCCGGAAATACCAGTGCTCTGGGCGCTCGGGTTTATGCCCAATGCATACGAGTTATGCCCTAACCTGGTTGAGGGGGATTCTGGTCTCTAGTTGGCCGGTCGAGGCGTCATGACCTGTTTTACTCGCCGGTTAAAAATATGGTGCTGTAACGGCGTTTGCGGTCGGGCTTGAAAAACAGGTAGGGCTCGGCGCCGAAGTAGTAGTTCCACCAGTCTTCTGGGACATGCCGCCGGGCATGCTGATGGATGGCGCGGATCTTGTATTCCAGCGGCACCAATTGATGTTGTCGGGTTAGGTTAACGCGCATATCCAGAGACATGCCATCAATAAACAGGGCATGGTGTGTTTTGCCGGCGCTTAGTACGTTAATAAAGGCCCGATGTGCGGCGTGGCAATCGAGGTGAAAGAGGACGTTCTGCAAAAATAGAATGTCTCCGGGTGGGTACAGCTGCGCCAGTGGATCGGTGACGATATCGGCCTTAAAAAAGGTCACCCGTTTGCGAATGGCTGGTTTTACGCGATAGAAACCATCGATCCGGTCAAAGGTGGTGCTAAAAAACCGCTCGGGCAACTGGGTGGCCCGAACGTCGTCCGCGCTATAGATGCCTTCGATACTGCGTGCAACCGTCTCGTCATGTAAGTCAGAGCAATGGATATGGAAGTCAATATCGGGACGCAGGCTGAGTAGCGTCGAGGCTAGGGTATAGGCTTCGGCACCAATGGAGCCAGCCATCACGTTGATCTGTAGCGGAGTCTGACTCGGGCCATTCGCAGCCTTGGCGATAAAGTCCAGTACCGGGCCAATAAGGGCCTCCATCTGGCCTGGTGAGCGATTGAAGGCGGTATAGGTGTGACTTTGGCTCGGACGGCAACCGGCCAATAGCTTCCTTTGCTTACGGATCACGATCGGATAAAGAATTAGGTTGTAGTAGATTTCGTCGCGTAGAAACCGTCGCCCTCTATCTATGTCTATGCTCGGCAGCCATTCAGTCCATATCTCTTTATGATTCAACATTAACTTAACCCTTGTCTTTTTTCCAAGCTGTCGGCAGCAAAAAATCCCTCTCCTCTAGGCTGCGGATCGCCACGCTGCCCGCACAAATCAAACGATTATCGTGCTTCATGGTTAGGCTCAATTGCAATTCTGCTTGCCAGTCTTTTTGAGTCAGTTGGCTAACCGTTGCAGTGCATTGAACGATCTGGTCTGGCGTCAAGCTGGACACTACCTTCCAGTCGAGGGTCTGAATATAGATGCTGCTAACAGATGAAGTTACGTAGCGAACCAAGAGATTACCCAATAGTCCACGCTGTACCAGGATGTCAGCATGGCCTTCCCGCCGAGCCTGGGTTTGGTTGTAATGAATCGGGTGCCGATTCCAGGTGATAGCGCTGTACATAAAAATTTGCGTCGCAGATACCTGGTAGGTCAGGGTTGGCAGTTGTTCGCCAACCCTCAAGTTGCTGAATAAGGTTGTAGCGCTGGCGGTCCTATCGCTTAACATAGGTTGCGACCTCCTTAGCCACGGGCTCACCAAGCTGGTTGGTGAAGCAAGTGGTCACGCTGACCAGAAACAGTAGCCCGGTGCGGCCCTGTTTTTCGGTGACCGATTCGATACAGGAGCGGATCCGAATCTTATCGCCGGCATGAACGTATTGATAAAATTCATAGTGACTGGCACCACCAACGCTACGCAAGCCCGGTACCGAGATATCTAACTCAGCGGGCGATAGATCGTCGGGTAAATTTTCCAGGGGCAGGTCTTGGAAAGCCATGGCCTGGCAGAACAGCGGCGGAGCAATCATCGATTGGGCGCCGCTTGATGGATCATCATCGGCTATTTGATAGCGTGGGTTGGTATCCCCTATTGCTTGAGCAAACCGTCGGATATCTCTGGTCGTAACCAGATAGCAAAATTCTTTGATTGGCAAGCCATTGAAGGTCATCAGAGAGATCCTATAATGAGGTTTTACTGGCTAGAGGAAGTCGGAGTACTGCCGTATGTGTGCCTGATTACCGCTGTACAGATAGGGTGCCGTTAGACCCCAATAAGCCGGATCGATTCGATCATTTTCGGTCAGCAGTTGGTCGCGTTGCTGCATGATGTCCTGATACTGAGCGATTGACAGTTTGGTTCGTTGAGCCAGATCCTGGCTCGGGTCGATCTGGCGCCTGAATCGATCATAACCGGCCACGGGCCGGATCAGACTGAAGGCCGCCGCGCTGCCACTGCCATAGGAAAACAGGCTGATGAGCTGGTCTGGCTCTAGGTTGCCTTTCACCAATAGTCCCATTAACGATAGAAACAGTGAGCCGGTATAAATATTGCCAACGCGAGCATTGTATTCCAGCCAGGGTTGGGTTTTGGCCTGATATGATTGGAGCAAGCGTTGCCAATCCGGTGACCCTTTATCAAGGCTCAGGCTCTGGTCAAATTCAAAATGCCGTTGATGCGCCTTGGTTGCCATCTTTACGAACGGCACGTGGTAGAGGCAGGCCGCTAAGTCAGACAGCCTAGGCAATCCGGGTTTAGCATCCATCAGGGTGTGCGTTAAGGCATCGAGATAGCATTCAATGGAGTAGTGACCATCTGTTAAGGCCTCCTTAGCATAGAGCGGTCGCCAGAAATCCATGACGTTATGGGTGAAATAGCCAGCTGTAGCGCGATCAAAGCTGACCAGGGTCGGTTGGTCGGAAATGACCATTGCTACGGCGCCCGCTCCCTGGGTGGGTTCGGCGGCAGAATACAAGGCGTAGTTGGCAATATCAGCGGCAATAATAAGCGCCTTGCGATTTTTTGCCCGACCGGAAATTAACCAGTCGCCTGCAGCGGATATTGCGGCCATCGCTCCGAAACAGGCGTGTTTGGTTTCGTAACTTATGCAGTTGCTGGGTAGGCCCAAGGCCTGATGCACATAAACCGCAACCGGCTTGCTGTGATCCACACCACTTTCAGTTCCCACCACCAACATGCCAATTTCATCGGGTGAAATAGCAAAGCGTTCGAGCGCTTTTTTGGCAGCGTTAATCGCGAGGTGTACCGTATCTTCGGGCGGGCAGGCAATAGACATCTGCTGCTGGCCCAGACCCAGGGTGAATTTCTCAGGCGCTATTGAACGTGCTTCGGCCAGATCGGATAATTCAATAAAATACTGGGTGGTGTGAAATGCGATGGCTTCCATTCCGATTATCATTTTTATATTCCCTGATAAAAGTGCTAGACAATTTGTGCCAGCTAGTCTAATTATGCTTTTACTAAAAGGCAAAAACTTTAAATAAAAAAAGTCTAAAACAAAAAAATTATAACTGGCCATAATGGTGCAGACGTCGGTCGTCAGATTGAAGGGAGTGAGCCCTAGATGTCCAGATTTTTATTTTATATTAGCTTGTGCGGTTTTTTTGCTTGGTCGATCTATCTGGGATTGATGCTGGTGCTTGGCTGGCTCGGCCCGTCATCGTATCAGGTTGACAATGTTTTGGATCAACAGGTTTTAATGACAGACTTAGGGACTATTCGTTTTCAGGCCAATAAAGCGACCAGCGGAAATCACACCGTTGTCTTATTACATGGCTTTAATGGTTCACTCAATAACTGGTCGGCGCTGTGGCCACTCCTTGCTGACTGCGGTCCAGCTGTGCGTCTGGACTTGCCTGGTTTTGGTCAGTCTCACTGGCAGGGGGAGGATTTTTCCTTAGACCAACAAAGCCAACACCTTATTCAATTTATCAACGCCTTGGATCTGGGCGCTGTGACGCTGGTGGGTACCTCGATGGGTGCCAGTTTGGCTGCTTGGACGGCGGCCCGGTATCCGGATCAAGTCGCAGCATTAATTTTGATGGCGCCGTCGGCTTACCCAATGTCGATGTCGGTTAGAGGTTTCGAAAAATTATTTTATCAGAACCGTTTCGCCAATGGCCTGGCACGCCAGGTCGTTCAGGCTCGGGTATTTACCTATTTCTTCCCCACCAGTCGTCTGCTTCAGGCCCTGACGGTGACCCGTTCTTATAACGCCAATTGGGTCGCTGCGCTCAAACAAATAAGCCAACCAACATGGGTTGTTTGGTCGAGTAGCGATGCACGCGTACCGTTTCAATATGGCGGACGTATAGCGGGGCTTATTCCGTCGGGCCATCTTATTGCTGCGTCGGATAGGGCGGGCCACGATATTCCCGGTTCGGATCCGGAGCTTGTTGCCAATTTGATATGTAATTTAAAAAATAGAGGGGCTGCCGATTATGACACTGCTGGATAAACTCAATTACCTCATTGTTACCTGGAAAAAATATGGCTTTAAAGAATACCTGCGCATTGGTTGTATGGGTTTTTTCTACCGGGGGGGGAGCCGTTTGGTGCTCGTCGCACTGACTAAACCCAACTGTATTGAACGTACCTCTGCGGCCAGCAAGTTCTACGATTTTCATTTTGCATCGGTCGTTGAACTTGAAGCATTGAAAAAATATCCAGATTACGAGATTGATCAGTTGGATGTTGATCGCGTGCGTAACGGCATTTCCCGCTGTTTGGTGCAATTTGATGGCAATCAATTGACCGGTTACACCTGGGTCTGGCTAAAAAAATTAGCCTATATAGCGGACGGTTTTTATCTGAATTTACCCGACGACGCGATCTATAACTACAAAGCCCTAACCGTGCCGGCATACCGAGGCTATGGCTTCCAAGGACTCAGGCATCTGAAATTATTGGAACTCTTGCGGCCGGAAGGCATCACGCGCTTGTTTGGCTTTGTTGACAGCTACAATACTCAGTCTTTCCGAGGAGTAAAGAAGAGTGGCTTCGAGCCCGTGGGCGAGTTAGTGATTACAAAACGTGGTGCTACAGTGCACACTCAACTGCGCTTAAGAGCTGATTTTTGGCCCGGTAGACCGGTGCTGGACGATATGCCTTGCTCAGTCGCTTAGCCGATACCGAGCGCCGCCGGTAAAGGCTATTACAGCTGCTTCAAGCCTGACTATTTGGTGTTGCGGTCGACCTGTTCTTTCATCTGCTTGTTGAGGTCATCCAGCAAGTTCACGTTGCTCTGCATCGCTGGCAAGGCCTCCTGCTTGTAGGCATCCAGTAGGTTCATAGCCTCGATGGTATCGCTGAAGGCTTGTTGCAGTCCTTCGATCATGCCGCTGACATCGTTGGCGTCCTTGACGATCTGTACGCCCTGGACCTTGGCTTTTTCGGCAGTCGATTTCAGTAATTCTACTGTCATTTCCTGCGTCGCCTTGACCGCTTTCATCTGTTTTTCCTGGTGAGACAGCGCAACCTGCAAAGCTGCTGCGGTCTGCAGTGCTTGGGCCGAGACGTTGAGCGTGCGGTCGGTAGAGCGGATCAGCTCTTCGTTGGCGCGGCGGATAATATCGGACACCAGGATGGCCTGATTGGCGGCGCCGAGCGACAGCTGCATATCTTGAACTTCCTGGCGGAGATAGTAGAGTATGTCCTCTTCTATGTATTTTTTCTGCGCCGCTTCTAAATCACTCGACCATTGCGCCAGTTCGGCGTCGAGCAGCATAGCGATCTGCAATTGATCCTGCAGTTGCCAGGTAAACTCCATCAGCTTATCGCGATCGATTTTGAGCGTCATATTGTCTTTGGTGAGGACATTTTTGCCCTTTTCCAGATTGGCCAATATATCGTTGATAACCGTCGATACACTCTGGTACTGGGACCACCAGGCTTCGAGCTTGGTGCCGATGCCGGGTAACTTGCTGAGCAGTCGACGTAGGGTACCTTCGGAAAAATCGAATTTATTCGGATTGACTTCCTCTACACGGGCGCGCAGGGCCAGCAAGTCCTGGCTTAGGTCACCGGATTCGCCCGAGTTACCCATGATGTCTTTGATCGGTGCATTGAGCAGGTCGCTTTGGTGGGCGATCTGGCGCCGAACTTCCTGCCCGAAGTTTTTAGCCTCGCTGGTTAGGTCATTGCGCGCACTGATGTCGCGATCGCCGACTTGCTGAATTCGCTCCAGCAGGGCCTTGGCCCGCTGTTTGACCTCATCTGGGATGTCGTCGCTAATGGTGCTCGGGGCTTTGGTGCCGAGCGAGGTGGCGATTTCTTCGGCGGACATGGTCGCGACTTGGGCGATGGTCGTTTGGCTGGTCATGGCTCGTATCCTTTGCTGAATGGTATGGCTCTGCACAGATTATTACGCAATATGGCCATCATTGAACAGTAAATCCCTCTGGAAGGAAGTCACAAAAGATAAGGGAAGGGTAATTTTCCACCGAATTTGGCTTTAAATTGCGTACAATCCCCCCTATCGTAGGCAGTATCATGACGAATGAGGATAGTATGGGACGAGTTTTATGGATGTCGTCATCGGGCGCATTTTTCTGTATCGGGGTCTTTTGGCTTTGGTTTGCGCCACAGATGCTGGCACTCGCGCTCTACAGTGGTTTAGCCGTCTTTTCGGTGCTGGTCGCTGTAGGTTTTTACCTGCTAGCGGGCTATGCCAAACAGGACGCCCATGCGGCCCTGATCGGCCATGAGATTGCAAAAGAACAGCGGCTCTATGCTGAGGTAGAGTCCATCGCCGATCAGTTGGCTGCCTTGAATCAATCTGAATCGGCCAAACAGGCCAGTCGGTTGATGGGGATGCTGGCAGACTACCGACAAGTCATTGAGCAAAAGTTGGGTGATACCACCATCACCATGGCCAGTTACAGCCAAGAAACCGGTCGCGTGTTCAAGCTGGTTATTACCAATCTCAACGATATAGTCGCCGCGGCTCGAAGTGTGCGCACCACCAAGGCTGATGGGCTAACGTCCGATGCTCCAGAAAACGCAGCTCTACAACAGCGGCATGCCTTACTCACCCAGCAAGAAGCCAGGATTGGTGCTCTAATTGAACAAAATCGGGAGTTACTGACAGCCCTGAATGTGACCACTGTTGAGGTTGCCAATATTAAAGATATTGATTCTTTCGAATTGAAAGAGTCGTTAAATCGTTTACGGGAGCTGGGCGCACGCGCTCAAGCTTTCAGCAAGGACTAAAGGGAAGGGCACTCAATGCAAAGACTGATTGGCTTAACCGTGGCGGTGAGTTTGTTAACCGCCTGTTTTGACTCTAATAATGTTACCGACTTCGATGCAGCCGAGAAAAGGCTGATCGACATTGTCGATAACACCATTAAGCCGAGCCGGATTGAAAACCAGTATCGGGCTAATATTCAACTGAGCGCGAGCAATCTATTGGAGCTCTTGCCGGATATCAATGAGTACGCCAGGACAGTGGACGCGCGTGATAGTTCGCAAGTTGAAGCGGTGGAGATTTTCACCAGTTCGGAAAAGGGTGGCAGTGGCGTTGACGGTATCTACGTCGACCTTGCCAAGCAATATAACAGCCAGCAGAATCGACTGCCCAATGGCAAAATCGGTCAAATTGCGATCCGCAAAATCGCCAGCGGTGCCGCCGCGTCTTTCCTACTGGCCAATCAGCACGTGCCGGATGCCTATTCACCGTCGAACCTGCTGTGGGGCCAAATGTTGTCGTCCCAGGGGGTAGATTTGACCCTGATCGATAAGGCAACCGCGCCCAATGTGGCCGGGGTCGTGGTGCAGAAACAGAAGGTCGATCAGATTAGCGTCAACGGCCAACTGGACTTACAAAAACTCTTGACTGCGGTGACCAGTGGTGAATTTGCCATGGGCTATACCAACCCTTATCAGTCCTCGACCGGGTTGAATTTCTTGCTCACCGTCTTGCATGCTTTTGCCCAGGGTGAAGAGCGGCAAATGCTCGACCCCGACGTAGCCAGTGCTTTCGAGGCGTTTCAGCGCGGCGTGCCCTTTGTCGCACAAAATACCTTACAAATGCGCGATGCCACGGTCAATAGCGGCGTTCTGGATGCCTTTGTGATGGAGTATCAAACCTTTATTAATGCCAATGGCCTCGGCGGCTATGAATTCGTGCCTTTTGGCGTGCGCCATGATTCGCCGCTCTATGCGACGGCTGAAGCCTCCGAAGATGAGCGGCTGGTGTTGAGCCAGTTTGCCCAGTTTATACAGGCAAATGCCGGCATCGCCAAAAAATACGGTTTTGCAGCCAATCTGAACTACCAGTCTTCATATGAACTCAACGACGGTGCCGTTATTCTTAATGCGCAGCGGCTCTGGAAAGATAAGAAATCAGGCGGACGACAGATTGCCGCCATGTTTGTCGCCGATGTCAGTGGTTCGATGGATGGTGATCGAATCCGTGCCCTTAGGGTTGCGATGACTGAAGCGGCGAACTTTATTTCATCACGTAATAGTATCGGTTTGGTGACCTTCAACGACACCATTAATGTCGATTTGCCGGTGCGGGAATTTGGCCTGCAACAAAAATCTCAGTTCCTCGGATCGGTAGAACGAATGAGTGCCGGCGGTGGTACGGCAACCAATGATGCAATTTTGGTAGCCTCCTATGAGCTGCTTGAATTTGCTAAAACCCACCCCGATCACAAACTGACCATCTTCGTGTTGTCCGATGGTGAAACGCGTAATGGTCTGGCACTGAGCAAGGTCGATAAGGTGATTCAGATGTTGCAAATTCCGATCCATAGCATTGCCTATGGATTTGAGTCCAGCGATCTAAAAGCAGTATCCAGTCTGGTGGAAGCCTCCTATACCGAATCCTCTACCGGTTCTGCCGCATACCAGATTGGAAACCTCCTTAATGCACAGATGTAAGGGGGTGGCACAGTGGGTAAGTTAATAGCGCTCGGTTTGGCGCTTGGTATACAGCTCGGCGGTCTGCTCGGTGCCCACCTATATTACTCGGCGAAGCCGCGGGATGTGTTGATTGTCGTCGATACCTCTTACGGCTTGAGTGCCTATCAGACCAGCATGGCCAAATGGCTGGAAGACTACGAAAGCTCGCAACGCTACCGTGACTTTCACTACGCAACCGATAAGAGTTATTTGGGCGATGGTGCGGCCAACCGAGATAAATTGTATCGGGTCAGTTTTGGTTCAATGGATATTAGTACACTCGAGCAAAAATACCCGGCAAATATGTACAGTGATCGAATTTTGTTAACCTTCACAGAAGATGCGTTGACGGGCTGGGTTGTTATTCATTTTGATAAGTAAGATACAGGGATGCCTTGTTTTCTGCCATCTAAACGTCGAAGCCGCAGGATGTGTTAATTGTCGTCGATACCTCTTCCGGCTTGAGTGCCTATCAGACCAGCATGGCCAAATGGTTGGAAGACTGCGCAAGCTCACAGCGCGGTCGATAATAGTTTTTTGGCGGAGGATGCGGCCAACCGAGATGAATAGTATCGGGTCGGTGCTGGTTCAATGGATATTAGTACACTAGAGAAAAAATACCTGGCAAAAATGTACAGTGATCGAATTTTGTTAACTTTTACTGAAGATGCGTCAATGGGTTGGGTTGTTATTCATTTTGATAAGTAAGTTACGCGAATATATAACTTTTTTCGCAGTTTAATGAAATTTTAATGCACGGATGCCTTGTTTTTCTGCCATCTAAACCTTTTAATAGAGCAAGGATTTTGCAGTATTTGGTAATTCGACATCAATGTCGTTATGGAATAGAATTCAACAAGAGTTTTAGAGGGGGGTGATGAACTGTATTCTATACAGTGGGTTGACACTCTAGTGCTGCAACTTTATTGTTGCTTAATGAATATTAATAAGGTTCAGAGATCTACAGGATGAATGATTCGACTAAACCAACGCTTAAGGAACAGAGCCAGCCCCAGCAAGAACGTCTGTTCTACCTGGAGTTTCGGCTCTATTTTTTAGGTCACGCTAACCGGAGCGATCTGCAGAAACGTTTCGGGCTCAAGGAGTCGTCAGCGTCGCGTGATATAGCACTCTACAAAAAATTAGCCCCTGAGAATGTGGTATACGACTATGGCATTAAGTCCTATATCCCGCAGGAGTCCTTTAAACCTCTCTATGCCTATACCGCGACTCAGGTATTGACCGCATTGACGCATGGCTTTGGCGATGACTATGCCGGTCCGAAATACCCTGAAATCGCCACCGAAGCGCCCAGCCAGTCGCCCTTACCCTCTATACCGATATTGGCCGCGATCACCCGATCGATCCACAAAGAGCAGTCTTTAGCGATCGAATACTATTCCGAAATGACCGGTCATAAGGCCCAAGTCATTGTGCCCCATGCGCTGATCAATTCCGGCACACGTTGGTTGGTTCGAGCCTACGATCGGTCGCATGAACGGTTTGTTGATTTTGTCATCAATCGGGTTGTGAACATCAGCGGTGAAAGTGATCTACCTGAGGATCATGAGCGGAAGGAATCGGATGCACAGTGGAATAAAATTACCGAGGTGCGGCTGAAGCCGCATCCGGCTTTGCCCTTCCCCGATGCCGTGGGTCATGAGTTCGGTTTGCGTGGTGGGGTCTTGACTATGACTTGTCGTTCGGCCCTTAAAAACTATCTGATGGCACAGTGGAGTGTCGATACCGGCCAATTACCCTCTACTGAGCCGGGTAAGTTTGAGTTCTGGTTGCAGCAGTAACCCAGTGCGAGTGGGGTGTAAAAGCCCCGCTTAATTCTAGACAGTCCCATTATTATCGAATCGGCTTTATTGGACCCGTTAAGCCCGGCCAGACCAGTGCTCCAGCCTATATGCTCCAAATCCCCCCTTCGTTCAGCCTGATCCACATGCCTTAGCAGCCGGCTTTTCTGATTTTGTCTGACCGCTACAGATGTAATTAAGAGCTCGGTCTGCCACCACACTATTGATTAAGTCCATTCGACCTAGATTGATTTAGTCCATTCGGCTTGGATTAATTTAAGCACCTGATTGGTGCGAAATTCACCAGTCGCCCCAAATCCGAGCGCCGATTTTGCCAGTTTTGCGCTTTATCGTAGCGATAGGCATCTAATGCGCTGGCACGCATTGTGCTGAATAGTTAATTGTGCTGAATAGTTAATGGTGCTGACTAGTTATAGGTATTTGAAAGGAGCTCACGGTGGTTATAGCAGAGTATATCGATGAATTTTCTGCCCTGCATCGGTTGCCCGACGCGTTCCGAGCGACTGCAGAACAGGTGTTTGTGCCGCTCGCGGACAGCCTGTTCAAGCAGGCTGTGGGAGCGCCGGCACCCCTGTTGGTTGGCATCAATGGCTGTCAGGGCTCGGGTAAATCGACCCTGAGCGAATTTCTGGTGTTCCTCTTGGACCGTCACCACAACTGCAGCGCCATCGGGATGTCGATCGATGATTTCTATTTAACCCTAGCTCAGCGCAATGCGCTGAGTCTAGCCGTCCATCCGTTGCTGCGCACCCGCGGTGTGCCCGGTACTCATGATACAGGCCTGATGCAGCAAACATTGACCCAGCTGCTATCGAGCGATCTCCCGGTGGCAATCCCCCGCTTCGACAAGGCGACGGACGACCGTGCTAACTCGGAGCTGTGGCCCGCTGTAGTGCTGCCAGTGCAGATCATCCTGTTCGAGGGCTGGTGTGTTGGTGCCCAAGCTCAGACCCGGGCAGAGCTGACGCGACCGGTAAACCAGTTGGAGGCCAGGGCGGATTCCGATCTGGCATGGCGCCTCTATGTTAACCAACAGCTACGCGATGAGTACCAGCGTATCTTTGCGCGGCTGAATCGGCTGGTGATGCTCAAAGCACCTGGCTTCCACAGCGTAAAACAGTGGCGCATTGAACAGGAACAGCGCCTGGCAGAGCGGATTGAGCGCGACGGCGGATCGGTGTCGGCCATTATGACTCGTGCTCAGGTCGAAAGCTTTATCCAATACTATCAGCGGATCACTGAGTCGTGTTTGCAGAATTTGCCGCAACGGGCGCATGATTTGATCGAGCTAGACGAGCAGCGCGGCCCATGTCGGGTCATACTTGACCGCAGTATCGACCTATGACCTATCTGGTATTTAGCGATCTAGACGGTACGCTATTGGACCATCACAGCTATAGCTTCACGCCAGCGCTGCCTGCATTGCGATTTCTGGCGCTACGGGGTATTCCGGTGATTCCGGTATCGAGTAAAACCCGAGCGGAAATAGCGCCGTTGCTGAGGGCATTAAACCTGGATTCGCCTTTCATTGTGGAAAACGGCGCGGCGGTTTTTCTGCCGGCGACGGACCTGACGACCGGCGAGCAAGCGACCCTGGCCAGGCAGGGCGACTATTTTGTACAGGCCTTTGCGCCCCAGCTGTCCTACTGGCAAGCCGTCCTGAGTGACCTGAAACTACGCTTTCCCGATTGTTTGCTGCCAATGAGCACGATCAGTATTGAACGGCTGATGAACTATACCGGCTTGGACCGACCTCAGGCCGAGCGAGCGCGGCAGCGCGAATACAGTGACCCCTGCCTGTGGCTAGGTAATGCCTTACAGCTTTCAGAGTTAACCGAGTTTTGTCGTCCTATGGCCATTGAGGTGGTTCGGGGCGGGCGCTTTGTGCATTTTCTCAAGGGATCGGACAAGGGCAAAGCCCTGCTATGGTTGCAATCATTTATACAAAATCGCGATCCATCCCGTGCCATAACGAGCATAGCATTAGGGGATGGGGCCAATGACAGCGCTATGTTGGAGGTTGCCGATCTGGCGGTGCAGGTGCGCTCCGCCAGTCATGATTATCCTGAATTGACCCGAACGTCGGTGTATCGGACCCAGCAACTGGGTCCGGCCGGCTGGAATGAAGCGATATTGCATCTGCTCTAACCAAAATGTGCAACGCTTTACCATCAACTTAAATCAAGAGGTTCTCTATGGGTGATTTTCATCAGAATGGCATCGTTACAACGCTGCACAATCTTGCCGATCGCGCGACCGAAGATCTGGAATACGAGCTGCTACATTTCTCTCACTTTCGACCTATGGGGCTGATATTACCGTCATTGTTTTCCGAACTGGAAGGTGCAGCGCTGCCCAATATCATTCACCATCTGAAAGAAGTGCCTTACCTTTCGGAGATCGTGATTGGTCTAGATCGTGCCGATCGTGATCAGTATTTTCACGCTGAACGGTTTTTCGCAGAACTGCCCCAGCATCATCGAATTTTATGGCACGATGGACCTCGACTGACGGCTTTGGATCAGGAACTGCAGACATTGTCCGTGGCGCCCAGAGAAATGGGCAAAGGTCGTAACGTTTGGTATTGCATGGGCTATATGTTGGCCACCGGCAAGTCGGAGTCGATTGCGCTGCACGATTGCGATATTCTAACCTACGATCGTAGCCTGCTTGCCCGGCTGCTCTATCCGGTCGCACATCCTCGATTTAACTATGAATTTTGCAAGGGTTATTATGCTCGGGTGGCCTCCGGAAAAATCAACGGTCGAGTATCTCGTCTTCTGGTAACGCCTCTGTTGCGCGCCCTTAAGCGGGTCCTGGGTCCGGTTGAATACCTCGATTTCATGGACAGCTTTCGCTACCCCCTGGCCGGTGAGTTTTCATTCCGAAAGGATGTTTTAACCGACATCCGGATTCCCAGCGACTGGGGCTTGGAAATTGGCGTTTTGTCGGAAATGTATCGCAACTACGCTAACAATCGTTTGTGTCAGGTTGATATCGCCGATATTTACGACCATAAGCATCAGGATCTCAGTCTGACCGATGAAGACCAGGGTCTGTCGAAAATGTCCATCGACATTGCCAAGGCCCTGTTTCGAAAACTGGCCACCAACGGCACCATTTTTAGCCCCGAAACCTTTCGTTCAATCAAGGCCACCTATTACCGGATTGCGCTCGATTTTGTCGAGACTTATAACAACGACGCGATCATGAATGGCTTAAAACTGGATGTACACCAGGAAGAAAAGGCTGTAGAGATGTTTGCCCAAAACATTATCACCGCCGGACAGCAATTTCTCCAAGTACCTATGGAGCGGCCCTTTATTCCGAGTTGGAATCGAGTGGTAAGCGCCATGCCCGATGTTTATGACCGCTTGATCGCCGCAGTGGAAGCAGACCGGAAAGAATTTTTGGCCGACCAATAGAGGGAATTATTGCATGAATGACCTAGTGGAAAAATTGACCGCGAACCTGAAACATCAGCTCGATGTTATCTATTCGGGTATTAGCCTAAATCGCTCGACGAATTTTCTGGCCGAGGAATTGATCGATAGGATGGACCTGGGCGAGGTGACTGAGGCGCCCAAACCCTTCACCAATCATTGGGACCAAACCGATGCCGTGCTGATCACCTATGGTGACAGCATTGAACGGAAGGACGGCTACAGCGTTACCGAGGCGCCACTGAAAACTCTGCACACCTTCGTCAGTGGGCCATTGAAAGCGGCATTCAACGCCATCCATATTTTACCCTTCTATCCTTACAGCTCCGATGATGGCTTCTCCGTTATCAACTACTCTGTGGTCAATGAAGCCCTGGGTGATTGGCACGATATCCAGCGGCTTTCGGGTGATTTTCGTTTGATGTCCGATCTGGTTATTAACCATTGCTCCAGTCGCAGTGTCTGGTTTAATCAATTTATTAAGGGCGAGCCACCGGGCTGTGACTATTTTAGAACCGAACTGCCCAGCACCGACCTGAGCAAGGTGGTCCGCCCGCGGACAACGCCGTTGTTACGTGAAACCGAGACGGCCCAAGGGGTACAACATGTCTGGTGTACCTTCAGTCCCGATCAGGTTGATTTGGATTTCACCAATCCCGATGTGCTGATTGAATTCGTCAAGATCGTGCGCCTCTATCTAAACAATGGCGTACGCTTATTTCGCCTTGACGCAGTTGCCTTTTTATGGAAAGAAACCGGCACGTCCTGTATTAACTTGCGCCAAACCCACGAGATCATTCGCTTGCTGCGCACGCTGATTGAACACGCCTGTAGCGATGCGGTGATTATTACCGAAACCAATATTCCCAATCAGGAAAATCTGACCTACTTTGGCAATGCGAACGAAGCCCATTGCATCTATAATTTTTCCCTGCCGCCATTGCTGGTGAATACCCTGATCAGCGGCGACGCGACGCACCTTAAGCGCTGGCTGATGACCATGCCGCCGTGCCAGGATGGCACCGCCTATTTTAATTTCATTGCCTCGCACGATGGTATCGGGTTACGGCCGGTGGAAGGATTGCTCAGCGAAAAGGAGTTGAACGGACTGATCAATACCATGATGGGTTTTGGCGGTCGGGTTTCGATGCGCACCTTGGATGATGGCTCAACGCGGCCCTATGAGATTAATATAGCTCTGTTCGATGCATTACAGGGCACCAGTGCGGGGCCAGACAAGTGGGGCGTGGAGCGGTTTATTGCCGCCCACGTGATCATGCTGGCGCTGGAGGGCATACC
>Ga0307492_10000489_pt1 | contig 16750 bp, 14 predicted proteins | sample SI3LmetaG_FD_202365 | JGI IMG/M metagenome (GOLD analysis project Ga0307492, IMG submission 202365) | Sea-ice brine microbial communities from Beaufort Sea near Barrow, Alaska, United States - SI3L | ecosystem: Environmental > Aquatic > Marine > Coastal | place: USA: Alaska | collected 2017-05-06 | reverse complement strand
GATCGGCATGGACGCGAAAGGCGAAATCATCAGCAAAATTAAAAAACTTCTGCGCGTCCATCGTCACTCGATAATAGCGCAAATCGCCCGGCGGACTAGTAATTTCAACATTACTGCGCGCACTGGCCCCGTCGTCAGCCTTGAGCGTGCCATTCAGGGCATTGTAGGACCAACCGACTCGAGCCGTGACTATATTGTATTCATTGCCGTAGGCGGTCTCAAAATCGGTCATTTCCAATGGCGCGTTGTCCGCGTTGATAAACAACTCATCTCGACTGACACCAAGGCCATAGTTGAGGCGTTGGGTTTCACTCAACGGATAGCCCAGATTCAGGCGACCGCCGAGCGTATTGGTGGCGTAGGTGCTGAACGTCGTCTGACTGTAGTCGGAATGCTTATAATAGACATCAGCACCCAGACTCACACCGTCTAGCGTGAAGAACGGGTTCTCAACAGACAGCTGGTAATTCTGGGAGTTTTCATTCACGTTCACGGATGCAGAAAAATCAACGCCGCGACCTAAAAAGTTGCTTTGCGTCACCTCCAGCTTACCAAAGAAGCCAGAGCCATCGCCATAACCACCGGAAATACTGATCTGGGAATCCTTCGCTTCGACAACAGTCACAATCAAATCAACCAGATCCTCGCGGCCGGCTATGCGCTGGGTCTTAATATTGACCTGACTGAAATAGCCAAGTCGATCTAGGCGGGCTTTTGAGGTGCGGATATTCTTATTCACCACCAGGGCGCGTTCGAGCTGGCGCAGCTCGCGCCGAATGACCTCATCATTGGTAGCACTATTGCCCTGAATAATGATGCGATTGACGTAGACCGGGCTGCCCAATTGGACCTGATAGTTGAGTTTAACGGTCTGACTGAGGGCATCGGTCTGGTGCGCGTCGCGCACCTTGGCGAAGGCATAGCCATTCTCGCCCAGCAGGTCAGTGATATCTCGGATATCGGTCGATACAGCGGTGCGCGAGTAAACTTGTCCTGGCGTAACACTGACCAGCGCGCGTATATCAGTCCCCAGATGCTTTAGGTCGCCGGTTAGCTCAACGTCGGCCACTCGATAGGGCAGCCCTTCGCTCATATTGAGGGCGATACTGATAGACGCCTTATTCTCCGAGATCGACACCTGCTGGCTGTTGACGGCGAAATCCAGATAACCGCGATCGTAGTAAAAATCCTCCAGGCGCTGAACGTCTCCAATGAGGGCGGCCTTGGCAAACTGATCTTTTTTATTGAGCCATTGCCAAAAGCGTGGCGACGCCGTGCGTTGCATGTGTATCACATCAAAGAGTTCGACATCACTGAAGACGCTATTGCCCACCATCTCGAGCTGCTCAATCCGCGCGACTGGACCTTCGCTGATCTGCATGCTCACGTTGACACGGTTACGCGTCAGGGGCGTGACATTCGCGTCGACACTGGCGTTATAGCGGCCTTGCGCGCCATACTGTTTTTCCAATTCCAGGTCGATATTTTCCAGCAATGAACGACTGAAAATTTCGCCCTTGGCCAACCCCACATCGGCAAAGACGTTTTCTAAGGTTGCGGTCGGAATGCTGGAGTTGCCGTCAAATTCGATAGTTTCGATCGCCGGTCGTTCGACCACATCAATGACCAGCTGATTGCCATCACGGCTGATATCGACCGAGTGAAAGAAGCCGGTCTGATATATGTCGTGCAGCCAGCGGCTAGCATCCTTATCATCGGCAAGATCTCCTTCCCGGACCGATAACTGGGCCAACACCCGGCCCAATGACACCCGCTGCAACCCCTGGACAATTATTTTATCGACACTAAAGGTTGCGCCCTGCGCCACCGATATCATCAGTGCCAAACATGCCACTACCGTTGTTTTGACCAATACTCCCAACGTCTTTTCCTTTAGCCTATCGCGACCTAAAACACAGGTCTGGTTTGAATTTATAGGGCCGCATTCTGAAGGCTCACCCTAGCCCCGCAAACTGTCTTTACATTAAGCGGTTAATATCGTTGAAGAAGGTCAGCATCATCAGACCCAGGATACAGAACATGCCGATTTGCATACCAATCAACTGTGCCTTGTCGGACAGTGGCTTGCCTTGAAGCCATTCGATCGAGTGGATCACCACATGACCGCCGTCAAGCACCGGAATGGGCAGCAGATTGACAATGCCCAGACTGATACTAATCAGGGCTAAGAAGCCAATAAACGATTCAAACCCGGAGCCGATCGACATTCCCGCCATCTGGGCCATCGAAATAGGGCCGCCAAGCTGCTTCAAGGACACCTTACCAGTCACCATCTTCCCTAACATATTGTAGCTCAGACCCACCATTTGCACGGTGTCGGTCACGCCACGCCACGCGGCTTGCCAAGGCCAAAGCCGAACGGTGGTCAGCTGGTCATCGGCCCAGGCCAGCGGTGCACTACCGGCACCGACATAGCCTATGGTGCGATCGTCCTGGATTTTTATGCCCGGTACCAGGGTCAATTCCAGGCTCTGTTGCGCTCGTTCTACAGACAGGATCAAGGCCGCGTTTGGGCTGCTTTGAATCTGCTCGACCCACTCCATCCAGGTGGTTACGGCCTGACCGTTAACCGCCAGAACCCGATCACCAACCTGCAGGCCGCCCTGCTCAGCGGCACCGCCCACCTCAATGCGCCCGATCAACGGCGGATGGATGGGCATTTCCGGGCTCAAGCCAAGATTCTGCAACGGATCCGGTGCGTCTTGGTCGGCCAACCAGTTTTCGATTGGCAGTTGCACAGTTTTTTGCGTTTGGCGCCGCACGACGCTGATTTCGATCGACCCAGTCTCCCCTACCCGGGCTGCTAGCGCCAGACTCAGGTCGGTAAAGGAGTCGACGGCCCGACCGTCAACCGACACGATCCGATCACCACGGGTTAATTCTGCCATCTGCGCCGGCGAATCGTCTCTTGGATTGTCGATCAGAGGGACCAAATCTTGGACGCCGATGCTGTACATCAATGCAAAGGCTACGATCGCAAAAAGAAAGTTGGTTGCCGGCCCAGCTAAGGCAATGGCAATTTTTTGCGCCGGTGTTTTCGAGTTAAAAGCCTGCCCCAACGACTCGGCCGGCACCGGCGCTTCTCGCTCGTCGAGCATTTTGACGTAGCCACCTAGAGGAATCCAGGCGACCACGAACTCGGTGCCGAAACGATCGGTTCGGCGCCAAATTGGTTGGCCAAAACCGACGGAAAAGCGCAGCACCTTGACGCCAAATCGGCGCGCGACCCAAAAGTGCCCGTATTCGTGCACCGTCACTAGGATTCCCAGCGCCAGCAACATGCCAAAAATGGAATTGAACAGACTCATCATCTTAGTGCCTTAATTTGTGCGGCAGCCGTGACGCGCGCGGCGCGGTCGACCTCCAGCAGTTGATCGATGGATTCGACATCGCTGCGCCCTAACAGAGTCATCACCTGCTCGTTAATACGGGGTATATCCATGAACCCAATTTCCAGGTTAAGAAAGGCCGCGACGGATAGCTCATTCACGGCGTTCAGAACGGCGGGTACCGTACCCCCTTCGGCCATCGCCTCCTCGGCTAGGCGCAGACATGGAAACCTTGCCCGGTCAGGTTGGTCGAAATTCAACTGCAGCAGCTGGGAAAACTGCAGGGCTTCGCTGCCGCTGACAATGCGTTCGGGATAGGCCAGGCCATAGGAAATGGGCGTGCGCATATCGGGCGAACCCATTTGGGCCAGCACCGAACCGTCAACATAGCGCACCATGCTGTGGATAATGCTTTCCGGGTGCACTACCACCTCAATCTTTTCCGGCGGCACATTAAAGAGCCAGCAGGCTTCGATCAACTCCAAGCCCTTGTTCATCAGCGATGCTGAATCGACCGATATCTTCCGCCCCATCGACCAGGTTGGATGCGCGATGGCCTGCTCCGGCGTTACATCGAGCAATTGTGCCATGGGCGTATTGCGAAAGGGCCCACCCGAGGCGGTCAATAATATCGAGTCGACGCCGGTCTGGCTGTGATCGGCCGGCAGGCACTGGAAGATGGCATTGTGCTCACTGTCGATCGGCAGTAGCAGGGCCTGCGAGGTTGCCACCGCGTCCATTAACAGCGCTCCGGCGACTACCATGCTCTCTTTATTGGCCAAGAGCAGTTTCTTACCGGCATGTGCCGCAGCTAAGGACGACTTAAGACCGGCCGCACCAACGATGGCCGCCATCACCGTATCCACTTCCGGGGCACTGGCGATGTCGACCAAGGCCTGCTCACCGATCAGGATTGCACATTGTTGGCTGGGCAGCAATTCGAGCAACTGCCGATAGCGCGTCTCATCTGGCACTACGGCAAAACGCGGTTTAAAGCGAATAATGTCGGCGGCCAGTTGCGCCATATTGCGGTGTCCACTGAGGGCAAACAGAGTGAAGCGCTCGGGATGCTGGCTGATTACATTGAGGGTGCTTTGACCGATTGAACCGGTGGCACCCAGAACCGCGACCGTTTGAGGCGTAAATGTCATCAAACCACCGCTAACACATACCACAGCAGAACAAACATCGGCGTCGCAGCACAGAGGCTGTCAATGCGATCCAAGATACCGCCGTGACCGGGCAGCAAAGACGAGCTGTCTTTAATGCCGCGATTTCGTTTCAATAGAGATTCAAACAGGTCGCCCAACACCGATATGGCAATAACCGCCGCCGACAACAGAACCAACCAGATCCAGCCTGTGACGCTATAGGCTGGTAAATAAACGCCGGCGATCACTACCGACACCAGGATTGAGGTCACCATGCCGCCATAGACACCCGCCCAGGTCTTGCCAGGACTCACCGCCGGCGCCAGCTTTATATTACCAAAGGCCCGCCCGGCAAAATAGGCGCCGATATCGGCACCCCATACCAAGAGCATCAACCAGGTCAACAGTAAGACCGACTGGGGCTGACTTTTGAGCCACACCAAGCCCATCCAGAGAGCGCCCAGTACCGGCACCATGACCAGAAGCTTCAACAGTGGAGAAGTCAGCCAATTCGTGGCGCGCGGAAACAGATACACGCCAACACCCGCCACCAACCAAAAAACAAGTGCCGACAACACCAGCAGAATCCACAGCAGCGACTCGACGGCGAGCCATTGGTTTAAGCCAAGTAACCCGAATGCGGTCACGATTGCCAGCCCAACTCGGGCACTAGCCCTAGTAAAACCAGCCATATTGGCCCATTCCCAGGCTGCTAAGATGACAATTAAGCCAATGAATATTCTAAACCCGCTATTGGGGAGCAGATATATGCCGGCCAACATCAGGGGGGCCAACACTAAGGCCGTTACTATTCGCTGCAATAACATGAACTTACTTCTCTTGTTCTAATTGTTCATCGGTTCGACCATAGCGCCGAGTCCGACCTGAAAAGGAGCTAAAGGCTTTCAGCAGTGACGCGCTGTTAAAATCCGGCCAATATTCATCGGTAAAATAGAATTCGGTATAGGCCATCTGCCAGAGCAGAAAGTTTGATATGCGCTGTTCACCGGCGCTGCGAATACACAGGTCCGGCGGTGGCAGATCACCGAGCATCACCTGCTCGCCGATCAGCCCTTCGGTGATCGCCTCTGGCTCTAACTCACCGATTTTGACCCGTTGCGCCAATTTGATAACGGCCTGGGTAATATCCCAGCGTCCACCATAGTTCGCAGCAATAGCTAGAGTCATACCGCTGTTTTGAGCTGTTTGTAGCTCGGCTTTGGCAATGGCCCGCTGAATCGAGTTACTAAAACCGGAGACATCACCTATTATCCTCAGCCGCACATTATTGTTGGCGAGTTTTTTCACTTCCCGATTTAGCGCGATTAGAAACAGGTCCATCAGTGCACTGACCTCATCCTTCGGTCGACGCCAATTTTCCGAACTAAAGGCATAGAGGGTCAGCACCTCGACACCGGCGCGCGCACACGTCTCTACCACGGTCCGCACGGCTCGGGCGCCGGCTTTATGCCCGGCTATACCGCCGAGCAAGCGTTTTTTAGCCCAACGATTATTGCCGTCCATGATCACCGCGACGTGGCGGGGTATGGATTTTTCAGCGGCCTGCACAAGCGGAGCTTGGCTTGTTTTATCTGGCATCCGTTGCTAACTCGACTCGGTCATAGAGCAAGCCCAGACAGGCCAGTATAAAAGGGGCAATATGCAGCCATAGTGACAGATTTTGCGACCCCAACCATCAAACTTTCATCAACTCAGCATCTTTTTCAGCCAGTTGCCGTTCGATCTCGGCGATACCAGAATCGGTTAGCTTTTGGATATCCTCTTCGGCCCGCTTACCTTCATCTTCGGACAACTCTTTTTCCTTAACCAGATCCTTAATCGACGCATTTGCGTCTCGACGACCATTGCGCACCGACACCCGGGCCTTTTCAGCTTCGTTGCGGGCGACCTTGATCATGTCTTTACGGGTCTGCTCGGTCAACATGGGCATCGCGATGCGAATATTGCCGCCCGACGTGGATGGATTCAGCCCTAAGTCGCTTTTCATAATGGCCCGTTCGACCTGGGGCACCATATTTTTTTCCCAAGGCACTATCGCCAGGGTACGGCCATCCTCAACCATAATATTGGCGACCTGCTTGATCGGGGTCATATTGCCATAATAATCGACCATTACGGCATCTAGGATAGCGGGATTAGCCCGACCGGTGCGGATTTTATTAAAAGCGTCACCCAGCGCCACCAGCGCTTTGCGGTTGTGACTGTCGGTTTCCTGCTTAATTTCTTCAATCATCTGTTGAATTCCTTAATATGTTCAAGGTATGACCGACGCTTCCGGCGGGCAGTTACAGCCCAGGCACCAAGGTAAACAGGCATGGGGCATGAGGCATGGCCGGCCATCGACTCGCTGACAACCAATGGGAAATTTCGATTTTTTATTATACACACCCTCAAGGGGCATTTCTTTGAATTCGTTGGCTCATTTTGGGCAAATAATCGCCCTTCAAGCAAAAAAAGGTCGTTGGAACTGGACACATAAAAAAAGGCAGCGCAGCTGCCTTAGTCTGAGGTACAACAGCTTAGCCGCCTTTAACCGCTGCGGCGACTTCAGCGGCGAAATCTACTACTTCTTTTTCGATCCCTTCGCCGACTTCAAAACGGGTAAAGCTGACGATCTGCGCATCGGCTTTCTTAGCCAAGGCACCAATCTTGATGTCCGGATCTTTAATAAAGGGCTGCTCGCTGAGGGATATCTCGGCAACAAACTTCTTCAGACGGCCGACCATCATCTTTTCAATGATTTCCGCTGGCTTGCCAGAATCTTCAGACTGGGCCCGAACGACCTCTTCTTCCCGGGCCAGTACATCAGCGGGAACATCATTAACATTAACGTACTGCGGATTAATAGCGGCGACATGCATGGCAATGTCTTTCGCCAGATCCGCCGTACCGCCGATCAACTCAACAGCTGCCGCAATACGACCACCGTGCACATAGGCTTCTACCACCTTGCCGGCACCGCCAATAAAGACCGCTCGGCGCACGCTAATGTTTTCACCAATCTTTTGCACCAGCGCAGCACGCTCATCTTCCAAACCATCGGCCATAAAGGCGGCGACATCGGAACTGCCTTTTGCAAAAGCGACATCAGCCACCTTATTGGCGAAGTTCAAGAAGTTGTCGTCACGCGCGACAAAATCGGTTTCGCTGTTTATTTCCAGCAGCATAACTACGGAATTATCAGCCGACGTCCGAGTTACCAGAATACCCTCAGCCGCAATACGACCGGATTTCTTGGCTGCTTTCAGGCCCGATGACTTACGCATATTGTCGATGGCGAGTTCGATATCACCCTCAGACTCAACGAGTGCTTTCTTGCACTCCATCATGCCTAGGCCAGTTCGATCACGAAGTTCTTTCACAAGGCTCGCTGTAATTGCCATGATTTTGGTCCTCAATTCAATTTAGTATTACGCACGTTCAACCGGATATAGGGCTCCGGAAGAGGAAAAGGGGCCGCAGCCCCTCAAGCTAAGGGAATCAAGCTTATTCGGCTGATTCTTCTTTAGCTGCAACAACTTCAACTGCTGCTGCAGCGTCGGCCATTTCCACAAACTCGTCTACGTCACCGCCACGGGCTTCCAAGATGGAATCGGCGATAGCACGGGCATAGATTTCAATGGCACGAATCGCATCATCGTTACCTGGAATGACATAATCAACGCCATCCGGGTTCGAATTTGAATCGACGATACCAATAACCGGAATGCCCAACTTATTGGCTTCCAGGATCGCAATACGTTCATGGTCGACATCGACAACAAAGAGGGCATCCGGCAAGCCGCCCATATCTTTAATGCCGCCAATAGAACGCTCCAGCTTGGCCACTTCACGCGTTGCCATGAGGCGTTCTTTCTTGGTGAGCTGCTCAAAGGTACCATCGGCCTGCTGCACGGTCAGTTCACGCAAGCGTTTGATCGATTGGCGAATGGTCTTGTAGTTGGTCAGCATACCGCCTAACCAACGATGCGCAACGTACGGCATCTCCGAACGAGTCGCCTCTTCAACCATGATGGCACTGGCTGAACGTTTGGTACCGACGAACAAGACTTTGTTCTTCTTGCTGGCGAGATTGCCAACGAACGCCAAAGCGTCGTTCAATGCTGGAACAGTGTGCTCCAAATTGATGATGTGAATCTTGTTTCGAGCGCCAAACAGATACTTACCCATCTTAGGGTTCCAGTAACGAGTTTGGTGGCCAAAGTGAACACCTGCTTTAAGCAGCTCACGCATTGATACTGTAATCATAATTACCTCATAGTTCGGGTTAAGCCTCCGCACTCCCCATGATCCAACCCCTTTCGGGCACCCAGAATCACGTGACGGTGTGCGTGAGAATTTAGGAAACACTTCAATCAGTTGAAGCGGCGCGCTTTATACCAAATTCAGCTGTTTAAGACAAGGAAAATATGGGGCTAGCAGCGCCGAAGGCGCGCCAAAACCCGCACGTACTCGACCAGCAGAGCCGGCGAGCAGGGCCCTTACGGCTATCAAGTGGCTGCCATTGGCCCGCACAGCCGGGGCCTAAAATAGCGCCCGGTTACTTGTGGGGCTGTAACTGGATGACAAAACCGTTAGAATCGTCCGATACCTCACAACCGAATTGGAATATACATGGCAGTCACGATAAATGGCCCCGAAGAAATCGCCAAAATGCGTATCGCCGGTCGCTTGGCCGCCGAGGTCCTGGAAATGCTCGAACCTCATGTTGTGGTTGGCATCAGCACCGCAGAGTTGGATCGCATCTGTCACAACTATATAGTTGACATACAGAAAGGCATACCGGCGCCGCTCAACTACGGCACCCCGCCCTTCCCTAAGTCGATCTGCACCTCGGTGAACCAAGTCATCTGCCATGGTATTCCCAGCGAAGACAAGATTCTCAAGAAAGGCGATGTGGTCAATGTCGACATCACGGTCATTAAAGATGGCTATCACGGTGACACCAGTAAAATGTTCTATGTCGGCGACGTGGCTAGCCATATCGACCGGCTGTGCAAGGTCACTCAAGAATGCCTCTATAAGGCCATCGCGCTGGTAAAACCCGGCGCGACCCTTGGGGATATAGGACACGTTATTCAGCAACACGCCGAGGCCAATCACTATTCGGTCGTGCGCGAGTTCTGTGGCCACGGTATCGGCGCGGTGTTTCATTCCGAACCACAGGTATTGCACTACGGTCGACCTGGTGTCGGCATGGCCGTGAAAGAGGGTATGATCTTTACCATTGAGCCGATGATCAACCAGGGTAAGGCGCAATGCAAAATACTCAGCGACCAATGGACCGTGGTCACCAAAGACCGCAAGGCCTCGGCCCAGTGGGAGCACACGCTACTGGTAACGGCAACGGGCGTAGAGGTTCTAACGGCGCGCACGGAAGAGTCATTTTAACCGGCCTCAAGCCACCCACCCACTTTCTCGAAGGACCTAGTATTGGATCTCGACCGTTACGCCGACAGCAGTCTGTTTGATAAAGAAGCCGTGACTGTGCAATTGCAACAGGAGGCCCCGATTGTCGTGCTGAAAGAAGCACTGCGCAGGCTAACCGACCGCCTGCATCATCGTTTCATTCAGGGCGACCCCATCCGCAGCCTGGTCTTCGGCCGAGCCGCAGCCATGGATGAACTGTTGCGCTGCGCTTGGCAGCTGTTCTCCTGGAGCGAACCGGGACCCATCGCCCTGATCGCGGTCGGCGGCTACGGCCGAGGCGAACTCTTGCCGCACTCGGATATCGACCTACTGATCCTGTTCGACAATGAAAGCCTGATCGAGCGCAACGTGGAATCGCTACAACAGTTTCTGACCTTGCTGTGGGACATCAAGCTGGAGGTCGGCCACAGTGTCCGTACCATAGCCAGCTGTATTGTCGAGGCGCGCAACGACGTTACCGTGACCACCAATCTGATGGAGTCGCGCACCCTGGTGGGTGATGACAGCCTACGCGAAGGGGTAACGGAATCGGTTGGGCCAGACCAAATCTGGCCGAGTCGCGATTTCTACAAGGCCAAAATGAACGAACAGGCCAACCGCTACCACAAATTTAACGAAACCGAATACAATCTTGAGCCCAATGTAAAGGGCGGCCCCGGGGCCTTACGCGACATTCAAAACATCGGTTGGGTCGCTAAACGGCACTTTGGTGATTCCTCTCTGGCCGATTTGGTCGAACGAAATTTCTTGACCGATGCCGAGCACCGGACGCTCAAAGAAGGCCAAGACTTTCTTTGGCGGGTGCGCTATGCCCTGCATATGATATCTGAACGAGAAGAAGATCGACTGTTGTTTAACCTGCAGGAAAAGGTGGCCGAAATGTTTGGCTACAGTGACCGGGAGGGTCAATTAGCCGTTGAGCACCTCATGCAAGACTACTTCCGACAGGTGTTTCGGTTACGCACCCTGAATATCATGTTGTTGCAGCACTTCGATGAGGAAATTCTCGGTGACGGTAAATCGGAACAGGTCACCCAGCTCAATGCGCGGTTTCAGGTCCGCAATCACTATTTAGAGGTGGTGCACGACAATGTCTTTAATCGGACGCCGTCGGCATTATTGGAAATTTTCGTCCTCTGTGCCCAGGTCGAGGGTATTAAGGGCATCCGCGCCAGCACCCTGAGACTCTTGTTTGCCCGGCGCAAGTCGATCGACGGGGCCTTCCGCCAAGATCTGCGCAACATCACCTTTTTTATGGAACTGTTGCGCAGCCCACAAGGGGTCTACCACGGACTAATGCGGATGAATCAGTACGGCATCCTGGGTCTCTATTTGCCGGAGTTTGGCAAAATAGTCGGCCAGATGCAATTTGATCTGTTTCATGTTTACACCGTAGATGCCCACACCCTGTTAACCATTCGAAATCTACGCACCTTTCGCCACGCCAGCAATAGCAAGCGGTTCCCGATTGCGACTAAGATCATCCATACCCTGCCCAAGGTGGAACTGGTTTACATTGCCGCGCTCTATCATGATATCGGCAAGGGTCGTCATAGCGACCATTCGGTGGAAGGTGCCTTGGAAGTCAAACGCTTTGCCGATCGCCATCGCCTCTCGCAGTGGGACACCGACCTAGTCGTCTGGCTGGTGCGCTATCATCTGCTGATGTCGATGACGGCACAGCGCCAGGATATTTCGGATCCGGCGGTGATTAATCACTTTGCCCAGCAGGTCGGTGACAATCAGCGACTGGACTACCTCTATGCCTTAACCGTCGCCGATATCTATGCCACCAATCCGAACCTATGGAACAGCTGGCGCGCGTCATTAATGGAGCGTCTATACAAAGAAACCCAACGCGCCTTGAACCGAGGCCTGGGCAACCCGATCGATAAAGAAGAACGGATTCGAGATACCCAAGAGGCGGCACTAAAGTTGATGAGCGCAGCCGGCTTCGACCCGGATGCCAGCATCGATCTGTGGGACAATCCTGGAGATGATTACTTTCTGCGCGAAAGCTCGGAAGACATAGCCTGGCACTTGCGCGCCATTGCCAGCCACGGTCAAAAATTGCCCCTGGTGTTAATCAAAGAAACCGACGCCAAACAATATATTGGCGGTACCCAAGTCTTTGTCTATGCCCCCGATCGAGCCCATCTATTTGCCGACATCGCCGCGACGCTTGACGTCCTCAATCTGGATATTCAGGATGCCCGCATTATGACCTCATCGGCGTCCCTATTTAGCCTGGATACCTTTATTGTGCTAGAGCAGGATGGCACCACTATCGGCGACAATGCCCAACGTTTAATGGAGATTCAACAACGTTTGCTGGAAGCCATCGCGAATCCGGATGAAGCGCCCACCCCTCAGCGGCGCCTGTCTCGCCAGCAAAAACACTTTCAGATTCCGCCCGAAATTACCGTCAGTAACGACACGTTCAATCATCGCACCGTCGTTGAGGTGCTCGCCTCAGACCGGCCTGGTTTACTGGCCGATATTGGGCGCTGCTTTCGACGTCTTAAGCTGATTTTGCAAAATGCGCGTATCTCCACCTTGGGCGAGCATGTAGAAGACGTGTTTTTCTTGGTCGACGCCAACGGCGAACCCCTGCACAGCTCTGCCGACGTCGAGCGCTTACAACACGAATTGACCGAAACTATTTTGGAAGTAATGGAACGATGAATCCCAATTTACAGCGTCTGCAACCCTATCCGTTCGAAAAACTTCGCGCCCAGATGGCCGCCGTCAAGGTCGCCGACCTAGCCCCTATCGCCTGGTCCATTGGTGAGCCGAAACACGCCCCACCGGCCTTTTTGCACGAACAGATTATCGCCAATATCGCCGGCTATTCCAATTATCCCGCTACCGCCGGCTTACCCGCCTTGCGCGAGGCTATAGCCAACTGGTTGGTACGTCGCTTTCAGCTGCACAACAACAAGAGCTTTAGTGCCGAGCGCCATGTTATCCCGGTAACCGGCACGCGCGAGGCACTCTTTTCCGTGGTCCAGGCGCTCTATGACCCGAGCGCGGATGCCAACGAAGTCTGGATGCCCAACCCCTTTTATCAGATTTATGAAGGCGCGGCCTTGCTAGCGGGTGCCTCGCTGAAGTACCTCAATTGCGTCGCCGAACACAACTACCAGCCAGACTATGCAGCCATCAGCGACGAGCAGTGGTCTTCTTGTCAGATATTATTCATCTGCACTCCGGGCAACCCCAGTGGTACGGTCCTGTCGGCCGAACAACTGCAATTTTTAATTAAGAAGTCTATCGAGTTTAATTTCATCCTGATCAGTGACGAGTGCTACAGCGAACTCTACCGGGACGAAAGCAGACCACCGGTGGGCCTATTGCAGGCCGCCGAGCAGATGGGTCACACTGACTTCGAGCATTGTCTGGTATTTCACAGCCTCAGTAAGAGATCCAACTTACCGGGTTTACGGAGCGGCTTCGTGGCTGGCGATGCGCACTTGATTCGGCACTTTTCGGCCTATCGCACCTATCACGGCTGCGCCATGCCGGTGCCCCATCAAAAGGTTTCCATTGCTGCCTGGAATGATGAGAGCCATGTCCTGGAAAATCGCCGTCTCTATAATGAAAAATTCACCGCCGTGGTCGACGAACTCAAGTCGGTCCTGCCACTGACGATCCCGGAAGGTAGTTTTTATCTGTGGCCCGACCTGGCGCAAGACGACAAAGCGGTGGCACAACGCTGGCTGGAACAGGCCAATATTCAGATCCTACCGGGTCAGTATCTATCGCGCGAAAACGCCGGCATCAATCCGGGCTACGGTCATGTGCGCATCGCCTTGGTGGCAACATTGGACGACTGTGTCGAGGCCGCGCGCCGCTTGAAACGACTCTACTAACGCACCACTATCAAGATAGGGATGCACCTTGATTAAGATTTATGGCATTAAAAACTGCGATACAGTTCGCAAAACATTGCAGTGGTTTGGCGCACAAGAGACCACTGTACAGTTCATTGATTTTAAAAAGGAACCGCCTACACCCGAGTTGATCCAGCAATGGATCGCTCTACTGGGCTGGGAAAGCCTAATCAATAGACGCGGCACTACCTGGCGCAACCTGCCCGAGCAGACCAAGGCCTCGCTCGACAGTGTCAGCGCAGTGCCACTGATTCAACAACAGCCCAGCCTGATCAAACGCCCCCTAATCGAACGGCAGGGTGATGTCTGGATCGGTTTCGATCCACAACAATTTGCACACATTATTTCAAGAGAGAGTTAAGTTATGAGCTATTTTTCTGTCGGCCTGGGCACTACCACGCGCAATAGTGACTCAAAGATTATCGAGGCTTGGTATCCGCAACCCATTACCGCGCCCTCCGACGACCTGATGAACCGCCTGCTCGCCGTGGTCAAACATGAAGGTGGCAACACCGCCCACGTGCTCGAACCGGATCACTATGCAGCCTTATCGGCGGTGTTTGAAGACGCCGGCATGACGCTCAATGTAAAATTATTGGCCGCCGCGGCGCACAGTCAACAGACCCTGGTGCTGACCCTATTGGAAACCGATAGCGCACCGGTGTCCATCGGCGAAGCCTTTTTAAAGTTACACCTACTGTCCCACCGCCTGGCCAAACCCCAGAAAATTGTGCTCGATGGCATCTTTGCGGTGTTACACAATATCGCCTGGACCAATGAAGGGCCAATCGACTTACCCGAATTGCCCGAACGTCAGATCGCAGCCCGTCTGGCGGGCCGGATCTTATCGGTGCAATGCGTCGATAAATTCCCTAAGATGGCCGACTATGTTGTGCCCAGCGGCATCCGCATCGGCGACACCGCGCGCGTCCGTCTCGGTGCACATCTGGGTGAGGGTACTACGGTCATGCATGAGGGCTTTGTTAACTTCAATGCCGGTACACTGGCCGTGTCGATGGTTGAAGGCCGCATTTCAGCCGGTGTTCTGGTCGGTAACGGTTCCGATGTTGGCGGCGGTGCCTCGATTATGGGCACACTGTCTGGCGGTGGTAAGGAAGTCGTCTCAATGGGCGAAAATTGCCTGCTCGGTGCAAACTCCGGCACTGGTATCGCACTCGGAGACCGTTGCACAATCGAAGCCGGCCTCTATATTACCGCGGGCACCAAGGTGACGCTACTGGACAGCCACAAGGCCGCCATTAACACAGTCAAGGCACGGGAATTGTCCGGTATGTCGGATCTGTTGTTCTGGCGCAACGCCCTGACCGGCCGAATAGAATGCTTGACCAATAAGTCAGCCGTAGAGCTGAATTCGGAACTGCACTTGCACAACTGAGTCTAGGAGCAGATTGGCGGCTGCCGACTGGGCAGCCATTATCAGCTCAGATGCGCTCTCAGCGCGCTGCGCCCAGTCCAACCGCCAGACCCGGTCAAGAACAGCCGGCCAATCGATCTGTAGCAACAAGGCCCTCGAAGCACAGCCAACTTAAGATATCTCGACCTGCTATTTCGGCTAGCTATAACTCGACGGATCATTTTGAGGGACGAAGCGATGTCATTTTCCGACCTAACAGTGCCACCGGACCTAACTCATCGCGAGGGATTCGGCCTGATGTCCGATCTCAGACCGCGTTACCACAATCGATTACCGCCCTGCAATGCCGCCTGCCCGACTGGCGAGAATATTCAACAGTGGTTAGCCCTGGCCCAAGCCGCCCAAGAGCAGGCCGCTTGGTGAGCGCTGACCGATAGCAACCCGATGCCGGCGATTCACGGCCGAGTCTGTTACCACCCCTGTAATAGCCTGCAACCGCACCATTGTCGATGAACCGGAACGCGCGCAGGCTATTGACCGCTAACTGGGCGACCTATGAGGACATGGCGACTCGTAGCGCCGACGATTTCCAATCTTTGTATCAGTAAGGGTCCCTCGAGTGGGAACATCCTAGTTGACTGATAACAGACTGGGATTCCTAAATACTCAAGGCCATCGCAATACAGTCAATTTAAATTGGCAAATAATGAATCCAATCCGCTCAACCCTCCGTATGTGTCTCACTGGCTGTTCTAAATTAACTATATGGATACTGAATATTTAACAATAAGACACTAACTATTTAACAATAAGACACTAAATATTTAACAGTAAGACACTAAATATTTAACAATGAGAAACTAAATATCTCCCAATACGACACCGAAAAACTCATATCGCTTGGGTCTTAACGGAGTCGATACTGGGTAACGTATCGACCTATTCCTCTAAAATATTTTTAACAAAGATCAATTCTCTGCCAGCGTCGCAAGAGAGCAAATGAATAACATTTTTCTTCAATACTATTCCATAAATTACTGATGATATACTTTTTAAAATAATCGAATTCAGTCACCCTGCCATGGTTTATTAACTGCCTAGTAGCGACCTAATTTATATAAATCAATGTTTTGTTTTGGCGCAATAGTAACCGGAGTGGCTGTTTTTTTATTTCACAGGAGCTCGACATGAATATACTTTTCTTGCCAAGAGCAATTCACTGCATGACTGCAAAGGCCCATTCTAGAGCGTACTTCGAACTTAGATAGATGAAAATTTGCGTATTCAGTCATTTTAAAAAGCATGAAAAACTAGTATTAAACATACCATTTTCAAGCTTTCAATATATTCGGGTAAAAAATTTTTTGGGCTAATCTTATACAGGAACCTAAGATCCCAAAAAAAACCAAGCAGAACCAAGCCCTGTAACAGGGCCGCATAGAGCACCTTGACCTGAGCGAAATATATCATCTATCCTTAACCCTTAAGAGGTAGTTCAGTTCACATTAAACTGACATGAGAAAAGGTTAA
>Ga0307492_10000488_pt1 | contig 16778 bp, 10 predicted proteins | sample SI3LmetaG_FD_202365 | JGI IMG/M metagenome (GOLD analysis project Ga0307492, IMG submission 202365) | Sea-ice brine microbial communities from Beaufort Sea near Barrow, Alaska, United States - SI3L | ecosystem: Environmental > Aquatic > Marine > Coastal | place: USA: Alaska | collected 2017-05-06 | reverse complement strand
AAATGGGCACAAGCACTGGCGACTTCTCTCACATTATGGGGAGGAATATCAGTCGCCATACCTACTGCAATGCCAGTAATACCGTTCAATAAAATATGTGGCAAGCGGGCCGGTAACACTTTTGGTTCATCTAAAGTGCCATCAAAATTCGGCTGCCAATCAACCGTACCTTGGCCTAATTCAGTGAGTAGCACCTCACTGAATTTGGATAATCGAGATTCGGTATAGCGCATCGCTGCGAAGGATTTAGGATCATCTGGTGCTCCCCAATTACCTTGCCCATCAACCAATGGGTAACGATAAGAAAACGGCTGCGCCATCAGCACCATCGCCTCATAACAAGCGGAGTCGCCATGAGGGTGAAATTTACCGAGTACATCACCAACTGTACGTGCCGACTTTTTGTACTTAGCACCGTTATTCAAACCTAGCTCAGACATGGCATACACAATTCGCCGCTGCACCGGTTTCAGACCATCACCTATATGCGGTAATGCTCTGTCCATAATTACGTACATGGAATAATTTAAATAAGATTCTTCGGTGAATCGACGCATCGTTAACTGCTCGATGCCATCTTTATTAATAATGGTTTCTTGACTCATGTTTGACTATTTACACCACTTATTCTTGTTATAAATTGTAGGTTGAAAGTGAATAATTCTTCAGAATATATTACTCTGTTCAATAGATTAACCTATAAATGGCACTGATTACATCACCTAAGTTTATCTTTAGCTGTCTAACGACCTATCAAAATAAAGCTAAGGTTTGCCATATGTATTCGTCAAATGGTTTAATGATGTTAATTACCTCCCACACTGACTTAATTTGATGTTGCTTCGCATTTGCAGATTTTTACTTGTCGTTTTGATGTTGGTTCCTTTATGGGCAATCGCACAAGGGGATGTTCAGTTAATTACCACTGATGAAGTTATTAGGTTATCTCCTCAATTAAAGGTATTTCGAGAAACGGGTAATCCACTAGGGCTATTCGACGTCAAACAAAGACGAGCTGAGTTTATTTGGCAACCCGGTGGCAATCCAAACTATGGTTTTTCGGATAAAGGAGTATGGCTCCATACCACTATCAGCAATGTTACCGATAATACACAATGGGTAATTGATGTAGCATTTACGCAACTAGAAAAGGTGGATATATACGTATTGCTTGGCGATAAAGTGCTAGGTAATGCTAGTCAAGGTAAGATACGTGCGAACCCTAAATATCGTTTTCCTACATTGAAACTTGATTTGCCATATGCACAAACCATCGATTTATATGTGCGTATAGAGAGTCAACGATCTGCATTAGTGGCTCCGATTGATATCCAAACAGATGATCATCACGTAAAAATAAATTTTTATGACAATCTTATATGGGGTCTGTTCTATGGCGGGCTTATCATGCTGGCCATATATAATCTAATTCTATATGTAGGATTGAGAGATAACAGTTTACTGGCATACTTTGGTTATATTTGTTCAGTTCTTATCTGGCAGTTTGTTTGGGGTGGCCATTTACACTTATTAACGCCGAGCTCTATCACCATATGGGTTAGTTCGCATACAGATTTAATCTACGTCATCATAGGTATTTTCTCTGGCTTATTTACTATTTCTTTTTTAGAAGTGTCTAAATCAGCACCTAATTCTTTAATTTATATTAAAATTTGTATCGGCCTGTTAGCGATCTTGGGCCTATTCTCAATATTAAATATCTTACCCCAAGTTTGGCAAAGTGGTTTGGTTTATCTGACAAGTGTGATGGCCATTACCAGCTTCACTTACGCGGGTTTTGAGAGTTATGGCAATCAGTTTCATGCGGCTCGGTACTTTATTTTTGCATGGAGTATATTAGCTGGGTTTGCACTTATCGGAATGTTAAGTTTGACAACTGTTTTGCCCTCTAATTTCTTCACTGCTTATTGTTTTCAACTAGGGGTTTTCATTGAAGCAGGTTTGTTCTCTCTCGCTATTATGGATAAAAGTCGACATCAGTTGGAACTAGAGGTAGAACAAACTACAGATGACTTAAGAAACAATATTGAACTAGTTGAAGAACAAAATGTGCGCTTAGACATTGCTCGTAAGGATGCTATTGCTGCAAGTAATGTTAAGTCACAGTTTTTAGCCAACATGAGTCATGAAATACGCACCCCCCTAAACGCCATATTAGGCTTTAGCAAAGAGCTACATTCGGATTCATTACCGCCAGAAAAGCGTGAACAAGTCAGTATTATTAACGCGGCAGCAGATAACCTATTAAGCATTGTGAATGATGTATTGGATTTCTCTAAAATAGAAGCTGGTAAATTAAAAATTAACAACCACCCTTTTTCACCTAATGAGATGTTAGAAAATATGGTGAGTGTTATGGCAAAGTCCGCTCACCTAAAAAAATTAGAATTTATATACAACTTAGAACCTTTACCAGAAAAGCTGATTGGTGACAGTTACCGAATTAAACAGGTTTTAAATAATCTGTTGGGAAATGCGCTCAAGTTTACTGATCATGGCTTTGTCACTCTTTCAGCCTCTGGAAAAGAACGAGATCATGGAATTTACGAACTGGTACTTAAAATTGAAGATTCAGGGATTGGCATAAGCCGTGAAGATCAGAGAAAACTGTTTGCTGCTTTCTCACAGGTTGACGACGCTTTAAGCCGCTCATACCAAGGCACCGGGCTAGGTCTGGTAATCTGTCAAGAACTAGTCAAACTAATGCGTGGCGAACTTACCCTACAAAGTACACCTCACTCTGGTAGTACATTTACCGTAACAATCAGATGCAATCTGCTTAATACTAACCTTTCACTTAGTCCTGACAGCGAATGGCTAGATAAGAAAATTATTTATTTTGACCCTTTTCCACAATCTCGTCATTGTGGAGTGAAGATACTGACCTACCTAGGCGCAAGTGTGACTGGTGTTGAATCATTAGCTTACCTAAGAGGTTTAAAGCAGCATTATGATTTAGTATTTATTTGTGTACCTAACAATAAACAGAATATTCTTCCCAACATTTTAGAAGCCACACGACACCTAGACACTGAGAATGCTGTACTGTTGTATTCTGGCATCGAGTCATTATCAAACCGTAGCGACCTGTCGCAATATTTTTCACATCAAATGCGCCTGCCGTTGACCTTAGGCAAACTCAACACCTTAATACGCGCACCGGAAGAAAGCCCTACTGACAAATTACAACAACGTTTAAGTACATTACCCAATGCCAAAGTATTAGCTGTAGATGATATGGAAATCAATTTACGGCTACTCACGACCTGGCTAAAAAATACGAATTTGCAACTTACTTTGGCTTTTAGTGGAGCAGATGCGGTTTCACAATGCAAAGAGCATGAATTTGATTTGATCCTCATGGACGTACAAATGCCACACATGGACGGGTTAGAAGCGACTAAACAGATCCGTCAAACAGACTTAAATTTAGGCACCCCGATTATTGCGGTCACCGCTCACGCATTTAAAGAAGAACAAGATCAATTACTCGCTTCCGGAATGGATGATTACCTACCCAAACCTATCAACTTGTCGGACTTAATAGATTTGATTAAACGCTGGTGTTTAATAGCGGATCCTATTAACGAACAACAACTCAGTTTTGACTGGTCACTTGCACTTAAGCGCGCACATCAAAACGAGGGGGCGGCTAAGGATATATTGCAACAATTTGTACAACAGTTACCAAGGCTGGTAGAGTCAATTGAGCAAGCTAACCAAGCCAAAAACTATGTACTAATGCAGGAAAAGGTTCATCAGTTGCATGGCGCATGTTGTTATACAGGCGTGCCAGCCATGCTGACACTGTGCAGTGATATGGAAGGTGCGTTAAAACGCAACCAAATTGAGCTTGCTAAATTGAGGGTAAACAGTTTAAAAAGTGAATCTCAGAACTTATTGTTAGAAGTCAAAAAAGCTAAAGTAATTTAACCTCATTTTTAAATTGAGTTAACCTCAGCGTCTGGTGTTGAAACTAAAACGCGTTGCTGACATTGCCTTAACAACTCGACAAATTCCTGTTCAGGACGATCCAATTCAGAAGCAGCAACAAAAATATCATATCCTAAACGCGCTCTTAACTTAATCATACGGTTAGCAAACATAGCCTGAATACCGTTGTACTCTGTACCATTACTATCCTTAAAATAATCGTGTTCTAACATGTCGTCACTATGACAACTGCCAGTGGCACAGTCTTTCGTTGAGGGCATTTCTTGAAATAATAATGGACGCTGTTCCATTAAAATATTGGTCATTAGTCGTGGCGATACTTTTTCCAAAAAAGCGGAATAGTCTTTAATCTTTATCGCCACCATCTCCAGTGATTTCAATTCTAATCCATGAGTGACTTTAGGCACATCAACTCGCTGGATATTACTCCAATCAAGGTGCCATTGCCCGTGTCGATGCTTATAAAGAATGGATGTTTTAGAAAGAAGAAAGCTGAACTGTGGCTCTCTATATTTGACCCAAGCGATTAACAATGCCACTAATGAAGCACTGGTCAAAAATATTCCAATCAAATACAACGATTTAGGCAGTACTGAAAATGCAATGCTCGCCAGGGACAAGCCAACTAGACCAATCACTACGCTAACAATCACATTACGTTTGACTTGGCTCCTGATTTCAATGACGTCTTGCATATTGCCCGTTTATCCCCAAAACCAAAGGTAAATAATACAACTGAATATTGCCCACATCAGCAAAGCTCTTATTCGTTTACACCTGACACAATCGGTATGCCACCAGCTAAAATGAGATTTTTTCACGGATTTCATTTTGTCTCTCAACAACTACTTTCTGGATTTTATCGTACCTTGCAAACCTGATATCAAGCAACCGTATTGTGTGCATTTATCTGCAGACACATTGATCCACGGCCGGACGCTATCAGGTATCACTAGCAACTTTAGGCGGGCCTGTTTAATCTTGATACCACTAAAGGCGTGAATACTAGAGATAAAATAACCGAAAAGCCTACACCACCGGCTAACACTACCGCTAATGGAGGCCAAAAAGTGCCCTCACTAAACAACAAAATGGGGATAAACCCACCTACAGTCGTGAAGGTGGTAGACAAAATATGCCGACTACACCCCATCGTTTCTTCAACAATTTGACTAATATCGCCTGCTTTTGCTTGTGGATTGGCATTAATCGCAGCGATCACCACAATAGACCCGTTGATAGCCACACCGATGAGCCCAGCACATCCTAATAATGGATTAAAACCTATAGGTAATCCAGAAAGCCAAAGACTGAACATACCTAAGCCTACGGATAACACTGCTACAGACCCTATAACTAAGGCTAATCGCAGACTGCGAAATGATAGTATCAAAGTGGTGATCATTAACACTAACAAAACAGGGGCGTATGTAGCTAATTGGCCTAATGCTTCTTGTTGTTCGTCAGCATCCCCAGCCATTTTAAACCGATACCCTTTTGGCATCACAAAATTCATGTCTTCTAGACTTTTTAATACTTGCTCACCGACATCTATTGCTGTTGCGCCGGGTAGTAAAAATGCCTCGACATTATTGACTCGTTCGCCGTTTTGTCGAGTAATACCCGCCACTGTTGGTTTTAATTGAAAATCACCTAAGGCAGATACTGGCATCCACACACCTTGGCTAATTAGTTTTTCACTCAACAAAGGTAAACTCTGAATTTGTGCAAGTTCGCCCCTGAGCTCGTCTCCAACACGAATTCTGATAGGAATTTCTTCGGTTCCCTCTAATATTGAGCCTCCAATCTTTCCATCCAATGCATATTGTAATTGTTGAGCAATTTCTACTAACGACATACCTGCCATTTGACTCGCATCTTGAGTTGCCTCAAGTACCCATTCTGGTTCACCAAAAGTGACAGAAGCAATAGAATGGGATATCCCCGGCACTTGTGACATTGCCAATCTGACTTGTTCACCTAGAAGGTTTAACGTATTGATATCTGGACCAAATATTTTTAATCCTACCGGAGCCGATACCGGCGGTCCTTGGCCAAATGCACGTACTACAATTTTACTTTGTAGAAAGGCTTGATCTAACTCAGTTTGCAGTTGTCCAATCAGTACTTTGGCGTCAGATACACTTTTTGCCTTAACTACGCCATGTGCGTAGTGGGATGAATTATCTTTATTCATGACTTGGTTATAATAAACAGATGGAAATGACCCACCCACTAACCAACTAAGTTGTGCCACTTGTGGCTTTTTACGGATCAGTTCATCCACACTATTCACCACAATTTTCGTCTCATTAATGGCTGTACCCTCTGGCATCCACAAGTAAATTTCAAATTGATCTCTGTCAGCGCTAGGGAAAAACACATTGCCTAATTGCCCAGCCAAAATAAATCCAGTAACTGAAATGGCAATACAAACCAATACGCCTAACAAAGGCCTTTTAAGTGCTTTTTCTAGTGCATTCCTGTAGCTAAGACTAATCGAGGGGGCTTGAATCCCGATGGAATACCAAGCGGATGACATCTCTAAATTTCTGGGTAAAAATCGCGCCGCAAGTGCTGCAATAATCGTGAATGAAATAAACAGAGAGCCAATCAGCGCCATCACAACACTAATAGCAATAGATCCAATAAAGTCACCAATATTACCCGGCAACAAAAAAATCGGCATAAAGCCTAAAATGGTGGTTAAAGTGGACGCTAATAGCGGTACAAATAAATGTTGAATACTTTGTGTTAACGCATCGATACGACTGATATCAGGGTTAACTAATTTACTTCTAATCTCATCGGTAATAACAATCGCATTATCAATCAGTAGTCCAATAGCGATGATAATCCCAAATATCGACATTTGATGAATTTGTTCGTCAAAAAAACTCAGTGAAAAAATCGCAAAAGCCGCACAAAGTGGCAGAGACAACCCCACTATCCATGACGCTTTTATGCCCATAAAAATGAAGACTACGGCCATAACGACTAAGCTACCGAGTAACAAGTTTATGGTTAATTCAGATAATCGAGTCTCAGTATAAGTATTTTGTTCAAACACGATATTCGCCTGAACAGTACCACCATATTGACTATTAAATTTATCCACAATCTGTTTTGCATTGTTGGTCCAGGTATCCACTCGCAGAGTAGTTTGCATCCGAGATGCTACAAATATCACTTTTTGTCCATTGACCAAACCGATGTCATTAACGGGTAAGCGCGCCCCTCTTTCTACTGTGGCAATATCGCCTATTCGCAAATACCCACCTTGTTCGGTTGCCCGCAACGGTAAATCTCTAATGGTGGATACGCTATCTAACTCTTGCGCCACTTGCATGCGCATATTTTGTTCAGTTGAGTACAACATTCCAGCTGGCACTTTAGGATCGGCTCCAGCAATCAGATCACTGGCTTGGGCAATGGTTAGCCCTGAACTGGTTAATTGTTGAGGATTAATAGTGACTTGAATTTCCTCATCTAACTCGCCGTATATTCTGACCAACTCAGTGCCAGGTACATTGCGAAGTTGGTCAGATAAATGATCTGCCATACGACTGATAATAGACAAAGGAGTCGTATCACCTGGTGCAGCTTGTAAACCCACTAATAAAGTGAAGGCAGTTGCTCCTCGGCGCTCATCAAGAAAGGGGTCGCCGGCTCCTTGTGGAAACTTGAGCTTAGCGTTATTAAGTCCATCGCGGATCTTTGAAAATATTTGTTCGTTGCTACTATTGTCTACCCATGCCTGCAATTCTACAGAAACAACAGAGGTGCCTGTGCGTGAGGTGGAATTTATTTCCTTAATTTCGTAAAGTTGTCTGAGCTCATCTTCAATTACGTCTGTGACTAATGCTTCCACTCGCTCTGCGGATGCACCTGGATAAGGTGTAATAACCAATACATTACGGTTATCTATTCTGGGATCTTCTAAACGCGGAATATTATTAATTGCAGACAACCCTGCAACTACCAAAATCATGATGCTTAAAACTAACAGATGCCCGTTGCGAAAGAATAAGCTATACCATGGGTATGATTGCTGCTTATCTAGTGGCACTTCTGACATTTCATTTGCCATTACAGTGAACCTAAAATGACGTTTGCTAAGGTTTCAGGGTTGTCATTTATTAATACTTTTTGCCCCGGCACCAAGCGTTGAACACCTTCAATAACCACTGGTACACCCTCTTTCAAAGCACCGCGTACAAAGCTTTTTTTGTCATCTGCATGCACCATTTCAACCAGTTTGGTCACTAATTGCTGTTCGCCATCAATAACTTCAACAGCAAACAGACTCCATAACCCTCTGACACCGCTGACCAACGCTTTTCGAGGCACCCAAAAGCCTTGAGCACTAATGTTACTACTAATATCAATATGTAATAAGTCACCAGGTAAAATTGCGGTGTTTTGCTCAGTTATACTAACGATGATATCTACAGTACGGGTATCTAATCTTCGCTGCTGAGCAATAGATTTAATTTTACCTAATATTTGATCAGAATGGGTCGACAGAGTAATCACTTGCTCCAGTGAAAATTTGTCCACATAATCCGCAGAAAGAGCAAACCTAACCTCCAGTTGGCCATTTTGCTGTAAATTAAATAATGTTTGCCCTGCCCCAACTACGGTTCCCTTATCAACTAAACGGCTAACAACACTGCCAGCAAAAGGTGCCAACAACTTGGTCTTTCCTATCTCAACTAATAACGTTTGTTTGCGCGCTAAAATTTCATCTACAAAAGCTTTAGCTGCGTTCACTGATTCTCTTGATTCGTCCAGTCGCTGAGCTGACTCAAGCTTTCTTTCAACCAGTTCAAGCACTCTCTTAAGTGAAATTTCGGCCAGATTAGCTTCAGATGTAGCGCGATTTAAAATAGCGGATAATTCATTCATTTGTGCTCTAAGTCTTTGGTCGTCTAATTTAGCGAGTACTTGTCCTGTGACCACCCCTTGCCCTTCATCCACCAATATATCCACCAAAGAGCCAGATAGATCAAAACCTATCGCTGCCGTCTGAGGGGCTTCTGCACGTCCAACAACTAAACGTTTTTGCACATATTGTTCATGCCATTGAATAGGCATAACATTCACTAATAGTTTTTTAGCCTCAGTAGGCGCTTGCTGAGTCTGCCCGTTGCCAGATGCTTTCATTAATACCACCAAAGCGATCAGTGCAATAAAGGGGATCAGCCAAATCAAATATTTTTTGAAGCGTGACTGTTGTAGCAACTGATTAGCATTTGTCATAAAGTTCTCGGTAAATTTGATAAAAATCAAAATAAATTAAATACTAGACTGTCTAGTTTGATATATAATAGTATTCAATGTAAACGTTGCAAATACTTTTTTAGATCAGAAGAGGTTTATCGTTGTCAAATACACAGACCAGTAAGGCTGGAAGGCCTAAAAGTGCTGAAAAGCGTAAACAAATATTAACTTCCGCAGGCGAGTTGTTTTTAACCAGTGGTTTTAGTGGCTGCTCTATGGAAATGGTGGCCAAACAATCAGGCGTGTCTAAACAGACTGTTTATTCGCACTTTAATAATAAAGAAGCATTATTCTTAGCCGTGATTGAGGATAAATGTGCGGAATATCAACTAGATGATCGATACCTAGCGGTTGCAGACTACAGCTTGCTTCAGGTACTGCGCGAAAGGGGTTTACAGATAGTGAAGTTACTCCATGACGACCAAGTGATTGCTATTTATCGGGTCATAATAGGTGAGGTAAACAGTAACCCCGGAGTAGCTAAATTATTCTATCAAGCTGGCCCAAAACATAGCTTGGAATATTTGGCTAAATGTTTTTTAATGTTTGCTAAACAACCTATCACTGAAGAGTTTGCTCATAAATGTGCAGTGACATTTTTTAGCCTGCTGCAGAGCGAGTTTCACATCAAAAGTATTTTGGGGTTAGATTTTGCGCTATCGGATCCAGAACAAATAGCCCATGTAGAATTTGCCATTCAACAGATTGAAAGATTACTTGGATCTAAGAGCTAGCAGATATTGAAATCACACCTCCTTGCACTTTATCATTTTTAGTTGATCATAGAGGTACTTATGCAACGTTTAGTGACCCAATTTATGCACGTAATTAGCCGTCGATTTATGCTGTTATTTATCTTCAGCTTTATCAATTTTGCCGTTCAAGCCAAAACATTATGGCAAGAGGGATCCAGCCAAGCTAAATCAGAACAAGTCAAACCACTTCGGGCAATGGCTGACAATGCAAGGTACATGCAGATAAACCAAGCTTTGTTAAACACCACATTTTCCAATCTGGGCTTACCCACTGACATCACTTTGCCTTTGCCCAATGGCTTGAGTATATCTGTCAAACTTAGCCCCTCGCCCATTTTAAGCGAAGATTTGTCCAAACAATATCCCCACTTTATGACTTATCAGGCTGAGCAAGTTGATCAACCAAATAACATCGGCCGATTTAGTGTTTCCCACCTAGGCTTATTTGGTTTTTTTCGATACAACAACCAATGGATGTTGTTGTCGCCTCGGTATCAAGGTGAAGCAGTAGAATATGCTAGTTATTGGTACAAAGATGCACCCACTGAGTTTGAAACCGTCTCACTCACAGCTGATTTTTTGCTGGCAGATATACAACCAGAAACACCTGTATTGGCTCAAAAACCAGTCACTTCTGGCGACACTGTCCGTACCTATAAGCTGGCTATTAGCACCACAGGAGAGTACAGCCAAAAATTGGGCGGGACCACCGAAAATGTATTGGCAGAATTGATGAATTTGGTGAACCGCATCAATCAGGTATTATTAATCGACTTGGCCTTACAGTTTGAATTGATTGATAATCAAGACATCATTTTCTTTGATGCCACTAGCGACCCTTACACCAATTCAGATATCGCCACTGATATCGAGGAAAACCAAGATGTTGTCGACCAAGCCATTGGTAGTCAAAACTATGATGTCGGACACTTACTTGGTACCCATGGAGGCGGATTAGCTTACGTAGGCGTAGTGTGTAACACCCAGTTTAAAGCCCAAGGTTACACAGGTTTAAGCAACCCTCAAGGTGAACGCTTTTATATTGATTTGGTCACCCATGAATTAGGCCATCAATTGGGCGCTAGTCACAGCTTTAACGCCACCAACTCTGATAGTTGTGCAGCAGGTCAACGCAACAACAGCTCAGCTTACGAGCCAGGCAGTGGCTCCACCATTATGTCTTATGCGGGCATTTGTGGATCGCAAAACTTGCAAAATGACAGCGACCCTTATTTTCATTCAATCTCGATTCAGAATATACGTGACTATGTCGATGGTTTCTCTGGACAACGTTGTGGTGTTGAAGCTTTAATTGATAACGCCATCCCACAAATTCAATTGACACAAAATGCTTATACCATTCCGGCTAACACACCTTTTATGCTAGGCGGCGCTGCCACAGATGCAGACAACGACTTGCTCTCTTACACTTGGGAGCAGTTTGATAATGGCGGTACGTTAGGTGCAACAAGTAATCTTACTGAAATGAATAACGATAACGGCAACAACCCGCTGTTTCGTTCTTATAGCCCAATAGGAATATCACAACGTTACTTTCCTCAGCTTAGTGACGTGCTGACTAGTCAAACGCGTCTTGGTGAAACGTATGCCACTACCGACAGGGATTTACGTTTTAGGTTAACGGTCAGAGATAACAATGGCGGGGTGAACCAGCAAGACTTAGTGATTACTGTCACTACCGCTAACCAAACGTTCAATATTGATACACCGACACAATGGCAAGGTTTATCCGAACAAACAGTGACGTGGGATATCGGCGATACGCTAAAGGCACCCATCAATTGTGCCAGTGTCGATATTTTGCTCATCGCTGACGCAGTTAACCCGATTGAAACCTCAGTGTTAATGGGAACACCCAATGATGGGCAACAAAACATCCGCGCACCTAATGTCACCAGTGATAACGCACGACTCGTGTTAAAATGTAGCGGCAATGTTTTTTATGTTCTGAACCCTGAAGCATTTTCGATTATGGCTGCTGATCCAGTGGCGCCCAGAATCGATAGTCAGAAGAGCATAAGCCTTAGCGAAGACACAACCACACAAATTGATTTTGCTGATTTAAATGTATCTGATCCAGACTCTGCTTATCCAGAAGACTTTACCCTGAGTTTACAAAACGGGAACAACTACAGTATCAATCAACACACTCTAACGCCAAATAAGGACTTCAACGGTATGCTGAGCGTGCCAGTTGTGCTTAATGATGGCTCACTAGACAGTAATGTGTTTTCACTACAGGTACAGGTGACAGCGGTCAATGATGCGCCAGTGGCAAATAACGACAGCATTTCTGTTCAGCAAAACAGTGATACTGTGACGATTGACGTATTAAGCAACGACAACGACGAAGACATGGATGAGTTGAGCATCGCCTCATTTAGCTACAATGGTCAGGGTCAAGTGACACTATTAAATCAACAGCTTAGATATTCTCCAGCAGCGGGATTTTCCGGTAGTGAGTCTGTTAACTATATAGTGTCAGACGGCACATTAACGGACGAAGCTAGACTCACCATTCAAGTTAATTCGTTAACAATTGCTGCAAGCGATTCAGGTGGAGGTAGTATGATGCTACTAAGTCTTTTGTCTTTTCTTTGTTTTTCTGTAAAGTTAGTTAATCACTCTCTTTGTAAGGGCAATTATGAATAATCGGTTATCCCTTTTGATGTTTGTTGCTGCGATAAGTTTTTTTACACTTAGTTGTAGCCAAACTACCACATCTTTTTTATCTCAAACATCTGAGCCCACTGAAGATAATCAAAGTGAGGAGCTAAGTAAAAACCAAACTGCTGATCTCAAATGGCTACAGTATGCGGATCCTAAAGCGGATGCGAATTTAGCGATTCAAAAGCAAGATTTCACATTATTAGCCTTTGCTGGCAGAGTCACCTCTTTTCCGGGCATCGACAATGAGTTATCCACACTTCATCAACAATGTGGTTACCGGCTATTGGCCAATAGTGGTGACGCATTGAGGTCAGAAAAGGAATTAAATTTAAGAAAACAGTTGTATCAATACTCAGCCACATACAACCAACTAGTTGCAGCAGCCTGTCAAAAAAGGTAACTAATACAATTAGAACCAGCCCATAACTCGCCATGCAATCTATGGACTGATATGGCTAATGTGCGAGTACCATTTACTTTGCATTAGAAAGATATTGATAGACTTGTGAAGCGTTGCGTTGCTCTGAAAATGACACTAAATCAACCCCATTACATGCCATACCATTAGATGCGGTTAACTTTTTCAGCACAGCTTGTGAGCTGCTCGCGACTAAACCTACTTTATTTCTGACACTGCGCTTGAGCATATTGACATCATCTTTGACCACGGCTTCGCAGAAATTTTTATACTCTAAGTCACCGGCATATTGCACCTTATTGACTGAACCCAATTTTGCGCTGGCATTCAGTGCAAAAAAAGCCATTGATATTGCAGATAGTGTAGATAGTGCGATTATTTTTTTCATCAGTATTCTCCAGTTAGTTAATCATTACGGTTACAAACCGCACAGTATTTATGACTGATCGACACATAAACGTCTGTGATTTTAATGTATACAACTAGTAAAAGTGATGTAAAACAAAGAGTTAAACTTTCATGGCAGTTATAACCGGTTGAAAAATATAGCTTTTTAAAAAACACATATATCAAAAATAACGTTAAAAACGGCTAAAGATAATAATCAATCTAAAAAAAGAGCAAATGAGCCCCAAAATTAGCCTTGCGATCTGTGCTTGTTACACTTTATTAACAATTTTTAAGCCATAAAATGAATGTGGAGTCACATAAAAGCACCAAAATGGCTTAATTGGACACTGTCAATAATATTACGCCAAAATCAAGTGTAGACTTTTAGAGCTCAATTCATCCCTTAGAACGGCTACTTCAGCAGCCGTTAATACAGATAGTCAATCCATATACCATTTTTTATTAATGATATGAGTAAAAGCAAAACAAGACGCAACGTAATCTAGGTATTATAATCCCCAAAAATTCAAAACGAACAATATGCATGACTGACCACTACCAACTGTTACCCGAATGGACTCAACAAGAAGCCATGATGCTTGTTTGGCCGGATAAAAATACCGATTGGCTGCCTTGGCTTGAGCATGTACAACAGGTATATCTAAATATCATTGAAGCACTTAACCAAGCGAATACTCGTGTTGTGTTATTAGTGCGAAGTGACGAGATTAAACATTGTTTAAGTCGATTAAAAAAATCCAGCAGAGTATTGATCGTAAGCGCACAATACAATGACACATGGATAAGAGACTACGGATTTTTAAGCGGTGCAACTAAATCGGGTTTACGACCTATTGAGTTTGTATTTAATGGATGGGGGCAAAAGTTTGATGCCACTCAAGATAATAAAATCAATCAGAATGTACTCAGTCAACTTTGTCAGCAGCCGATCAAATCCATTGATTTAGTGGTTGAAGGTGGCGCCTTGGAAATTGACCAATATGGCACACTGTTATCTACCGAACTTTGCCTGTCCAATCCTAAACGTAATGGCGATAAACCTATGGTTTCTTACCAGCAGGACTTTGAACAATTTTTAGGTGCCAAAAAGAGTTTTGTTTTACAACATGGACATTTAGAGGGTGATGATACAGACGGGCATATTGATACCTTAGTACGTTTTACTCCAGATAAGGGGTTGGTTATCCAGTCTGCGTTTAATCGCCCAGACGACAGTCATTTTGAAGGCTTGGCCGCTTTAGTTAAAGAATGTCAGCAAATTCTGCCCACTCACAACATTTTTGAATTGCCACTGCCTCACATTGTGAATGCACAGGGCGAAAGGCTTCCCGCTTCTTACGCTAACTTTTTGATTTCCAACCAACATATTTTATGTCCGATTTATCAACAAGCAGAAGATAAGCTTGCAATGCAAGTTATACAAAATGCCTACCCCGAATTTACGATTGTGCCCATAAATTGCCTGCCGTTAGTTCAGCAATTTGGTAGTTTGCATTGTATTAGTATGCAAATACCCTGTGGCATACTTAAACCCGAAGTGTTGCATTCATTTGCCAATGGAATCTGTGTCTATGAATAACCAAAATTTAAAAATCGGTGTGGTACAACAAGCCGTTGCCGGTAATAATAAAAATGTGAACTGGGCAAAGAGTGCTGAGCAAGTGAGTGCTTTGGCTGAACAAGGCTGTGAGCTGGTGATGTTACAAGAATTACACAGCACCTTATATTTTTGCCAGCAAGAAAACACCGACTTTTTTGACTTGGCAGAGCCCATACCTGGCGCTGCCACGGATTACTTTGCTGCACTAGCAGCCAAATTGAATATCGTACTTATTACATCCTTATTTGAAAAACGTGCATCAGGTTTATATCACAATACCGCCGTAGTATTTGATCGCCAACTAGGTTTGGTTGGCAAATATCGCAAAATGCATATCCCCGATGACCCCGGGTTTTATGAAAAGTTTTACTTTACTCCCGGCGACCTAGGATTTCAGCCAATTCAAACCAGCGTGGGTAAACTCGGTGTATTAGTATGTTGGGATCAATGGTATCCAGAAGCAGCAAGGTTAATGGCAATGGCTGGGGCCGAGATGTTGTTTTACCCCACGGCTATTGGCTGGGATAAAAATGACACAGCAGCAGAGCAGAGTCGTCAACAAGATGCTTGGCAAATTATACAACGCTCTCACGCCGTGGCTAATTCGTTACCCGTTGTGGTTGCAAACCGCACAGGTTTTGAACCGTCTCCAGTGGCGGGCGAGCCTGGGATTCAGTTTTGGGGGCAGAGTTTTGTCGCTGGCCCACAAGGCGAAATACTGGCCCAAGCGAGCAGCGATAAAGAGGAAAACTTAATAGTCGAGATAGATCTTAACCGCACAGAACAAATCAAACGTATCTGGCCATATTTTAGAGACCGTAGAATCGATGCCTATGATGAACTAACCAAAAGGTGGCGGGATTAAAAGTTTAAGTAAAATGCCATTCAGCATGGCGTTTTACTGCTGAATAACACCTCTCAACACTGTGAAAATCATCCTCTAAACCTGACATTAATATCATGCCATGACAGCGACTAACTAACTGACTCAACTCACGTTACACGCAAACAGCCTCGTTCTTATAAGCATCAAACTTAAGCCTTTGCACTTGGACGACTGCTCACTGCGCTATACCAGCGTTTTAAATTGGTTTGTTCATCAGTAATTTTAATACCCACAACTCGGGCAAAATCGACTGCACACATAGCAGTAATATCGGCAATGGTGAATCGGTCAGCGGCAATAAATTCAGACTCAGATAAACGTTTCTCTAATACATTAAGAAAAACTACCGCGTTTTTACCCGCTACTTCGCCGTATTCTTTAACGGGTGTCATACGATCTTTGAAATAACCGGTTGTATGTTGGAAACACATACCTACCTGACCAAAAAAGTACAATTCAACCTGCCGGTGCCACATGTCTATGCTGGCTTTTTCTAGGGCGTCTTCACCCAACAGATTGATGTCTGGATACAACTCTTCAAAATACAAGCAAATCGATGCGCCTTCACTGATACAGGTGCCGTCGTCTAACTCTAGAATAGGTATTTTACCCACCGGATTTTTTGCGCGCATTTGTGGAGATATATTTTCACCCTTTTGCAAATCAACTTGTACATATTCCATTGGGATATTTTTTTCAGCTAAAAAAATGCGAACCCGTCTTGGCGAGGGAGCAGTTTTGGTGTCGTATATTTTCATA
>Ga0307492_10000487_pt1 | contig 16779 bp, 14 predicted proteins | sample SI3LmetaG_FD_202365 | JGI IMG/M metagenome (GOLD analysis project Ga0307492, IMG submission 202365) | Sea-ice brine microbial communities from Beaufort Sea near Barrow, Alaska, United States - SI3L | ecosystem: Environmental > Aquatic > Marine > Coastal | place: USA: Alaska | collected 2017-05-06 | reverse complement strand
GCAATACGTAGTTAATCACCTGGTTTCGATCTCCGGGGTGGCCAATGCCTACTCTGAGCCGGAAAAAGTCTTTTACGCCGAGGTGATTGATGATGTCTCGCAAGCCATTATGACCACCGTGACCACCGCCTTGTTTGAGTCGGTTGTCACCGGCATCCAGGTCTAGCTCATCGTGTACGACGAGAATTTGGGCCGGTTGTAATTTGTAGTATCTTACTACAGCACCAACAGACTGACCGCTTCTGTTCATAAATGTTTGGGGCTTGAGCAAAATAATATCTTTTGAATTTGAGTGGATTTTAGTTTCGGCCGCATTGAATCGTTTATCGAATCTAAACGAGACTGACAGCTGTTTTGCCAAGCTGTCCATAAACCAAAACCCGGCATTGTGCCGGGTATCGGTATAGTCAGCCCCGGGGTTGCCGAGGCCGACTATTAACCGTATGTCTGCTTTAAGTGCAGCCATGTGCAGGTCTAGCTATCTTCGCTATCACCTTCAGCAGCATCTTCTTGCTCAGGTGCTTCTGGTGCTTCATCGGATACGACTTCAGCACGAGTTTTCATGACAGAAACAACACCTATGTCATGCTCGCCATCTTCGTCATGCGTTAACGCTACAATCTCAACACCATTCGGCATCTTGATTTGTGACAGGTGAATAGTCTCGCCCAGCTGCAATTCTGCTACGTCAATTTCGAGGTATTCAGGAATGTCTTTCGGCAAACAGATAACATCGATTTCTGACATCATTAACGATAGCATTCCGCCGTCGATCTTAACGCCGACACAATCGTCTGCATTTAATGTATGAACTGGAACTGTGACATTGATCGCTACTTTGTTGTCGATACGGAAAAAATCCGCGTGCATGATTTTATTCTTGTAAGGATGACGTTGTAGGTCACGTAAAACGACCTCTTCCGACTTCTTACCTACTTTTAGATCGATAAGCTGCGTGTAAATCGCTTCATTATCAAGTGCATGCAAAAAAACGTTATGCTGTAGCATGATGGATATTGGGGCGTTATCGCCACCATATACTACTGCTGGTACCATTCCCGTGTGTCTTAGGCGGCGGCTCGCACCTTTCCCCGAATCCTCACGTGGCTCAGCATTCAATTGAATGTTGTCTGACATTGTTGTACTCCAAAAACAAAAAAACCGTCAAAATGACGGAAACCTTCTTTGCGACCAAGAAGGAACTTAACGTTGGCCAGGATTCCCTAAAATGGAAGCCCCTGACCAACGATCGTTAATCCATATACAATGAACTAACAGATTCTTCAAAATGTATGCGCCGAATTGTTTCGGCTAACATTTCTGCGACGGATACCTGACGGATCTTACTGCACTGTGCTGCCGCGGCTGACAGTGGAATGGTATCGGTCACGACCAGTGCATCAAGCACTGAGTTTTCGACATTTTCTATTGCCTTACCGGACAATACGGGGTGCGTACAATAGGCGTACACGCCTTTTGCACCGCGTTCTTTCAAGGCTGCCCCTGCCTGACATAATGTGCCAGCGGTATCGACCATGTCATCAACGATGATGCAGGTTTTGCCGCTCACTTCACCGATGATATTCATCACCTTTGCCTGGTTTGGTTGCGGGCGTCGTTTATCAATAATGGCAAGATCAGCGTCATCGAGCTGTTTAGCGACGGCTCTGGCGCGCACAACACCGCCGACGTCTGGTGATACCACAATCATGTCTGGATGTTTTTGCTTCCAGATATCGCCCATTAAAATGGGTGATGCATATACATTATCGACCAAGCATTCAAAAAAGCCCTGGATTTGATCCGCGTGCAGGTCAACCGTCAGCACTCGATCTACACCCACACTACTGAGCATATTGGCGACTACTTTGGCGGTTATAGGCACACGTTGTGATCGGACTCTGCGATCTTGTCGGGCATAACCAAAGTAAGGGATAACTGCGGTGACTCGGTCTGCTGATGAGCGCTTTAGCGCGTCGATCATGACCAACAACTCCATTAAGTTATCATTGGTTGGCATGCAGGTCGGCTGGATGATGAATACATCACGGCCCCGTACATTTTCTCCAATTTCGACTGCCGTTTCGCCATCACTAAAAGTGCTAACTGAAGCTAAACCAAGGCGTATGTCAAGATGGCGTGCAACAGCCTGGGATAATTCAGGGTTGGCATTGCCCGTGAACACCATTAAGTCGTCTGTGTTTACACTACCAGCCATTGGGTCGCTCGCTCAAATTGAAATGAGATTGAATTGAACTATGTGCTTCAAATTTCACTGTGAGAATCGAATGACGATCTAACTCATTAGCAAAACCTACTTTAATATGGCTGGGGCGGCAGGATTCGAACCTACGCATGCCAGGATCAAAACCTGGTGCCTTACCGCTTGGCGACGCCCCAATATATTATCTTCTTACTGCATTAATTCGCACTGCTCAATGACTGGGTTTTGATTCATTGCTTTCACAACAAATGCACTCCAGTACTCGGGCGCGAGCGATTTTACACTTTCAGCCTGCTCGAGGCTATCGAAACTCGCGAAAACACAAGCTCCGGTTCCAGTCATCCTCGCTTTCGAATATTGGCTGAGCCAATCGATCACTTTTTGAATGTCTGGATATAACTGACAAGCAACAGGTTCGCATACATTGCAACCTTGCCCTGCCAGAAAGGCGCGTATTGTGATGGGATCACAATTGCGTGTCAATTGCTCAGAGGCAAATATTTCGGCTGTTGAGACAAATAGTTGCGGATAAATCACTACAAACCAGGGTTTTGGTAAATCGACGGGTGTTAATTCTTCACCTATACCATTCGCCCAGGCAGATTTGCCTTCGATAAAAACGGGGACATCGGCACCTAATTGTAAACCTAGAGTGGCAAGTTCAGACAGCTCTAGATTTAATTTCCACAGTTTATTCAGTACCATTAATGTGGTTGCCGCATTTGAACTACCGCCGCCCAAACCACCGCCGATGGGAATATGCTTTTCAATGCTGTAACGTAACCCTAATGATATTTGGTATTTAGATTGTAATAATTTTGCAGCAAGCAAGATAATGTCATCCGCTTCATTGACCGGTGTTTGACTACCTGAACGCGTAATTAAGCCATCCTTGGTTATTTCGAATGTGAGGTAGTCATATAACTCGATAAACTGGAAGACCGTTTGTAACAGGTGATAGCCATCGTCACGTCGCCCTGTGATATGCAGCATCAAGTTGAGTTTGCCAGGAGATTCAAATATCAGGCGTGACTGTGTCATTGATTTAGTCGAAATCTGGAAATATCGATTCTGACTGCACTGGTGCCTGAAGCTTTTCCCAACGCTCGATGACAATCTTGATACCCAGGTTATCATGCTTGAGATACAGTCGTTTCGGTAGCTGCTGAGCCTGCTCTTGCTCAGAAAAGTAGGCCAAATAATTGATCAGCCAACCTTTTTGCCGTAACGACTTCAATCGGCCAGAGCCATATATTTCATAGCTAGATTCAATATCAGGCTGAGGCAAACCTTTAACCCATGACCTTAAGCCGCTGACTGGAATGCTCCAACCCAGCAGATTGACCAGTAACGCTTCGGGCGTTACTCCCAGTTGGTAACTTCCATCGGCCAGGGTGAGTTTAAACCGCTTGTTTTTATCCGTTGATGCGTTGGAGCCTATGCGAATGACACCTTGCCCGAACGGCGCCTCTATGACCATTGAAAAACGTTCTTGTTGACGGCTCCAGTTGATTCCGACGGGATAGACCTTGTCTTCTATTTCACCATTGCTGTTTGTTTCCTTTAACAAAATGGCAGCGCGGGCGTAAATCTCCCATTCATCAATACCGGCTAATTGCTGCTGCCGTAAATCCCATATTTGCTCGCTTTCTTCGGTTACCTGTAATTCAGGTGTTTGACTACAGGCACCGATAAGCGTCACTAATACGATGATAAGCCAGCGAGAGGAGGAGGCGTGTTTGAATAGTGTCATACGTGTAGTGTCATACGCGAAAAGAGGCCTAACATTCTGTACATAATTGAGGCCAGTAAATTTGCCGGAGCACAGATATAGGAGCCTGTTATTCTAGCCGGATTACTGCATTAAGCGCTGCATAACTTGTTGAATACGAGAATCGTCGGGTAATTTTTTCAACGCTTCGTTCCATACGCTTTTAGCCTCTTCCTTGTTGCCACTAACCCATAACACTTCACCCAGGTGCGCAGCGATTTCGCTGTCATAATATTGTGACAGGGCTGACCGCAATAGACGAATAGCAGCGTCATAGTTTCCCATTCGGTAATTTACCCAGCCAAAGCTATCAAGAATTGCGGCATTGGTAGGCATTAGGTCTACGGCACGCTTGAGCATATCGTAGGCCTCTTCAAGGCGGTCTGTGCGATCCGCCAGAGTATAGCCCAGCGCATTCAATGCATGAGCATTATTGGGTTGAACTTTCAAAACGGCCTTGATATCTGCTTCCAGAATATCGAGGCGATCGAGTCTTTCTGCCACCATTCCTCGCGCAAATAACAGGTCAATATTGCCGGGTGAAATTTTCACCGCAGCATTGTAAACCTCTAAGGCTTCACCGAATTGACCTGCTGCTGACAATACTTCTCCTTCAGTCATATAAATTCGAACTAGAGCGCTTTGGATTTGGCTACCATTGCGCATTTGGTCTAAGTGTTCGCGGGATTCTTTTATTCGATTGGTGGAACCTAGCAAGGCGGCTATTCTGAGCTGGGCATCAAAACGATATTCTTTTACCTGCACCATGCGATACCAGTCTATGGCTTTATTAGATTGCTTCTTACCTTCAAAAATTCGCCCTAGATAATATTGTGCTTCACCTTCACGCAGGTTTAGCTCGACCAATCGAGACATGTATTTTTCTGCATCATCCAGGCGCTGTGATTCAATCGATAATAAACCCAGTGTATAAAGTAGGTCTGGATCGTTTGGTGATATTTGATAAAGCTTTTCAAATTCGATTCGAGCCAGTTCAAATTGTTTTACGTCAACCAGTAAACGCGCATAAGTCAAACCAAGGCTTTTGTCATTAGGTCTATCTTTAACAGCTTGCCTGAGGCTAACAAGTGCTTCTTCAGATCGGCCTAGCTTCAGTAAAATTTTGGCTTTTGCACTGTAGGCACCATCGATTACCTCGATTTTCAGAGATCTGTCTAAATAGGTGAGTCCTTCCTCAGCCAGCCCTGCCTGCGCCGACAATACGCCATGCATATACTGCGCATAGGCTTTTTCAGGAAAATTCTGTGCTGTTTGGTGTGTGACCTCTAAGGTGGCCTTGGCATCTTTCTCGCTTGCAAAAAGCCCCGTTAATGAACCAAACAACATTTTGTCACTGGTCTGGCTTTGTGTAATTACACTTTCAAGATAGCGCGCGGCCTCTGCGGTTTTACCCTGGCGTATATAAATCGCAACGATCACTTGCTGCGCCTCGAGATCATTCGGTGATAGCTCTAATCGTCGATTGGCTGCCTCAAGGGCGGCTTCGAAATTATTGCCGTATACCGCAATACGTACAGCTCGAGCCGCGATCTCAGGATTATTTTGCGATTTGGCGACAATCAGGTAGTTTTCAACGGCGAGATCAATGTTGCCCAGCCGAAAAGCCAGCTCAGCGATCATCATATGGTAAGCATCATTACCCAGTTGATCAGGTTCGACCTGACTACTATCTACAGGTAAATAGTTAATTTGAGCCTGGTCAGTTTTTACTTCTGTACTGCTCAGGGGTTGTGATCCTGGTAGCCCAGCACAGGCAGATAGCAATATAACAGGGAGAATGATCAAAAAGCTGCGTTGTCTAGTTGTCAATTTCGATACCATAGTTGTTCTTTCGTTGTCTTCTAGTTCTAAAAAGCTGCGTGCAAAATAATGTCAGCTTGTTCCTGCAGAGTGTAGCACTGTGCTTCAAAAGCGAAAAGTTTGTCGTTTTTTGACAGCTAGTTTTTGAATACCCCATTATTTTTAAGGCATCTTCTGACGTTGCTGTTGCCAACATTACTGAACGATATGATTGATTTGAAATACTTTCGTTCCTTTATTATCAAAACAGTGACTGATTTATAAGGCTGGCCTTGTATTTAGTGGGTCAATGCCTGAAAATTGCAGCCTATCTTTTAATCCCTTCTTGAACATGACATTATTGTCGCTTGGCATTAACCATCAGACCGCTCCCATCGATATTCGTGAGAAAATTGCGTTTTCACCTGAGCAACTGGTTGGTGCCTTGCATGAATTACAGAAACTACCCGCGGTAAACGAGTCTGTCATTGTATCGACCTGCAATCGGACCGAAATTTATTGCGATGCGGTCGATGATTCTCGACACGCTATTTCTGATTGGCTGTCCGGTTTTCACCAGATGGCGGATAACGCGCTATCACCTTACCTCTATCAACATGCCAATCATGAAGTCGCGCGCCATTTATTTCGGGTAGCATCAGGGCTTGATTCGATGGTACTGGGCGAGCCACAAATTTTAGGGCAATTAAAAACATCCTATGACCACGCCCGCACGGGTAATAGCGTCAACTCTATCCTGGATCGATTATTTCAACATTCTTTTAGTGTCGCAAAACGAGTTCGTACTGATACAGAAATTGGCTCCCACCCAGTGTCTGTGGCCTTTTCTGCAGTTAATTTATCAAAACAAATTTTTGGCGATTTAAGCCAACAACGCGCATTGTTGATCGGCGCAGGTGAAACCATTGAACTAGTCGCTCGGCATTTAAAAAGCCAGGGCATAAAGTCGATTGTGATTGCTAATCGAAGCCTTGATAAAGCGCAGATGTTAGCCAAATCGCTGGGCGCTACTGCTACCAGCATTAGCTCGGTTCCCGAGCAGTTGGTGAGTGCGGATATTGTTATTTCGTCTACTGCGAGTCAACTGCCTATTTTGGGCAAAGGTGCGACAGAAGCGGCATTAAAGCTACGCCGCCGTCGGCCAATTTTCATGGTCGACCTGGCCGTGCCACGTGATATTGAGAGTCAGGTGGGTGACCTTGAAGATATTTATCTTTACACCGTTGATGATTTGAGAAATGTCGTTGATGAAAATATGCGCAATCGAGAGCTCGCGGCCACTGCAGCACAAGAGATTATCAATCTGGAAGTCACTACGTTTTCTCACTGGTTAAAAACACACCAGTCGGCTGACCATATCAGACAATTACGCAGTCATTCCGAGACCATAAAACAGCAGTGTATTGAAAAGGCAATGCTACAATTTGGGCAGGATAATGATGCCCAAAAAGCATTTTCGACGCTGGCAAATACGCTAACCAATAAAATGCTTCACGCACCCACAATAGAGATGCGCAAGGCGATCAAAACCGACGACCAGGCCAAGATTCAATTTTTAAAATCACTGATGCCGGCTGAGTAATCAACAATCCTTAATTACTTTTTGTATCACTAAATCCGAGTAACTAATATTAATGAACCAGTCATTGCTAAATAAGTTGGAACTCCTGTGCGGTCGTCATGAAGAAATCACGGCGCTGTTATCGGATATTGAAACGATTAATAACCAGGATAAGTTTCGGGCACTGTCGATGGAATACGCTCAGCTTGAAGATGTTGTAACTAGTTTTGGCGCGTTTCAACAAGCACAGGAAACACTCGCCAGCGCAAAAGAAATGTTAGCCGAAAATGATGCCGAAATGCGCGAAATGGCAGAGGAAGAAATCAACGAAAGCAATCAGAAAATTGACCACTTAGAAGCAGAACTGCAAAAACTGCTGCTACCAAAGGACCCGAATGACGCTGCGAACGTGTTTCTAGAAATTCGTGCTGGCACCGGTGGTGATGAAGCAGCACTGTTTGGCGGCGATCTATTTCGCATGTATAGCCGCTATGCCGAGTCTCAGCGCTGGCAGCTAGAGATTCTTAATAGCAACGAAGGTGAGCATGGCGGTTATAAGGAGATTATCGCGCGTATTATCGGCCATGGTGCCTATTCTTACCTCAAATTTGAATCGGGTGCTCACCGCGTTCAGCGCGTGCCTGAAACCGAATCTCAGGGTCGGGTGCATACATCCGCAGCAACGGTCGCGATCATTCCCGAGGGTGAGGCAGTACAGAAGATTGAAATTAACCCAGGTGACTTAAGAGTCGACACTTTTCGTGCCTCTGGCGCTGGTGGTCAGCACGTCAACAAGACTGATTCCGCAATTCGATTAACCCACTTACCGACGGGCACAGTCGTCGAATGTCAGGATGAGCGGTCGCAACATAAAAACAGAGCGCGAGCGATGTCGTTGCTGCAAGCTAGAATTTACGATGCCGAAAAACAAAAGCAAGATGCGGAGCAAGCGGCTGAAAGGAAGTCACTGGTCGGTGGCGGCGATCGATCAGAACGTATTCGGACCTATAATTTCCCACAAGGGCGAGTCACAGATCACCGCATTAATCTGACGTTATATAAGCTGGATGAAATTCTTACCGGTGCACTGGGCCATATTGTTGAGCCGTTAATGAATGAATACCAGGCCGAACAGCTGTCGAAACTATCGGAAGACAGCGGTGGCCTAAATTAATTAGAACTGAACATTTAGATCTAAATAATGGAATTAACTACCGCATTGGACTGGGCCAAAAATCAGATTGGTTTGTCAAGTGACTCTGCGGCACTGGATGCTGAGCTATTACTCGCTCATTGCATTGGCAAGTCGCGAAGTTATTTATATACCTGGCCCGAGCAAACGCTCTCATCTCCACATTGGGAGTCCTATCAATCGCTTATTGCTCAGCGCTTGATACCAACGCCTATCGCCTATTTACTCGGTGAGCGCGAATTCTTTTCTTTAAACTTCAAGACCACGGCTGCAGCGCTCATTCCGCGGTCGGACACTGAATTACTCGTTGAAGCTGCACTTGATCATTGCCCAGAAAACTCGAGCTTTAGAATTCTCGAACTAGGCACTGGCACAGGTGCAATCGCAATAACGCTTAAAGTACATCGACCTGATGCCACAATCGTCGCGACTGACATCAGCCCGCAATGCTTGGCCTTAGCCAGACAAAACTCGACACACCACCAGGTTGATATCAACTGGATGGCGTCGGACTGGTTCGATAACATTGGGCCCTCAGAGCGATTCGATATGATCGTCTCCAACCCACCTTATATTGCACAAAACGATGCTTATCTTACTCAGGGTGATCTACCCGCCGAACCTTTATTGGCGCTGAGCCCGGGCCGTACAGGCCTGGAGTCACTAGAGCAAATTATTAACGATGCCCCCGACTATCTCAATCTAGGTGGATATTTATTACTGGAGCATGGCTATGATCAGGAAGTCGCAGTGTCTGGTTTATTAAAATTACGCGCCTTTGTCGATGTAAACTGCCAATATGATGTCAACAACCTGCCCCGTATCAGCATGGCTAAATTCGCCTGAGCTGGGTGTCATTAGCAGGAGCCTGTCGGAGTTAAGATTAATCCAATGTTGAAATAATCCAGATGCGAGCGTAATCTTGTTTATATGGACGACTCAGACGCAGACCAATACCGATGTCGGTTAATTTACCTTAAGCAAACCGACAATATCACCAATCAGGCCGAAGCTGTCTGTGAAGCTGTCGCGGGGATCGAGGGCATTATTCTGGCAGCACCGTCTGACTGTCATAGCGTTCACTTAATCTACTCTCTCAATAACCTTTCATTCGAGCTGCTCACTGACTTACTGAATGAACTCGGTTTCGAGCTTGATAACTCTATTTTACTAAGCTTACGTAGCACCATATTTCAGTTTCTCGAAACAAATGTTCGAGACAATATGGATATCGATGTGACGAAATTTCAGGAAGATTCTGATGAAGATGAGGCGGCCAGTCTTCCACGTCAAACATCTGATAAATACTGGGAAGATTATCACTAGAAGCCTGTTTACCATCAGTTTTAGAAAAGAGATTCCATCGATAATATGCCCTCTATCTAATGATTGTTTACAGTCTTAGTCATCATATTAAATGCAATAACAACTGATCCTACCTGCAATACCTATTGCGAGGTGAAACACAGGCAAAAAAAAGACTGGCTGAGTAATCAACCAGTCTTAAGTGTCATTTCTGACATAACAACCAAAGGAGGAGTGTGTCAGGGATCAATGAGGTTAGAACTCTTCCACAATACATATATAGGGTAGATTTAGAAAAAATCCAGCTTTTTCTCTGAAATCTATTGAGTTTTTATGCCAAACGTGGGTCTATTAGGGCTTAATCTTTTAGAAATAACATTTACTACAACCTGTAACCCTTTGATTTTAAAAGAAATACTATAAAATAGGGATTTATCGGTAATTGATTCAAAAAAATTAAAGTTTTTACCAAATTTTATATAATAAGCATCACTTTGTTAGACGCCTGAGTAAGCTCGAGGTATCCCAACGCCCACCACCCATTGCCTGTATTTCGCCATAGTAGTCATTAACGATACGAGTAACATCTAGTTTCGCGCCATTTTTTTCACTTTCTTCGATACAGATACCCAGATCTTTTCGCATCCAATCGACAGCAAAGCCGAATTCAAATTCGTCTTTTAACATGGTGTGACCGCGATTCTCCATCTGCCATGACCCAGCAGCTCCTTTGGAGATGACATCAACCACTTTTACGCCATCCAGTCCTGACTTCTGCGCAAAGTCTAAGCCTTCAGCGAGGCCTTGAACCAAGCCAGCGATACAAATTTGATTGACCATTTTAGTGAGTTGACCAGCACCGACAGCACCAAGTAATTCTGCGGCCCGAGCGTAACTCATGATTACGGGTTTAACCTGTTCAAATGCGGCCTGATCGCCACCAACCATGACAGTTAGTACGCCATTCTCTGCCCCAGCCTGACCACCTGAAACTGGTGCGTCGAGGAACGCAACCGATGCTTTTTCGCCGATTTCGCGGGCTACATTTGCCGAGGCGGTGGTATGATCGACTAAAATAGCACCAAGCTTCATGCCTGCCAATACGCCATCATCACCGTACACAACCGATCTTAGATCTTCATCATTACCAACACAGATAAAAACGAAATCAGCACCTTTTGCTGCTTCAGCTGGTGTCTCGGCAAATGACCCATCGTAATCTTCACACCATTGCCTGGCCTTTGCCGCGGTCCGGTTGTATACCCTTGTTTGAAAGCCCGCTTTAGATAAATGTCCGGCCATTGGATAACCCATGACGCCTAAGCCTATAAAGGCAACTTGTTGTTTTTTCATTTTATTTCTCGCTGGTTACTTTTTCATGATGACTGAAGGTTTGCCATGCTGGCCATCAACCACTTGCTGCCCGCATGTTCGAAATTAACTTGTACCCGTGACTGGCCACCCTGGCCTTCAAGGTTCAATACGACACCACTACCAAACTTGGCGTGGCTTACATTTTGTCCTACAAATAACCCAGTATCTGCCTCGGTTTGGCGATGACTGAGTTGCGGCGATGACGTAAAACTGGGCCGGCTAAACTGGGCCTTGGGTCTGATCTCCTGAACAAATTCGGCTGGTATTTCACGAATAAAGCGAGACACCATATTGTAATTTTCTTTACCGTATAGTCGGCGAATTTCTGCACTACAGACAACCAATTGCTCGCGTGCTCGAGTAATGCCGACGTAACAAAGGCGACGTTCTTCCTCTAATCGGCCGGGCTCTTCGCTTGAGCGTTGGTGAGGAAACAACCCTTCCTCCATGCCAACCAGAAAGACCAATGGAAACTCTAAGCCCTTGACGGAGTGCAGCGTCATTAATTGCACACAGTCTTCCCAGGCCTCGGCTTGTGCTTCGCCTGCTTCGAGTGCCGCGTGTGAGAGAAATGCGTCGAGTACACTCATATTTTCGTCTTGAATTGTGGCGTCCATTTCGAAACCTTTACCTGCGCCAACTAGCTCATGCAGGTTTTCTACGCGTGATTGACCTTTCTCAGACTTGTCTTTTTCAAAGTGAGCTTTTAAACCACTGTGTAGAATGCAATGTTCCATTTTTTCAGCCAGCGTCGCCTGTTCCAGGTCGGCTTTCATGGCCTGTATTAAATCGACATAAACTTGCAATGATGTTCGTACTCGTGAAGTGAGTGGTGCCGATTCGAGTAAAGCGAGGGTTGCATTCCACAGTGATTGTGACTGTAGTTTGGCCTGCTCACGAATCATATCGATGGTTTTTTGACCGATACCACGAGGTGGATGATTAACGGTGCGATCAAAGGCGTGGTCGGCCATCGGGTTCGATAACATGCGCAAATAGGCCAGGCTATCCTTTATTTCAGCGCGCTCAAAAAAGCGTAACCCGCCATAAACACGATACGGCATACCGCGCGTCACCAGCGCTTCCTCGAACTGACGGGACTGAGCGTTAGAGCGGTATAATATAGCGACTTCGTTACGACTACGCCCCTCATCTACCCAGTTCTGAATGCGATCGATAACAAAACGAGCCTCGTCTTTTTCGTTGTAGGCGGAGTAAAGCATAATGGGTTCGCCATCAGCACTCTCAGTCCAGAGGTCTTTGCCTAAACGACCACGATTATTATCAATGAGGGCATTTGCAGCCTTCAAAATAGTACCGGTTGATCGATAGTTTTGCTCAAGCTTTATAACTTTGGCACCACCAAAATCTCTTTCGAAATGTTGAATATTCTCGATACGAGCACCTCGCCAGCCATAGATAGACTGATCATCATCGCCCACCACAAAGGCCGGTGTATTAGCGCCTGCCATCAACCGTATCCAGGCATATTGAATTGCATTAGTGTCCTGAAACTCGTCGACTAGTAAGTGTTGGAAGCGTTTTTGGTAGTGACTGCGTAAATCGTCATTGTCGCGAATGAGTTCTAGTGCACGGAGCAATAGCTCGGCAAAATCGACCACACCTGCGCGTTGACATAGTTCTTCATAAAGGCGATAGATCTCAAGCATCTGACGTTGCACATGATCGTTTCCGGCATCAATGCTTTGCGGGCGTAATCCCTCATCCTTATTTTGATTAATAAACCATTGTGCCTGTTTTGGCGGCCAGTTAGCCTCCTCAAGGTCGAGTTGGCGCACCGCACGTTTCACCATGCGTAATTGATCATCGCTATCCAGTATTTGGAATGTCTGAGGTAATTTGGCGGCTTCCCAGTGGGCGCGTAACATTCTGTGTGCCAGACCATGAAAAGTACCAACCCACATCGCACCCGCTGAAATACCGAGTAATTCTTCAACTCGAGAGCGCATTTCTTTGGCGGCTTTATTGGTGAAAGTGACCGCGAGCAGGCTAAAGGGTGATAATCCGTTCACCTGGCAAACCCATGCAATTCGATGCGTTAAAACACGCGTCTTTCCACTACCGGCACCCGCCAACACTAAGATTGGGCCAGGGTCGGCACTAACTGCTTCGCGCTGACAATCATTGAGAGAATCTAGCAGGTGGGATACATCCATTGGCTGTGTGCTACCGCTTTAACAAATTGACGGTGATTGTATCAGGATTTTTTCGGCGTTTATGGTTCGAAGGAGGGAAATTTGTTTAGTATATTTGACTCGAAATGTGGATCGAGCGTATTTCGATGGGGCAGTGCGGTTAAGTTAATATGCTGGGATGTGTTGCATCTGCTGGGATGTCGGTAGCAGAGGGTAAACCCGAGCGATAGGATTAACCATCATGTCGAAATCGCTGTGGGGTATTTGCGTCGGCTTACGCGATAAAGAATGCTAATCCAACCTACGTTTCGGCGCTTTTTATATAATTTGACGATGTTGGGAGAGGGGATTGATTAGTGATTCAATCGAAAAACTGCAGGTCTATATAAACCGGTCGATCAACTGTCCCAGTGATTCTGTTTCGGTACGAGACACGCTAGTGATTTGATAATTAGAAATGGCTTGTCGATTTTGAGGATCAATTTGCTGATTAAGCTGAGGATTATAGCGTTTGTCGCTTTCTACAGGCTCTAAAATTTCGCCACGAAACACATAATCGGTTGATTCAGGTCGTGCTCGTTGGTTATCAGAAAAGTCATTCCTGGAATCATCAGCGCGACCACGGTCAAATGTTTGTCGCTGCTCATCATTCGCCGTTGGAAGGCGGACGATTGGACTGATGTTGGCAGCGCTAATGTTCATAGAATTGTTTTATAACAAAATGGCATAAAAATCAATCTGACAAGCTTTATATACGGTAGTTTTCACATTGACGCTACCACTGCCCCCGGGCATCGGCGTCACTGGTTTTGGCCTCTACCCACTTTTCACCATACTCGTCGACTTCTTTCTTCCAGAATGGGGCGTCTGTTTTAAGGTAATCCATCATAAATTCGCAAGCTGAAAAGGCATCTTTTCGATGAGCCGATAAAACACTGACCAACACAATTTGATCGGTTGGTTTTAAGCTACCAACACGATGAATGATGGCGCAGTCTTGAACTTCCCAACGCTGGCTAGCTTGCTCGGCAATAGCTTGTAACGATTTTTCGGTCATGCCGGGGTAATGTTCCAGGGTCATTTGCTGCAGCTTGCTATTTGGTAAGTCACGCACGAGACCGATAAAGCAGGTGATGGCACCAATATCAGAGCGGCTGCCTAATAATTGACGATTAATTTCACTAACATCAAAGTCTTCTGTTTGTACTTGAATAATCATTGCAGTGGCCTGTTCTAATCGAGAAATTCAGAGAAGGACAGATAGTCAACTTTGTCACCTTCTTTGACCGTTGCGCCTTCGGCAACTTCAACAAAACCTTGTGCCCAGGCGGTAGAGGTTAAAACACCCGAGTCTTGATTGGGGTAAATACGGGCAACCAAACCGAGATTTTCGTCCGACTCAAGTCGCGCTCGTAAAAACTCTCGTCGGCTATCTGGTTTAGGCCAATCGAATCCGGCTGTTACAGCTATCGCGGTGGGCTTTTGCCAATGTCTGCCTTGCATGGTCTTGATCACCGGCCCAACAAACAACATAAATGTCGCAAATACGGAGACAGGGTTTCCAGGTAAACCAATAAAAGGGGTTTGGTTGATTTTTCCAAAGGCTAAAGGCTTGCCCGGTTTAATCGCCAAACGCCACAAGTGTAAATCGCCTAATTGTTCAATCGCGATTCTTACATGATCTTCTTCACCGACCGAGACGCCACCACAGGTCACAACCAAATCAGCTTTGGCGGTGGCTTCAAGCATGGCTTCTTTGGTCGCTTCAAGTGTATCGCCTACTAAACCTAAATCGACTATTTCGCAACCTAGTTTCTGCAGCATACCGTGCAATGTATAACGGTTTGAATCGTAAATTTTGCCGGGCGCTAACGCTTCACCTGGCTCGACCAATTCATCGCCAGTAAAAAATATACCCACTCGAATTTTATGGTAGACAGGCAATGACTCTAAACCGACCGATGCGGCGAGCCCAAGCTCTTGAGGTCGTAATAGACTTCCTTGGCTCAAAATATTGTCACCCACCTTGATATCGTTGCCGGAGGGCCGGATGTTTTGTTGATCACCCGGCTTGACCTTGAAGATGATGGTGTCGCCGCTCACTTCGACCTGCTCTTGCATGATGACGGCATTAGCCTGGGACGGGATTGGTGCGCCAGTAAATATTCTAGCGGCTGTACCAGGTCTGAGTTTTTGGCCAACGTCACCTGCTGCAATTCGTTGAGAGACCGTTAACACCGTTTTTCCTTCGCGAGAGATATCTGCAGTGTTGATCGCATAACCATCCATTGCTGAATTATCAGCGGGTGGCACATTGATAGTCGATTGAATAGATTGCGCCAAGATTCGACTCAAGGCTTCGAGTAGTGGCTTATTTTTTATCGCTTGTGTGGCCGAAACCTGACCCAGTAAGGAGCGTAAAGCGTCGTCATAGGAAACCAGCTGGACTTGAGGTGCATCACATCTATTCATGGCATTTATTCATGGCTTTGGTTTCTATGACTGAGTCTTTTCTATGGAAATTTCAGGAAATGATTCTAACATTACCCAGGCCTGCCAGGCATCTGGATTGATGCAATTAGAACCTGCAATTTTTTCTCAGATACAGGCATTCTAGTTTTCATTGGCTGGGCAAAGCAAGCCATTCTGAATTCTTCTATCATCCAACGAAATTGCTCTAGCTTCTTTGTATCGGCCTGCTTTAACAATGTTTCGCTTTCGCTAAGCTGGAGATATTGCTCCCAAAACTTTCTAACCAGCAAATGCCCCTCTTCGATTCGAGTTGAACCCGGCTTGAAATTTGCAATTCGCTTTTGAATGGCCTGGAAATAGGCGGGCAGGCGAGACAGGTTTAAGATTGATACATCACGTAAAAAGCCATCATATACCAGGTTTGCACATTGCTCGGTCATGTCAGAACGGTGGTTTGCAGGTAACGAAGTACTCGCGATGGCACTCATGGCAGCTCTATATTGGGTCAGAACTTGATGAGTTAGTTGTGCCAGTTTATTAGCATGATCGATGAATTGATCTTTATTTTGCGCCAGACAATCAGCGAAACTTTGATCACTATCAGGCAATTGGCTATTCAGGAAGCAATCGAAAATACTCGCTAGAATCAGGTCCTCAATGAGCTCTGCCTTGCTCGCAATAGCGCTATACATGAGCGACGTTTCATTGATCTTCGGCAGGTTTTTACGCAGGTATTTTATGGTCTGGGATAGTTGCAGATAAATAAGCCTGGCAACACCTGTGGCATGATAAAACTGCGCATCACTGGGTGTTTCGTATAGCTCGATAGCCACCGATTTTTCGTAATCAACTAGCGCTGGATAGCTATAGATAACCTGACCCTGATTATGAGAGTCCTTTTGC
>Ga0307492_10000486_pt1 | contig 16818 bp, 18 predicted proteins | sample SI3LmetaG_FD_202365 | JGI IMG/M metagenome (GOLD analysis project Ga0307492, IMG submission 202365) | Sea-ice brine microbial communities from Beaufort Sea near Barrow, Alaska, United States - SI3L | ecosystem: Environmental > Aquatic > Marine > Coastal | place: USA: Alaska | collected 2017-05-06 | reverse complement strand
GCTTAATACCCTGTGGTAGCGGTGAGTATAGATTGGCATTGGTGATCAATTCAAACATAGGTTCTAGTGCAGCTAAGTCTTATCATTGGCGAGGCAGTTTAGAGCAAGCTAAGCCAAAATACTCTATCAACTTGATTTGTTGCTTTGTTTTTAGCAGATTGATTAAAATTTTGGTTAGAAGCAAGGGCTTGATGCGCACATCTCTGGTCGGTAGGCGATGCTTATGACAAAATGACCGACTATTGATCGAGGTAGAACCATCTAGTGGATAAAGTATTAATCACTGTACAAAATCTGCTGGTAGACTTATTTTGCCTGGCGCATCAAGTCTATGAAGATAATTTCAGTCCTGACTTTATTACTCGTTAATCGTTTGCACGATCGTGTGTCATGTCGATCGAATGGAAGTGATTCCCATGGTAAGCAATGGACAATGGAGCGTTTGTCACCATAAAAATCAACAGTAGTATGAAAATAGAGTTTGAGAAAAATAGTGATTTTTAGCGCAGCTTTAGTCGCCTTCGGGCATTACTTCGCCTTCTTTGCGCTCACCGCTGCGCTTGTGCTGCAAATTGTTTTGCTGACAGCATCACCCACAATACAAATAGCAAAGCGTATACAGCGCGCGGATCGAGCCTATGCCTTGATGGCACTACTCGTGCTAGTGATGGGTTTACTTCGTGTGTTCTATTTTGAAAAAGGCGCCGACTATTATTTTGGCAATAGCTACTTCATTATTAAACTCAGCTTGTTTGTATTGGTTGGTTTAATATCGGCTTACCCTACCATCACTTACCTGGGTTGGAATAAAGCGATCAAAATGGGCAATGCCCCTGAATTATCTATCGAGTCGGCCCTCAATTTGCGCCGCGCTTTGCATTACCAGTTGGTCGGCATTCTGGGAATATTATTTTGTGCATCGATGATGGCTCATGGTATTGGTTAAGCGGGCTCTTTAAATAGAGTAGGCCCCGTTTTTGAGTAATACTGAAGTCGCTTTCAGTTTAGCTGGTTTGATAAATTTCATCGGTTGCACCATTGTTTGACGATTAATTTAGGTTTAAAAGTTCATATCAATTTAGGAGACATTATGACTACTCACAATCAAACATTATCATTACAGCAAATTGATGATATTACTCGACGAGCGTTGAGTGCCTGTGGCGCACATGGACATCAACTCGATATGGCAGTGCAATCGGTAGTCGATGCTGAATGCGATGGTATTCGCACGGTTGGGCTCAATTATTTGCCGTTGTACTGTGGCCATCTGAAAGTGGGAAAGTTAAATAAGGACGCAAATCCTAGCCATGAAAAAATTGCACCTTCTGCGATCCGAGCCAGTGCCGATAGTGGCTTTGCTCATGCTGCCTATGAGAAAGCCGAAGCCGACTTTTATGCCTTAGCGAAGCAGCAGGGTATAGCCGCATTGTCGATTGTCGACTCCTATTCGGCGGGTGTGGTTGGCTGGTTTGTAAATCGAATGGCGAACGAAGGGTTGATCGGTTTGGGTTTTGCGAACTCACCTTCTGCAGTAGCACCGGCGCCCGGTGCTAGTGCATTCTTTGGTACTAACCCGATGGCGTTTGGCATTCCACGTGCTGGCGGCCAACCGGTTGTTATCGCCGACATGGCAACCAGTCAGGTGGCACTGGTTACTGTAAAAAAGCATGCGGCTGAAGGTAAACCAGTACCATTCGGATGGGGATATGACAAAGAGGGTAACAATACGACCGATGCCAGCGCCATTATTAACGGTGGTGCACTAGCCCATGCTGGTGGCTTTAAAGGCATGTTACTGGGTATGCTAGTTGACTTGCTGGCAGGCATACTAAGTGGTCCAAATTGTTCTTTTCAGGCGCCCGTTTTCAAAAATAATACAGGTGGAGAACCAAAGGTGGGTCAGTTTTTCATCGCAATTTCACCTGGCACATTCGCACCTGGCGGCGATGATTCCTATGCACAACGTCTGGAAACAATGTTAACGGCCTTATTGAGTGAGCCAGGTGTACGTTTGCCAGGCTCTGATAGGCACGCGTTTAAACGTCAGGCTGAGGTCAATGGGGTTAAAGTACCGAAAGAACTGATCGATAAGTTAGAAGCGTTTGCAGCGAGTTAATAATCGGATTTTACTCAAAAGGGTGACTCGATGCACCTCGTTTCAGGCGGGGAATCCTGGTCAGAATGTGAGTGATTTTGAAGCGGTATTGTTGAGCTAACTGTCAACAATACCGCTACAAGTTTAGGCCTTTTTATTAATGTCGTTTTTGAGGCCTGTTTTCGCAGAATCAAAAAATTCTTTGAAGATCATTATCGACACCAAAAATACGATGATAGCGAAAGGAATTGATTGGATCGAAACTGCGAGGCCAATAATAAAAGCGAGGAACACAGCGACAGCGATAAAACTGCTTATTAAATTATCCATAGGTATCTATCTCTCATCTAAAGTTCGTTTAAGCTATCCAGTAACCAGCGAGCACTTCTAAATAGCCTTGCATCGTCATCTTTTTCTCCGACCAGTTGCACACCAAATGGAAGCCCTTCTTCGCTATTCAATAAGGGTAGATTTAATGTCGGTGTGCCGCAGAATGTCCATATCGTATTCATCACCGGGTTTCCGGTGGTATTCAGTCCTACTGGTGCTGGCCCTGGTGTGGCGGGTGTCAGGATGCCATCATATAATTCAAATACTTCGTCCAGACTGCTGGCATAGTCGGCTATTGTAGCTATCGAGGTATTGTACTCTTCGTCTGTAATTTTCTGGCCACGTTCTATCATGCTGCAAAGACCATCACTTAATTCTGCTTTGCCGCGAGTATATTCCTCAGCGAAGTTTCGAGCCAGGTCGGCTTCCATCACTATCCGATGGTCTTCGTATATATTGTCAAACTGCTCTGGCAAATCGAAGATATCGATGGTTTTGGGTTTACTCTCGTTGACGGCTTCGATCAGTTCGCGAAAGCCATCCTTTGTGACTTGGTCAGCCTTATCCCAGGCTGGCGTGCGAATAAAAGCGAAAACTGGGTCTACCGGCACGGGCTCTGCCATGACTGAGCTGATACTGGGCGGTGCTATGGGCAACATGGATTCATCCTGGGTATCGAATCGCATAATGACGTCGGCAATTAAGGCGAGGTCTTCGAGGCAGCGTGCGAATACCCCAACGGTATCCAGTGGTGGTGATTGTTTTAGGACGCCCTGGCGGGATATGCGGCCGAAGCTAGGCTTAAAGCCATATATTCCACAAAAAGATGCCGGACGAATGACTGAGCCATTGGTTTGAGTGCCAACAGCCAATGGCACCATTGCTGAAGCAACTGCTGCCGCTGAACCGCTGGAAGAACCACCGGGGGTGTGTTCATTATTATGTGGATTGGTAGTTTTGCCAGGTGATAAAACGGCCAGCTCTGTGGTCACTGTTTTTCCAAAGATAATGGCGCCAGCTTCTTTCAGCAGAGACACCAAAGTGGCATCGATAGTTGGTTGGCGTCCCTTGTGCAAAACGGTACCGAGTTCGGTCGCATAATCACGAGTATCGATAATATCCTTAATGCCAATGGGTAAACCATGCAATGCACCCACCCGTAAACCTCGACTGCGAAACTCATCGGCTTCACGCGCCTGTTGCATGGCAATCTCCTTGTCGAGATGGGTCCAGGCACCAATCGAATTTTCGAGGGTTTCGATACGGGCAAAGCAGGCTTCTACCAGTTCCTGCGAACTCAAAAGCCCTTCATCTATGGCTTTTCGAGCATCGCAGGCACTCAGCAAATTGGCTGTTGTAATATCAAATTTACTCATCGTTTATTACTTCGTCTATTACTTATGAAAGGTTGCTTATCCAAACAAATAAACCGGTAGCCAGAGCGCAATGCCTGGGAAGTTATAAAGCAATACCATCGAGAAAATAATGATCGCCAGATAAGGCATGATGCCTTTGAATATCGTCATTAACTGTATATGTGGTGGTGCCACGCCTTTCAGGTAATAGGCTGCCATAGCCATCGGAGGGGTCAAGAATGATGTTTGCAAATTCAGTGCCACGAGGATACCAAAAAACAGCGGATCGACTCCGAAGGTCGCCAGCATAGGCAAGAAAATAGGTACAAAGATGATGATGATTTCAGTCCATTCCAACGGCCAACCAAGGATGAAAATTATCGCTTGCGCTAGTATTAGAAAGCCAACGGTACTGAGATCCATTGACAACACCCAGTCATTGATTAACTGATGACCACCCAGGTATGAAAATACTGAGGCAAACGTCCACGAGCCGACGAACAACCAACACACCATGGCCGATGTTTTTGCAGTTAGGTAGACGGCTTGCTTTAATCGCTCCCAGCTCAGTGAACGATACAGTAGAGCGAGTACTAAACCACCAGCAGCACCGACACCGGCGGCTTCGGCAGGTGTTGCTAATCCCATTAAGATCGCTCCAAGTACGCTCATGATGAGCACAGCGAGCGGAATAAATGAGGTCACAAGCTCCCATACGATCTTGCCGAATGGTGGTACGTCTTCCTCAGGTGGTTTTGGCGCAAGACTAGGATTTATAGCCGCTCGTCCAACAACATAAACCATATACAGACCAGCCAGCATCATGCCAGGGAAAAGAGCCGCAGCGTAGAGACGCAAAGGTGATATTTCGGCGATAGCTGAATAAACGATGAGCATGATGGAAGGTGGAATAAGGATGCCAAGACAGCCACCAGCGCAAATAACACCCGCTGCAAAACTTTCATCGTAATTCGCTTTCAACATAGCCGGAAACGCGAGCATACCCATTAAAGTAACAACCGCACCAACAATGCCTGAAGCGGTGGCGAATATGGCACAGGTAAACAGCGCTGCAACCGCCATTGAGCCAGGTAGGTGGCGTGCTGCCATTTGAATACTGAAAAACAAACGGTTGACGATATTGGCTCGTTCTACGACGTAGCCCATGAACAGGAAGAGTGGTACAGCCACCAAGACGTCATTGGACATCACCGAAAAGGTATTTTGAACAAATAAGTCAAAAATTCGATTGTCGAATAAATGTTGCATGCGGTCAGCATCGTAATAGGCGTAATAACCAAAGCCAAGGCCCATTGCAATTAATGTGAATGCAATAGGAAAGCCCAGCATCACTATGACAATGAACAAACACAGCATGGTGACTGCGATAACAGGATCAGACATTTTCTTTCTCCAACTGCTGTTTCTCTTGTTGCTCTTGCATTAGCATGTCTCCGGTTTCTTGAACATCATGTAATCTTGGTGGCCAGGCCCCCGTCTTGATGCAAATGACGCAGCGGACACACTCAGCAACGCCTTGTAGCGCTACCAGGAAGCCAGCAATGGGTATAAGTGTTTTGAAAAAGTAAATTTGAATGCGTGCTGGGCTGCTCCAGCTAACTTCTTTATAAAACCAGGAGTCAGAGGCAAAGCCGTAGCCGTAATAAACCAGTGCAATAGCACCGGGCATAAGAAATAATATGTACAGCACCAAGTCTATTTTCGCTTGGGTTTTAATGCTCATCAAACGATAGAGGACATCGCCACGAACATGCGCACCTTGTGATAACGCGTAAGCGCCACACATCATGAATAGAGCCCCATACATTTGCACGCTCATATCGAACGCCCAGACAGTGGGTGAATTGAGTACGTAGCGCACGAAAACTTCATAACAGGTGGAGAAGGTCAGGACAACAATGCACCAGGCAAAGGCTTTGCCGAACCAGGCGCTAAGGCTATCGATAAAATAAAGAGTACGAGTCATCATGGCTTGGGACCTAATGGAGTTTTCTCGATATGGGAACGGAATACGAGGCAGTATTAAAGTAAATACTGCCTCGTAGCTTTTGTGGAACTAACTTGAGAGTTACAGCTTGCCGAAATAATGCTCGTAAGCACCTTGGTAATTTGGAGTGTTATTCAATGCGTAAGCACCGTGACGTTTCGCCCATGACATTTGTGACTCGATAACCTTCTTAAAAAAGGGATCCGACTCAATGAAACGCTTAGCAACGACGTCCCAGGCATTAAGTTGGTCTTGCATGACGCTGTCTGGTGTACGGTAAACATTAACACCGTGCTTTTCTTTCAGCGTGACTAGATCCTGTGAGTAACGCTCCATTGCTTTCCAGGCCATATCGGCTGAGGCAGCTTCAGAAGCATATTTGAGAATAGCCTGATGCTCTTTAGCAAGACCATTATAAAGGCGCTTATTAAAAATGATTTCAAAACATTCCTGCGACTGATGGAAGCTGGCAAGGTGATAATGCTTGGAAACGTCCTGCATACCGAAGTCTTTGTCTGAGCTTGGGTTGTTGAATTCAGCAGCATCGATCAGACCACTCTTCATAGCAGGCTGAATTTCGCCACCCGGTAACTGAACAACAGACATGCCCATTTCCTGCAATACGTCAGCAGCCAGACCAACGGTACGATATTTCAGGCCTTTCATCTGATCGCTGCTGGTGATGTGCTCTTTAAACCAGCCCAGTGGCTGAGCAGGCATCGGACCAGTGAAAAAACCTACCAGGTCAAGTCTAAGATCACTCATCAATTCTTCATACAATGCTCTACCGCCACCGTATTGAATCCAGCCCATGAGTTCATTCGCAGACCAACCAAAGCAAGGGCCTGTTCCAAACAATGAAGCAACGGGGCTTTTTGAGTACCAGTACGCTGTAACTAGGTGAGCGCCATCTATAACTCCCTTGTGAACAGCGGTTTGCATTTCTGCAGTTTTGACTACTGCGCCAACACCGAGCAGGTCAATCTTTAGTGAACCGCCAGACATTTCGTTAACACGATTGACGTAGTCTTGTGCAAATTCTAAAAAGATACCGCCGCCCCAGGCAGCCTGCACCTTGAGTACAACGGGTTTTGCTGCTACCGCCATTGTAGGTGCGGCTACTAAAGCCGCGCCGCCGGCGATGGTGGCTGCGCCCTTGGTTAGAAATTTACGTCGTGATTGTTTTGTATCGCTCATGCTTATTATCCTCTTAGGGTTAGGAGTTTATTGTAGACATTTGTCGACTGATATATTTATATTTAGACCACTCTTGGTATAGCTTCCTCTGGTCTCGGGACGAGTATATATTGGACTGACCAATATTGGTAGTACCAATATTACCGCTATATAGCGATTTAAAAGCTCTAGGCAACACGATCACGAGGCTCTGTTCCATTGAAAATCGCGATTAAATTATCGATAGCTCGATAACCCATAGCATTGCGAGTCTCGTGTGTGGCACTGCCAATATGCGGTAGTAAAAAGACATTATCCAATTGGCTGTATCCGGAATGGATATGGTCTGGTTCACCGTTATAGACATCGAGACCGGCGGCAGCGACGCTACCAGATTTAAGTGCGCCAACCAACGCATCGTCATCGATAACACCACCTCTCGACGTATTCACGATGATGGTATTGCTATGCATTATGGCAAGACGCTGACTATTGAGCAGGCCTCTGGTTTTTTCTGATGCTGGGCAGTGAATCGATAACACATCAATCTCTGCTAGCAGTGATTCGACACTGTCGTGGTAGATAGCGCCTGCTGCGAGTTCTGCTTCAATTGGATGTCGATTATGATAGTGAATACTCATGTTAAAACCGCGGGCACGCTGCGCTACAACTTGCCCGACGCGGCCCATGCCGAGAATGCCAAGACGCTTCCCCGTAATTTGCTGACCGACCATAAACGCTGGGCTCCAGTCTTTCCATTGTTGGGTGCGCATAATGCGCTCACCTTCGCTGGCGCGGCGTGCGGCACCGAGCATGAGCAGTATAGCTATCTCGGCCGTGGCGTCAGAAAGTACGTCAGGCGTATTGGTAACAATGAGCTGCTTTTTTTTTGCTGCTTCGAGGTCAACATGATCAACGCCGACTGAGAAATTGGCGATGGCTCTTACCCGGGACGGCAAAAGCGCAATGGTTTCAGCTGGAAATTTTTCGGTATGGCAGGGTAGAATGGCGTCCGCTTGAGCCGCCAGTTGTAGCAGTTCCTCGCAGCTATATAGTTTGTCTTCGGGATTGAGAATAACCTCGAAATGCTCTGCGAGTTTAGTCTCTACTGCGTCGGGTAATTTGCGCGTTACCAGCACAACCGGTTTATTATTCATGTTTACACTCTTCGCCAAGGTTTAACAAATAGGGTTTTACAAATATAGTAACAGCATAACTGTGCGGGGTGCTATGGTTCGAAATTCATGTGAATGCTAAAAAGGTAGATGTTGTTGGAAATTAATTTGCAGCAGGCGAATGGCTTGATTACAGAAGTACTCAAAGCTGCGCGTGGTAAGAACATGCCTCCGATAGCGGTGGCGGTATTGGACACTGGTGCGCATCTTAAAGCCTTGCAGCGTGAGGACGGTGTCTCATTTCTGAGAGTGCAGATAGCGCAGGCTAAAGCCTGGGGCGCGCTGGGTATGGCGACAAATACCGCTCTCATTGCCGATCGTTACAGTCAGGATGATTTGCAAAAAGGTTTTATAAATGCCCTGAATACAATGACTGGTGGCCAGGTTTTACCTTTACCCGGCGGTGTTCTAGTGCGAAATGGGGAAGGTGATATTGTCGGTGCTGTCGGTGCCGCTGGTGGCGTTTCAACTGATGATGAGGCTTGCGTTATCGCAGCCATTGAAGCCATTGGCTTTCGAATATAGATTAACGAGTAGAGATTAACGAGTAGAGATTAATATGATGCAGGTAATAGTTTGAAAACAACCAAAAGAAAGATTTTTGATTTCCTCTATGGGCCGTTTTTTGCGGTACTGGATTATTTCATGCGCCACTACAAGGCTAATCGTGAGCGCCTGGATAATTTTATGGGTAAGGAAAAGGTAGCTTCTTTTCTTCGCGGATTGGCTGTGTTTATATTGGTGGTCTGGATTGTTGTTTTTTATTTTGCACCAGAGGACAAGCGTAAATTGCTGACGATGGAAGTGCAGGAAGGTTTCGAGCAGTTGAAGTCTGGCACTACGAAGTAATATGCCCTAAAGCTGAGTTAATAATACTCGGGTTTTATCGTTATCCAGCACTCTGATTAAATCGTTTTCGATAAAAGTATCTCTGATCAATTCAAGATGCTCGTTAACGACGCGGCGCGCACCCTTGCTGTCCCCAGCGATGATAAGCTCAACCATTTCCTGATGTTGTCCGTGCAGCTTTAGCGAGTTTATGTTGACTTGGTGGACTAGACGCAGATTTTCCTCTATTTCGCTGAGCAAGAGTGAATAAATGTTGCGTAACATCAACGACAGGGGCACATTGTGCGAGGCATCGGCTATAGCGAGATGCAGTTCCAGATCTGCCCTAGCTTCCTCTGCGGGGTTGTTCATGGGCACAATGGCCTTCAATTGATCCAGCCGCTTACGGATAATGACACGGTCTTCGGCAGTAGCGCGCTCAGCAGCATAAAAAGCAGCGGAACATTCAAGCGTCTGGCGAAGTTCGATGATCTGAAATTTCAATTCGTGATGGCGTTTAATTAAATCGAGTAGTGGATCCGAAAAGCTCCTTTTAATAACATCGCAAACATAGTTACCACCCCCCTGCTTGGAAAGGATTAGGCCCCGATACTCCAGTACCGAAAGTGCCTGTCTAAGGGATGCTCTTGATACTGAAAAATCTCTGGCAAGCTGGCGTTCAGGGGGCAGGCTATCACCAGGTTTAAAAGTACCCTCGACAATCATGGATTCAAGCTTTTCGGTAACTGCATCAGTTACTGATAGGTTTTCTATTGGTTTTGTCGTCATAGTTTGTTAAATTGGTCAGTCCAATTTGGTTGGATTAGAGTATATTAGCAATAACCTGTCGGGATGGCGAGAAGGTTTACATTATCGATTGGCATTTAACCAGACACAAACGAGGGATATTCAAAGCAATGACAACTTCAATGCGACAATCGCTAGCCGATCTTTTTCGGGAATTCCTCGAATTCGAATCAGTAGTTGATCAACCAACCTCGCTAGCCGCCTACGAGTGTGATGGTTTAAGCGCCTATCGTCAGACCCCATTACTGGTTGTGCTACCCCGCACGATAGAGCAAGTACAAAAAGTTATCTGTATTTGTGCCGAGCGCAATATTCCGATTGTGAGTCGTGGTGCTGGCACCAGTCTGTCGGGCGGAGCTTTGCCTCATGCCGATGGTATTGTCTTGAGTTTGGCGAAAATGAATCAAGTTCTTAACATTGATGTCAATGCTCAGAGCATTACTGTTGAACCGGGCATTCGCAATTTAGCCGTATCTGAAGCAGTGAAACATCTGGGCCTTTATTATGCACCTGATCCTTCATCTCAAATTGCCTGCTCTATTGGTGGCAACGTGGCCGAAAATGCGGGTGGTGTGCATTGCCTCAAATATGGTTTAACGCTTCACAATGTTTTAGGAGTGAAGCTGGTCACGGCTAAAGGTGAATTGCTAGTGATCGATCAGCAGTCATTGCAGTCGCAGGGCTATGACTTGCTCGCTCTGGTCATTGGATCAGAGGGTATGCTTGGCATTGTCGTTGAAGTGACCTTAAAGTTATTGCCAATACCACAGTGTGCTCGAGTCATATTGGCAGTGTTTGATGACGTTGAGAAGGCGGGTAACAGTGTTGCGAGTATTATTTCCGGCGGTATCATTCCTGCCGGTGTTGAAATGATGGATAACCCTGCTATCAGGGCAGCAGAAGCCTTTGCGAATGCTGGTTATCCGGTCGATGCGGCAGCCATTTTAATTTGTGAACTCGACGGCACTGAAGCCGAAGTTGAGTCTCAAATAAACAAAGTCGATAGCATATTAAAAAATAGCGGAGCGACAGAAACACGATTGGCCAAAGATGATGCCGAACGATTATTGTTCTGGTCAGGACGCAAAGCAGCATTTCCAGCGGTAGGGCGATTATCACCTGATTATTATTGTATCGATGGCACTATTCCGCGAAAGGCGTTAGGGGCTGTATTAACTGAAATCAATCGGCTCTCCGGCGAATACGGTTTGCCAATAGCCAATGTTTTTCATGCGGGTGATGGTAATTTGCATCCTTTGATTTTGTATGATGCCAATAACGAAGGTGAACTCGAAAGAACTGAAGAACTGGGTAGCAAAATTTTACAGCTATGTATTCATCACGGTGGCACTATTACCGGCGAACATGGGGTTGGAGTCGAGAAGCTTGGTGAAATGTGTGTGCAATTTAGTGATATAGAGCGACATCAATTCCATGCTATTCGATCAGCTTTTGATCCTGCAAATATTATGAATCCAGGCAAGGCAATTCCTACTTTGGCACGCTGTGCTGAATTTAATGCGATGCATGTTCACAATGGTGAGCTACCACATCCAGAGCTGGACCGATTCTAATGGCTATACAGATTCCACAAGTTAACCTTGAAGATGATCTTCAATCGCAGATTGAATCAGTGTCAGCGAATGGTGCGCCAGTGAAAATTGTTGGTGGCAATAGCAAGGCGTTTTATGGTCATGCCGTTGATGCGTTGGATATTGATGTGAGTGGCCATAGCGGTATTGTTGACTATGATCCTGCTGAGTTGGTTATCACTTTACGGGCTGGTTGTAAGCTTAAAGATGTAGAGTCTTTACTGGCTGAAAATAGTCAAATGTTAGGGTTCGAGCCACCGCACTTTGGCGATGAGGCAACGATTGGCGGCACAGTTGCCAGTGGTTTAACTGGGCCAAGGCGGGCTTTCTCAGGTGCTATTCGTGACTTTATTCTTGGTGTCAGACTGCTCAATGGCCGGGGTGAAATCGTTAATTTTGGCGGCCGCGTGATTAAAAATGTTGCAGGATTTGATGTGTCTCGTTTAATGGTGGGTGCCTTGGGTACTCTGGGTGTTTTACTCGAAGTGTCGATTCGCGTTATCCCTAAATTTGAGGCGGAAACAACGCTGCTATTTGAACATGCAGATGGGCAGGCGCATATTGACTGGATCAATCAGCAAGGACGCCTGCCTTATCCAATTTCAGCGTCAGTGTGGTATCAGGGTCAGACTAAGATACGGCTATCGGGCAGTCAGCAAGGACTTGAGAGTGCCTGTCAGGATTTGGGTGGAGATAATAAAATGGAGTGTGATGAAGTCTGGTCTGAGCTAAAAGAACAGTCACATGCGTTTTTTGGTCAGGCCAAAACCATTGCCAGAGTGTCAGTGCCAAGTGTCGAATCAGACTTTTTAACGACTGAATCGCAACTGATCGAATGGGGTGGTGCGCAGCGTTGGGTAGAAACGCCGAAGGATCGTCTCGATTCATTAAGGCAGCAGATGCAGTATCACCGAGGTACGGTCTGTGCTTATCGAGGATATGATAGTGATGCTGAGATATTCCAGCGCCCAACCGATTCGATTATGACATTACATCGAAACCTTAAATCAAGTTTTGATCCAGCCGGTATATTTAATCCCGGCCGATTATACCGCGGACTTTAACAATGCAGACTAATTTAGCAAAGCGCTTTAAAGAGAGTCAATCAGCCGAGGCGATTGAGTCTATTTTGCGCAGCTGTGTGCACTGTGGCTTTTGCAATGCAACCTGCCCAACGTATCAATTACGTGGCGACGAACTGGATGGCCCTCGTGGTCGTATCTATCAGATGAAGCAATACTTCGAAGGTGCGCCAGCTAATAAGGAGATGCAGCTCCACCTGGATCGCTGTCTGACTTGTCGTAGTTGTGAAACAACCTGTCCCTCAGGTGTTAATTATAGTCATCTATTAGAAATTGGACGCGAGTCGATCGAAAAAGATTTACCCCGTTCGGTCAGTCAACGTGGGCTGCGATGGGCTATCACCGAGTTTCTGAACTCAGGCTGGATATTCAAATTTTCAGTACAGGCAATCCAGAAGTGTCGCTGGTTTTTACCGCAAAAATTAACTGAATCGATACCAATGGCAAAGCCACCTATAGCTGAGGTTATTGGTCAGAATGAACGACAAGTGCTCATGTTATCGGGTTGTGTTCAACCGGCTCTGGCACCCAATACCAATGCTGCGGCTAAACAACTGCTGCATCGCTTAGGCTTGAGCGTTATCGAGATAAGCCAGAATAGTTGCTGTGGAGCTGTCGGCATGCATACCTCTCAAATAGAGCAAGGTAAGGCGCAAGCCAGACGATTGATTGATGCCTGGTGGCCTAAAATTGAGTTAGGTGTTGAAGCTATTGTTTTTACGGCGTCTGGTTGCGGCGTAAGCATTAAGGACTATGGCAATATTTTTAAAGGTGAAGTTGGTTATGCTGAAAAAGGCCAAGCTATTAGTGACCTTGCGCTCGATTTAAGTCAGCTCGTATCGAGGGAGATGGCGGATAAAAACTTCACTATTGATGACGCTTCTGATGGACCGAAACGAGTTGCCTTTCATACACCTTGCACGATGCAGCATGCCCTTGGTTTGAAAGGTGTCGTCGAAAAAATATTGGTAAATGCGGGTTTTCAGCTATGCCATGTTGCTGATTCACATTTATGTTGTGGCTCTGCTGGGACTTATTCGATTCTACAACCAGAAATATCAAAGCAGTTGCAGTCAAATAAGCAAATGGCATTAACGGTCGATTCGCCTGAGGTGATTGCAACAGCTAATATTGGCTGTCAGCTTCAGATTGGGACTGGTTCTCAAGTGCCGGTGGTGCATTGGATCGAGCTGCTGAATGACTCGCTTAAGATTGAATCTATTAATTCGTGATTTAAATTACTGGCTCTAATTAGAAATCTGGATTGCTAAGACGGGCGTAGGTAAGCCATTTTCGTCGACCGCGACAAATTTAAACATAGCCTCTGTTACCTTGTCCATTTCACCTATTCGGCCACGTGTGGCCCAGGCTTCAACATAGATATCCATCGACGTATTGCCCACCTTTTTGAGTTCGGTGTATACGCTGAGCACGTCGCCAATTTTTACGGGACTAATAAAACTCATGGCGTCCAGAGCAACAGTGACAGTACGACACTGAGCGCGTTCTACCGCACAGGTGCTGGCTGCAATGTCCATTTGAGACAAAACCCAGCCACCAAAAATATCACCCGATGGATTTGCGTCTGTGGGCATCGCCAGGGTGCGAATTGCAAGGTTGCCATGAGGTTGGTTGCTCATCTCTTATAGCCTGTCATGTGAGATAAAGGTTTTTGTATTCTTTCGTTCATTTGGGTGATTAATTTAACTTAAATAGCCCATTTACTGTAGCTTTTTAACACTAGTCCAAAATCGTCTAATTTAAATAAGGCCAATATTAACCCGGTAGGTGTTGCCTAGGCCGATAAGGCACCGCCATCGACGTCTACAATGGTGCCAGTAACGAATCGATTCTCAAGTAAAAATATCGCGGCAGAGGCGACTTCTTCGGGTTGACCCGCTCTTGGTATTAGATGCTGTTCAGCTCCGTCTGAAAAAAAGCGCTCTCTATCCTCACCCTGTTGAGTAAACATCGGTGTATCGATCAACCCAGGGCAAACCGCATTAATACGTAGTGGTTTGATTTCACTTGCGACGAGTTTAACAAAGCCTTCGACCGCATTGCCAACGGTGCCAATGGCGATAGAGCCTGGTTTTGCTTTTCTGGCGGGGTAGCCGCTCAGTAACACAATAGCGCCATCCTTAGACATGTGTGGTGCACCGAGTCGAACGGTATTCAGATACCCCCAGAGTTTCGCGAATGAATCCTTAAAACCATCGAGATCCATCTCCAGAAAAGGGCCGATAGCTCGCGCCCCGCCGGTTGCTGCATTCACCAGGTAATCAAATCCACTGTGGCGTTCGAAAACATCCTCTAATGCGGCTCTATCCTGAACATCGGCTATTTCGTTTTGCATGCAGTTGTTGGCATCGCTCTGTGGCCCGCGTCGACTGACCGTAATAACTTCTGCCCCAGATTTCAGCAGTGACCTGGCTATTTCGAGTCCAATGCCAGAAGTGCCACCGAACACGATTGCTTTTTTATGAGTAAAATTTGCCATGGTTTATCTCGCTCTAAATGATGCCCGCTTCAAGACTGGCTGCCATCAGCATGCCGAGTTCTTCACATTGGCTTTCGAATTCTGCTTTGTACTCGCCGTGTAGAATAATCGGTTCCTGAACCGCTTTCCAGCGAAGACCAGTAGTTATTTTCCCAACAGCTATTTTAGTGCCAGTCCCATCTAGACCAGCGCGAATATATAGCGAATAAGGCATTGCCTCAGTTTTTTCGATGCAGGGGTAGTAAATACGGTCGAAAAAATCTTTTAGTGCGCCGCTCATATAACCGAAATTCTCGGTGGTGCCAAGAATAATAGCATCAGCCCAAAAAACGTCTTCAGGCGTTGCCTGCAAAGGTGCGATATGCTTCGTTTCAATCCCTTCAATATCCTCATGATTAGCGCCAAGCAAACAGGCATCGACTAATTTCTGAGTATTCGAAGAGGGGTTATGAGCCACAATGAGTAAGTGTTTTCTATCAATCATGGCAGGGATAATATCGGTTGTTAATCGGAATAGGTAGCGACTTAAAGGAGGCGAAGAGATTTTTTTACTGTCAACGTCAATGGCGGTGTAACATAGCGCCGTTTCTAAATTGCTTTGCCGCTACCTTCAGGAATACGATTGATCGATACAGTTTTACAGTTGACGGGTCTTCCGCTACGGGATTTGCTAATTGCCACTATCGCAGTGCTAACTGCTGGCCTTATTCGGGGTTTTGCTGGTTTTGGTTTGTCCGCTATTTTGATGGCAAGCATAGTGACTATTATTCCTCCGGTATCGCTGATCCCCATTTGTTTCGTTCTTGAAGGGGTAGCGGGTGTTGCGATGCTAAAAGGAGGCATTAAAAATGCCGATATGACGCTGGTTTGGGGTTTAGCCATTGGTTCTGCAATCGGTGCACCTATCGGCTTATATGCCACAACCAGTATCGATGTGGAATTATCAAAACTGATTGCTCTATTTATTATTTTAAGCCTCACTATGGCGCAATTATTTAAGTTTCGCCCACGATTTTTAGCCACTAAAGCAGGGCTTTATGGCAGCGGCTTAATTGCCGGTGTGGTCACTGGCCTGGCCTCAGTTGGTGGCATGGTGGTAGCGCTATACATATTGGCTAGCGAACCAGATGCAAAAAAAATCCGAGCATCGTTGGTGATGTTTCTTTTTCTTGGAATGTTCACATCACTGATTTATTTGTTCGCCTACGACATGATAACGATGCAGGCCTTTTGGCGAGCCGCTATTTTGAGTCCAGTTATTTTGTTGGGTGTTTTTCTGGGCAGCTTACTGTTTCGACCCGCATACGAACATCTTTATAAGCGCGTCTGTTTGCTTCTGTTGAGCACATTGTGCATTACAGGTCTGTTACGTCTCTTAACATAGTAGTTTCTTTCTAATTTCTAACTCGAAATAGATGAACGCGTCTCTTTGCAGCACTGGTATTGCGTTGATGATTTGGCGCTAACGTTGAAAAATATAAATATTACTGCCTTATAGTTAGAGGCTGATGCCAAATCCAAAACTAAAATTGCTCTGAGTTTTAGTCTTCCTTTTAGACCAAAGATGCACTTGTTGAGCATCAATAACGGGATAACGGTAAGAGCTTTCGCCTATCGTCGCATTCTGACTTTCAGATATCTTGCCTAAAACGCTAATGGACTGCCCCTGACTAAAACTAGCGGGGTCGAGGAATCCTTGATTGCGAACGATGAATCTACCTGTCGGCGTTTTGTTCAAGTTAGGTCTTTGAAATGAGTCGATTGGATAAGCCAAAATTTCGATGTGAGTTGAATCTTTCAAGTTTTGAATGTCCAGTATGGTGCCCCCCAGAGCGCGGTTTGTCCGAGGTTCTCGGCAGGTTTATTT
>Ga0307492_10000485_pt1 | contig 16856 bp, 14 predicted proteins | sample SI3LmetaG_FD_202365 | JGI IMG/M metagenome (GOLD analysis project Ga0307492, IMG submission 202365) | Sea-ice brine microbial communities from Beaufort Sea near Barrow, Alaska, United States - SI3L | ecosystem: Environmental > Aquatic > Marine > Coastal | place: USA: Alaska | collected 2017-05-06 | reverse complement strand
TCCTTTGATCTCAAGTTTTATTTAATTCAATTTGTTGAAACCAATAAATAGCATAATACTTAATTCAAAATAAGCCATGAAAAAGAGGAAGGAGCTTAGATTGTTATTTTATGTTGAGAATTAGCAATTTTAATCAAGAGAGATCTTGGTAGTGAGTTAATAACAATACCTGATTAGCCCTTAACTCTTTTCCTAATTTACCTTTCCTAGTTGTAGATGAAATCTGGTTGAGAATCTACCAAGTTGTAATCTTCTTTTATATGTTCTCTGATCTCCAGTTTTTGATAGAGATCGTTTGTAGCTTCTTCAAGCTCATCTTGAGTTATTTTTAGTTTACGGCCTATCTTCTCGTTAGTTTTTCCTTCAGAGATGAACTGGAGTAATTTAACTTCAAAACCATCTAAGTCATATTGCATAATTACATTTTCAAGGTATACATCTTCAATATGTCTTTCTGTTTTTTGGCGGGCTGTCATTTCTTGTCTTTTAAGGAATATTTTTAATTCTGTCTGTTTGATAAGGTTTTCTTCTTTGATTGCTTTCATTCTATATAAGATAGCGTAGGTAAGTAACAAGACTTCTACAAGCACGGCTCCTTTAATATGAGCTAGTTCGATATGTAAGAATGAAAGGCTTAAAGGCCCTGATAACAAGTAATCCATTGTAAATAATAATGGGAATACTACTGCGAGTACGTATAGCTTAGCATAATTTTTCTGATTGAATAAAAGTACTCCAGTAATAAAGTAAGTCAGCACAACAGCAGACGCTAAAATATTTGAAACAACAGCGAATTGTGCGTTTTCTAAAAACCATCCAGATATAAGGACAATGGTGGCAGCAGAAAAAATACCGGTTGCTAAAAATTTTAACTTAGGATATAATGTATTGATTTTTAAAAAGTGCGAACCAAAAATGGAAGCAGCAATAGCTGCAACTAAAAAGAAGGAAGCTTTCACAATTTCTATATGCTGTAGATTATTCATATCAAAGAAAGCTAGTAGGCCGTCACTGAAAAATAGAAATGCTGTTAATGCTACTAAAGAGCTGGCGTAGGCTAGATATATCTTTTCATCAAATAATAAAAAACTGACGAAATTAAATAATATGAGTAGCATAATTACTCCATAAAATAAGCCTTGCCAAAACCCACTAATGTATATATCTGAAATTTCAGGAACTAGCAAAGAAGCTACAGCTACATCTTTTTTAGAAGACCTTGTCTTTCTCTCTTTAGGTTTAACTACGTTTTTTTCTACGTTTGGATTCGCCGGAGTTAATGATACTGATTGACTTGTAACATGTTCATCTATCAATGCAGATGGTGTTAATGCCAACACTTGGGCTGTATTTAGCGCTTTAGATTGGTCATTTTCCGTTTTAACAACAGCACCATTCATTGTGAAGACTGAAGTCAATAATAGGAAGAGGACAAATATAGGGGTGTTCATCTGTATCATAATAAGTAGGTTTCATTTTCCTTGGGGATGACAATATACAACTTAAATGTATTTCACCTTGATAAAATGCATTTAATCGATGAAATACACGTTTTATTGTGATTTGTACACCTTTTATTGTTAAAAATAGAATTCAACAGCAAATTTTTTAATGATTATTATTTTCGCGTAGGCTAAAACAAAACACAAAAAAATCGCCTTCACTATGTAATAATGAAGGCGATCTTTATTGTAAAGTGGGTTCAATTATTTACCTACCATATTTTCTGGTTTAACCCATTGGTCGAATTCGTCTGCGGTTAAATAGCCTAGTCTGACCGCTTCTACTTTGAGCGTTGTCCCATTCTTGTGAGCAGTATTTGCAATTTCGGCAGCTTTGTAATACCCTATTTTTGGGTTTAAAGCAGTAACTAACATTAAGGAGTTGTTTAATTGCTTTTCAATTACGGCTGCATTAGCTTCGATACCTTGTGCGCAATGCTCATCAAAAGAAGCACAGGCATCGCCTATCAATTGTGCAGACTGAATCATGTTTGCCGCCATCATAGGTTTAAATACGTTAAGTTCATAATGTCCTTGCATTCCTCCAACGGCGATCGCCATATCGTTGCCTATCACTTGTGCACAGACCATCGTCAACGCTTCACATTGAGTAGGGTTTACTTTTCCTGGCATAATAGAAGAACCCGGTTCATTTGCGGGGATAGAGATTTCGCCAATTCCACTACGAGGGCCGCTTGCGAGCATACGAATATCGTTTGCAATCTTGTTAAGAGAAACGGCCAATTGTTTTAAAGCTCCGTGAGATTCTACAATCGCATCATGAGCAGCTAATGCCTCAAACTTATTCTCTGCGGTAATAAAAGGTAGCTCTGTGAACTGTGCGATATAAGCCGCTACTTTTACGGAGTATCCTTTAGGTGTATTGATTCCTGTCCCTACGGCGGTACCACCTAATGCTAGTTCGCTTAAGTGAGGTAAGGTATTGTTTAGGGCTTTTAATCCGTGTGCTAGTTGGGAAGCGTAACCACTAAACTCTTGTCCTAAGGTTAGGGGAGTTGCATCCATCAAATGTGTACGCCCTATTTTTACTATGTTGTCAAACTCTTTAGTTTTTGCAACCAGGGTTTTATGCAATTGCTCCACACCGGGAATTGTAACTTCTACCAGTTTTTTATAAGCAGCAATGTGCATTCCTGTTGGAAAAGTGTCATTTGAAGATTGTGATTTATTTACATCATCATTAGGCGCTAAAGTTTTCTCTCCTTCACCGACCGTTTTTCCTGCTAATTGATGTGCTCTATTTGCAACCACTTCATTCACATTCATGTTGCTCTGCGTACCAGAACCTGTTTGCCAAATCACCAACGGAAACTGATCATCGTGCTTTCCGTCTAGAATCTCGTCACATACTGTTGCGATTAAATCTCTTTTTGCTTCGTCAAGAACTCCTAGCTCGCAGTTTGTATAGGCAGCAGCTTTTTTTAAATATGCAAATCCGTAAACCACCTCTAGCGGCATAGATGATGGTGCTCCAATTTTAAAATTATTTCGAGAACGTTCTGTTTGAGCGCCCCACAGTTTATCTGCAGGAACTTGAACCTCACCCATCGTGTCTTTTTCTATTCTATATGTCATGTCTTCTTTTGTTGTGTTGTTAAAGGCTGCGAATTTAGGGAATTCTTGTTAAAAAAGTTTGTGGTTTGTTGTTTATGGTTTAAAGTTCTGAATGCGCAAAAGCGATCTCAAATAATACTATTTTAGATGATTTCTTCGGAAATAATAGTCACGTCCAGAATATTTCTGAAGAAACTAAAATCGCACATCGAAAATCAAATTTTCACTGCCACTGTTACTTTGTAACCGCTTTCACTTCTTCCAAAGTCACCATCTCATCTTGCGTATTTCCCCAGGTATTCATAATATAGTTCATTACATCTGCGGTTTCTTGATCTGTGAGACCAAGTGGTGTCATAATGCCATCATACGTTTTACCACTCACTTCTATTTCTCCTTTGAGTCCGTACTTGACAGCATGGATGCTCTCTGTTCTTTTATCTACTAGCCAGTCTGATCCTACCAAAGGTGGAAAACTTCTACCAACGCCTTTTCCTTTGGGTCTATGGCATTGATTGCAGAAATCCTTATAAACTATTTTACCATCAGTGATGCTTTTTTCTAATGGGGTTTGTGACTTCTCATTGTAACTTGTGGTGTCATCCTTCTTTTTGTCCTTGCTGCCGCAAGCTAGAAGTAGTAGGGATAGGGTAATTATGGTTAGTGTGTTTTTCATTTTAAGTCTTGTGATTGGATTGATGTAATGGCCGTTTGCTGCATTTCGACTAGTTTGGTTTGATAGGTTAATTGGTTTGGATTTAACTAGCAGGCATAATCCTAACAATCCCTTCACCTTCAACTGCGATATAAATAAAACCATCTGGACCTTGTTGTACGTTGCGCACGCGGCCTATATCTTCTGCTACTTTTATTCTTTCAGTTACCTTGTTGCTATCTAGTTTAAGCAGTTCTACATAATTAAATTTTAAGCTTCCTACCATTAAGCCACCCTTCCAATCTGGATATGTATCTCCAGTAACAAAAGTCATCCCACAAGGAGCGATAGAAGGTACCCAATAATAAATAGGGTCTTCCATTCCTTCCATTTTTGTTTTGTCAGTAAACTTGGTGCCGCTATAATTCACGCCATAAGATATAATGGGCCAGCCGTAGTTTCTTCCCTTTTTAACGATGTTTACTTCGTCACCACCTTTTGGGCCGTGCTCGTGGATCCAGATCTCGCCAGTATCTGGATGTTGATCCATTCCTTGAGGATTCCTATTTCCGTAGGTATAGATTGCTTTTTTAGCGCCGGCTTCACTCACAAATGGATTGTCATCTGGAATACGACCGTCATCGTGTAAACGGTAAATTTTCCCACCATCTCTTGTTTTATCTTGCGGATTAGTATCTCTATCCCCACGTTCGCCTATAGAAAAATATACATATCCTTTACCGTCAAACTCAATACGAGATCCAAAATGCTGCCCACGCGTTGTGTTAGGTGTTGCTTTATAGAGGTCTTCAATATCTGTTAAGTCGCCATCCTTAAGTTTTGCACGACTTAATTTTGTGTGACCACCATCGCCTTCACCTTCAGAAGAAGCGTAGGTAAAATAAATCCAACCATTTGTTGCATACGCTGGGTGTACTTTAATATCTAATAATCCGCCTTGACCACGGTTATAGATTTCAGGAACATTTTTGATTTCGGTTTTGAGTCCGTCTTTAAAATGGATAAGCTCGCCGCTTTTTTCTGTGATGAGTATACTGCCGTCAGGGAGCCATGTCATTCCCCAGGGATTTGATAAATCTTCTACCACTTTTTCTATGGTATATGAACGTTGTTCCGTATTTATGGCAATGTCTTTTTGTTTTTTAGGTGCGTTGCAAGCGATAACACTCAGACAAAATACCACTACTAATAAGGTCTTTTTCATGATGTAAAATTATACCGAAAAGATACAAAAAAGAAGAAGCCCGAACAACAAAAGCTATTCGGGCTTAGGAATTTTATTTGAGTACTCCAGTAACCAACCAAACTAGGACTCTTCCTGCTATACATACGGCAAAAGGAGTGCCGTGGTTTTCATATAGATAAGAAAGTGTCTATTGTGTTACTTTCTATGGCTAAAACGTTAAGAGTACTTTTTTAAGATTTCTTGTTGGTGCTCGATTGCCGCTTTAAATTCAGATTTCATTCTATCCACTAAAGCACTCATTGGTACGGTGTCATCAATAGAGGTAACTCCTTGCCCTGCAGACCAAATTGTTTTCCAAGCTTTTGCTTCTGTGTCCATTTCTTTTCCGAAATCTACTTTTGCTGTGCTTTTCAGTTGTTCTTCTGTGATACCTGCCGCATCTAGACTTTTACTTAAAAAGTTTGCGCTCACCCCACTAATAGCAGCGGTATATGTGATGTCTGTTATTTTAGAATCTTCTATCATTTTCTGGTACTCGTCTGTTGCTGCACTTTCTTCTACATTAATAAATCGCGTTCCCATATAGGCTAGATCTGCGCCCATCTGCATAGCACTTGCAACATCCTGACCAGTACTTAAAGCACCTGAAAGTAAAATGAATCCGTCAAAAATTTCTTTAATTTCGTTAATAAATGGTACAGGATGTAAGGTTCCTGCGTGGCCACCAGCTCCTGCACACACTAAAATTAATCCGTCAACGCCAGCTTCAATTGCTTTCTCAGCGTGACGTCTTTTAATCACATCGTGAAAGACAATACCTCCATAGCTATGAACCGCATCAACGACCATAGAAATAGCACCTAATGAGGTAATAATCAATGGCACTTTATGTTTTGCGCAAATCATTAAATCTGCCTGTACTCGTGGGTTACTACCGTGTACAATTAAATTTACGCCAAAGGGTGCCGCCTTTTTTCCTGTTTCTTTTTCCCAAGCTTCTAGTTCTGTTTTTATCTGGATTACCCATTCTTCAAAACCTTCGGTAGTGCGCTGGTTGAGTGCAGGGAACGTCCCAACGATTCCTTTTTTACAGGCAGCAATTACAAGCGCTGGTCCAGAGATTAAAAACATAGGTGCTGCTACGACAGGTAAGGTTAGGTTTTCTGTAAACTGTTCTTTGTTCATTGGGCAATTTTTTGATTTTGTAACGATAGCTATCGATATCTGATTCAAAAATACCTTTTATTCTGCGTATGTAAAAGTATTATGCGCGAATAGTATCTGTAGAAATCGAAAACGAAAATGAAATTGATCTTATTCATATTTTGGGCTACCTTGATTAAGGTTCCAAATACCGAATTAAGTACAATACAAGTCTCCCGAAGCTTTAGGAAAGAATGACGGGTTATTCCCTTGATAATTTTACTACGGAAATGTAACAGGTTTGGAGCTTGCTAAGGACGCTGCGCTTTGCATCCTAGCAATTAAGAAGGGGTAGGTTATGCCAAGCCGCCACAGAAGTCACATCTTCAACAGTCCGCGGGAGATAAATTGGTTAACTTCATTTATATAGAACCTCACATTTAAAAACCACACCAAAATCTAATTCCGAATGCTAAATCGCTAAAGCCTTCTAGAATAAATAATGAAATATAACAACTATTAAACCCGGCACATTTTCGCGAAAGCTAAACACAAAAGACTCTTAATAAATCGTAAAATTAATGTGTTAGTTATTAGATGGTAAGCCGTCTAAAATTATTATTTTTACGACCCTAAAATTAAGACAACAAAGCTATGAGTGATACTATAGAAAGAATAAAATGTTTGATCATTGGTTCTGGTCCTGCGGGATATACAGCGGCTATTTACGCAGCTCGTGCAGACTTAAAACCTATTATGTACACTGGTATGGAACCGGGTGGACAGCTTACGACGACTACAGAAGTGGACAACTTTCCTGGTTATCCTGATGGGATAGACGGACCTACAATGATGGTGCAGTTGCAAAAGCAGGCGGAACGTTTTGGTACAGAAGTACGTATTGGTATGGTAACGGCTGTAGCTTTTAGTAAAGAAGTAGGAGGGATCCATAAAGTAACTGTGGATAACAAAACTGAAATAGAAGCGGAGTCTATAATAATATCTACTGGAGCAACGGCAAAATATTTAGGAATACCTAGTGAGCAAAAATTGAGAGGTGGTGGTGTTTCTGCATGTGCAGTTTGTGATGGTTTCTTTTTTAAAGGACAAGATGTTGCTATCGTAGGAGCTGGAGATACAGCAGCAGAAGAAGCAACGTACCTTGCTAATATTTGTAAAAAGGTAACGATGCTTGTGCGCAAAGATTATATGAAAGCGTCTAAAGCAATGCAGCATAGAGTAACAAATACTCCCAATATAGATTTGCGTTATAATACTGAGGTAGACGAAGTGTTAGGAGATATGGTAGTAGAAGGATTGCGTATGAAAAATAGCCAAACGGGTGAAAAGGAAGAAATTGCCATCACTGGATTATTTATCGCTATCGGTCACAAACCAAATACAGACATCTTTAAAGGACAACTAGATATGGATGACACTGGCTACTTAATCACCAAAGGGAAGTCGACAAAGACAAACCTTCCTGGCGTTTTTGCTAGTGGAGATGTACAAGATAAAGAATACCGTCAAGCGGTTACTGCAGCTGGAACTGGTTGTATGGCTGCACTTGATGCGGAGCGTTATTTAGCAACTGTAGAAGAACCGGCCGAGGCATAAATTTTCTTCGGGAATAGTAACAAAAAAAATCCCCAAGTCATCTTGGGGATTTTTTTTGTTATTAAAATTTATAATTCATTTTGCCATAGTAATTAATCTTGCTCTATAATTCTTATTAGTTAGTTTAGTTGATAATCTTCTTTTAAAAATATTTCTAAATAGTAGATAAAAGAATCCGCCAACACTATGGGTGCGGCGGATTCTAAACTAAGATGCTCAATAGCAATGTTACACCTTATTAAAAATCTGTGGTGTCCTTTTTCACTTTGAAGTCTAGTTCTCCATCTCCATCAATATCAATCCCTACATTAATATTAGAGCCATCTCGGTCTATATCAACTTCTAAATCATTGATGTTAATTGTGAAATCGTCATCAGTATCCATTTCTTCAACCTCTTCTTCAGGGCAGTTAAGGCATTGTATTTTTCCATCTTCTATTAAAAGGTCATAGCCCTCCATTCCATTGTCAAGAATATCGTTGTAATACCTGTCGTTTTTATGGAACGAATATGTATTCTCGGCTGCATTAAGAATGACGCCTTCTGGTAAATAAAGAATGATTTCGACTTCTTGATCCCTAAATTTCTGTACTGCTGCAGAAGTAAGATAGCCGTCAAGAATTAGTTTTCCATCTTCGATTGAAAAACCGTAATCAATAGCTTCTGCTCTTCTCTTAGCATCAAGCGCACTATTTCCTTCTGCCCTTCTCTCAATGAGCATACGTCCTAAAGAATCTTTAGAACTACGTACAATAAGACGGATGTCGCTAGAATAAATTAACTTCTCGTCATTCTCGTTGTATTTAATCTTTAGTCCATAGTTTCTATAAATATCAGAATCATATTGATTATTTGCCCGCATCTCAAGCTGCAAAGTTTCACCCGTTCTAACAGGTACGATATGCTCTGTAATTACCTCTTCATCAAAAGCTTGTTCGGTTACTTGGTGTATAGCGATAATCGCGATCCCAATTAAGGCGGCAAACCATAAAACAATAAGCACAATTTTTGCAATCCATCCTATAGAGCGTAAATTCTTTATTAGAATTTTTAATCCTAAGATTGCTAAAGCTAAGAACGGAATCCCTACAGCAAATAATGCTAGTAAAGACATCAACCACATAGGGGTCTCCGTTGTATTTACCAGATTAAAATAATCCATTGTCGTTCCATCACTATAAATGCCTAAGGTGCCAAAAGTAAAAAGACCGATAATCAGTGCGATCACGGCGGTAAAACCTGTGATAACCATTAGAACCCCGATAAACTTTCCGAATATTTTAAAAATGGTCATAATAATGTTGCCAAGGGTTTCAAAAAAACCAGCAGAACCTTTTTTAATTCGCTTTCCATATTTATCGTAGTCAGCATTCTTTATCCCGTCGGCTACAGCTTCATAGCCCTCTTTAAACTTTTTTTCAATATTAGAGATCGTCACCGCTTCCCGGTTCATTTTTAGCTTATCACTTACAGAAACTGCTGCCGGCATTAAGATCCATAGCAGGATATAAATAATAACAAACATTCCAGAGGTTACTAAGGTCAGGAAGATCCAGATTAAACGAATCCAAATCGCGTCTATCTTAAAATAGTGCCCCAATCCTGAAGAAACTCCAGCAATAAATTTATTGTCTATATCTCTAAAAAGTTGGTTGTACATTGTTCTTGTTCCTGCGGCACTAGGAGCGTCTTCAAAGATTTCTTCATCTACAGAATAATCTTCTGGTTGTCCCATTACCGTAATCACCTCATCCAGTTCTTTAGTAGAAATTACTTGTGTGTTGGTTTCTATTTTTTCTGAAAAAAGTTCTGCGATACGTCCTTCAATATCCCGTATAATCTCATCACTTCCTTGCGGATCGCTTAGTGATTTTTTTATAGCGTCTAAGTAACGTGTGAGCTTGCCAAAGGCGTCCTCATCAATATGAAAAAAGGTGCCTGCTAAGTTAATATTTACTGTCTTTTTCATTTTTTTGGTGTTGTGGTGGTTACAATATTCACAGCCTTTTGCAGGTCGCTCCAGGTGGTGTTTAATTCTTTTAAAAATAGTCTCCCAGTTTCGGTAAGATCGTAGTATTTACGCGGTGGTCCGCTGTTAGATTCTTCCCATCTGTAGGATAGGAGTCCGGCGTTTTTAAGACGAGTGAGTAGCGGGTAAATGGTGCCCTCCACCACAAGCATCTTGGCGTCTTTTAAAGTTTCAAGAATATCACTGGTATAAGCCTCACCATCCTTTAAGATGGAAAGGATGCAATACTCCAGAACTCCTTTACGCATTTGCGCTTTTGTGTTTTCAATTTTCATAGGAGTGTGTTTTCTGTTCTATTATGTTCGATTTTGATTGATTTCTGAATCAAGTTCAGAATGACAAGATTGTCTTTTTTTAAAGTGTTAGCTACAATAAAAATATCTGATGATGGTTTTGGTGCTACTTCGCAGCATTCAACAATGATGATATCTGCAATGATTGCTGGTGGTTCTTCTACCGAAAGGCCAAAGAAACTGATCACAGCGGCGGTTATTAGTTCTACTAGAGTGCTCATATGGTTGGATTTTATTTGTTTTCAGAAATAGGTTCTTCTGTATCTGTATCTGGTGTTTTGTCTGTAAGATTCACCTCAGGATTATCTGTACTTAAAAATGGGATACATAAAGGATATTTGTAATATTCACCTTTTGATGCCCTCATACTTGCCGTGATTACCGCATACAGCTCAAAAATGAATAAGCCAATAAGCATTAGAACAGCTACTGCAAATAATAATATGTAGCCTGTAAGATTACTTACTTCGCTAAACTTTGCGCGATCCATCCCGTGATCAATTGCTTCCATTAATGAAACAAAGTCTGTGGCAAAAATGACAAAGAAGGGAATACATATAACGCCAATCGCGATACTATATATAAGCATGCTTAATTGAAAATTAATAGCCTGCTTGCCGTGGTGATCAATTAATTTTTTATCATTATTTACTTGCCATAATATAATAGGCAGAATAAAATTTGCCATCGGGAAAATGTATTTCGCGAAGGTTGATAAGTGAATGGCGGCAGCCACCTGTGTAGTGTTTCTTGTTGATGTAGTGTCCATAGTCTATTATAATCTTATACAAATATATGTCTTTTAAAAGGTATTATGTTACGCATAGTACTAAATATTAACAAAGAATTAACTTTTTATTTTCAGAAATTATAAGGGTTGAATTAGTGTGAAGGCTACGATAAATAGGCTTCAACGGAATATTTCGGCAAATAGTCAGTTCTTATTTTGTGATTGAAACCTTTCAAGCTATCTTCGTAAAAAACCACAATTATGCTTAGCAGACCTAAAGGATTCAATACGTTTTTAATGATGAAATTGCCTTCTGCTTACTTCTGCGGCGTGCGTTTAAAATCTGTTAATAATGAAACCTGTGTTACTACAGTGAAGTATAAATGGATCAATCAAAACCCTTTTAATTCTATGTTTTGGGCTGTGCAAGGGATGGCAGCAGAGTTGAGTACCGGCGCATTAACTTTAGGGTATATTAGAGAGGCGGGTGTTTCTGTTTCTATGTTGGTTGCAAACAACAAAGCAAGCTTTACTAAAAAAGCCAAAGGGAGAGTCACATTTACCTGCAATGATGGTTTAGCTATGAAAAAAGCGATTGATCAAACCGTAGCTACCGGAGAAGGCCAAGTGTGCTGGATGCATGCAGATGGTATAGATGAAGCTGGTGACTTGGTCTCAAGCTTTGCTTTTGAGTGGACGGTCAAGCGCAAGAAGAGTAAGTAAGTAAGTAAGTAAGTAAGTAAGTAAGTAAGTAAGTAAGCAAGTAAGTAAGTAAGTAAGTAAGTTTTTATATAGGATTATCTTTTTAAACTTTTTCAATTTTTAGATATCTCGATCTTTGAGTATTTAGTAGCAGTAGCAGTTAGAAGCTGCAGTTGCATATATAGGGTGCTATACATAATAATATTTTTCACCTTTTTCTTGCTTAGAAGTCCAATACGCTGTTGCGTTTAAATCTTAAGCATGTTTTGTGTATATTGTACCTTTTCGGTCATAACGTACCTTAGAGCGCGATGCGTTCAATAGATTAACGGTATTTTTTTAAATATGTTTTTTACGTAGTTGATCAAAATAATATAGAATTATGGTTAGATTTCATTACTGGTTATCAGATCAGAAGTAAAATCTATCTATAAATTGGAACATTGAATTATAAATTTTAAACCTTAAACCTTATTATGGAATCACACGAAATAGATTACACCATCTTTGGTGAAGAAATGCAATATGTAGAAGTAGAACTAGACCCAAATGAAGGTGTCATAGCAGAGGCAGGAAGCTTTATGATGATGGATGATGGGATTAAAATGGAAACTATTTTTGGCGATGGTTCTAAAAAAAATTCTGGGGTGATGGGTAAAATTTTTGGTGCAGGAAAAAGATTGCTCACCGGGGAGAGTCTATTTATGACGGCCTTTTATAATGCAGCGCAGGGTAAAAAACATGTGAGTTTTGCTTCCCCTTATCCCGGAAAAATAATCGCTTTGGATCTGAATAAATTTGGAAACAAATTTATTTGCCAGAAGTCTGCATTCTTATGCGCGGCAAAGGGAGTTTCTATTGGGATGGAGTTTTCTAAAAAACTAGGTAGAGGACTTTTTGGAGGTGAAGGCTTTATCATGCAAAAACTAGAAGGTGACGGTATGGCATTTGTACACGCTGGAGGGACAACCGCTACAAGAGAACTTGCTGCAGGTGAAAAATTTAAAGTGGACACCGGTTGTATCATAGGTTTTGACAGTACGGTAAATTATGATATTGAGTTTGTGGGCGGAATTAAGAATACTTTATTTGGCGGAGAAGGCATGTTTTTTGCCACATTAACCGGTCCAGGGACCGTCTATATACAATCATTACCATTTAGCAGACTTGCAAGTCGAGTTTTGGCAGCAGCTCCAAAAATGGGAGGCAAGGATAAAGGAGAAGGTAGTATACTCGGCGGTTTTGGAGATGCTCTTGACGGAGATGATGACTTTTAATCAATTGCCTGTTCAAAACTTTTATGCCGTTTTAACATATTGCTGACAATTTTATTTATCTTTAGGTAGTTCTAATATAAAATAAACGCCTATTCTAAAAAACTACTTAACTAAAATTTGAATCCCTATGGCTAGAGCTATGTTTGATTATACCAAAGCAGTACTTTCTAAAGTAAGTTTTGATGTAAACTTGTTCTGCAAAGAGTTACAAAAGGCAATGGACAGATTACTTCCTTATGAAATCGAGGAATTAAAAATCTGGGTAGATGAACTCTTATTACAGAAACCCCAACTAAACCAATGTTTAGTTTATTTAAACCCATAAAAACAGAAAGACCGACCTAATAGTCGGTCTTTTTGTTTTTACCCTTAATAGTACCTTTTGGCACTTATCTTTTAGAATCAGGCACTCTATATAGGATCGTAAAAGTCTTATTAGTTTTTGCTATGTAATTTATGTATCCAAATACTAACAAATAAGCTCCTTCTTTAAGAATCTGGCCGTGTGACTTTTCTTAATTTTACTAACTTCTGTGGGAGTTCCTTTTCCAACAATAGTCCCTCCGCCTTTTCCTCCTTCTGGTCCTATGTCAATGATATAGTCTACCGTTTTGATTACGTCCAGATTATGTTCGATTATAAGAACCGTGTTTCCTTTGTCCACTAGTTTGTTAAGAACAAGCATCAATACTCTTATGTCTTCAAAATGCAATCCTGTGGTAGGTTCGTCAAGAATATAAAAAGTATTGCCAGTATCTCTCTTAGAAAGTTCTGTGGCTAGTTTTATACGTTGCGCTTCACCGCCAGATAGCGTGGTGGACTGTTGGCCCAAGGTGATGTACCCTAAACCTACATCACGAATGGTTTTCAGTTTTCTAAAGATCTTAGGGATGTTTTCAAAAAAGTCACAAGATTCGTTGATGGTCATATCTAGCACATCAAAAATTGACTTTCCTTTGTAGCGTATTTCTAGTGTCTCACGGTTAAAGCGTTTTCCTTGACAGGTTTCACATTCTACATAGACATCTGGAAGGAAGTTCATTTCTATAACTCGAAGTCCGCCACCTCTGCACGTTTCACAACGGCCTCCTTTTACATTAAAACTGAATCTTCCCGCCTTATAACCGCGGATCATCGCTTCAGGGACTTTGGCAAAAAGACTTCGTACTTCAGAAAACACGCCTGTGTAGGTTGCAGGATTACTTCTAGGAGTACGACCAATGGGCGATTGATTTATTTCAATTACTTTATCTAAATGATCTAAGCCATTAATTTTTTTATAAGGCATTGGTCTTTTAACGCCATTAAAAAAGTAAGCATTTAGTATAGGGTAGAGCGTTTCATTAATAAGCGTAGATTTTCCACTACCAGAAACTCCAGTGACTCCTATCATTTTTCCTAAAGGAAATTTTGCAGAAACATTTTTTAAGTTATTCCCAGTACAGCCTGTGATTTCGAGAAAGTTTCCGTTTCCTTCTCTTAATTTTTCAGGAATCTCTATGCGTCTCGTCCCGTTCAGGTAATCTGCAGTAAGGGTTTTGTGTTTTAAAATTTCCGAAGGAGTACCTTGAGACACAATCTCACCACCATATTTACCAGCAGCAGGGCCGATGTCTATCACGTGGTCTGCACGCTCAATCATATCTTTATCGTGTTCTACAACGATTACAGAATTACCCACATCTCTTAAAGCTTCTAGGGAATGGATTAACTTCTCATTATCACGTTGATGCAAGCCTATACTCGGTTCGTCAAGTATATATAATACGCCTACAAGCTGAGATCCTATCTGCGTAGCGAGTCTAATACGTTGTGCTTCTCCGCCAGAAAGCGACTTAGAACTTCTATCTAAAGCGAGATAGGTAAGACCAACATCTATTAAAAACTGTAGACGCGTACGAACCTCTTTTATAATTTCTGAAGCTATTTTAAGTTGGTTTTTTCCGAGTCGTTCTTCAATGCCTTTAAACCATTCTGCCAGCTCCACAATATCCATATGGGCGAGCTCGGCGATACTTTTTCCGTCTACTTTAAAGTAGAGAGATTCTTGTCTTAAACGCGTTCCTTGACATTCTGGACACGGTACTTTGTCCATAAAATCTTTTGCCCAACGCTGCAAAGATCTAGACTCATTAGCATCGTAGGTGTTCTGTAAAAATGTAGCCACCCCTTCAAAATCTATATTGTACTTGCGGGTGACCCCTAATTCTTTGCTGTTTACTTCAAACTTATCACTCCCACCATAAAAAATCATCTGTTGGGCTTCCTTAGGAACTTTGCTCCATGGATCACTCAACTTAAATTTAAAGCGTTCTGCGATCAACTCAAGTTGTTTGAAAATCCAATTCTTTTTATGGGGTCCGTGAGGCGCCAAGGCTCCTTGCTTGATTGAAATGGATGCGTCTGGGACTATCTTATTTTCATTAATTTGATATAGTTGCCCTAAGCCTTTACAGTTAGGACACATCCCTTTTGGGGAATTGAATGAGAAGTTATTAGGTTCTGGATTTGGGTATGAAATGCCACTTGTTGGGCACATTAATGAACGACTAAAAAAGCGTGTTTCATTTTTGTCATTATCGAGTACCATAAGCACATCATCACCGTGATACATAGCAGTGTTAATGGTTTCGGTAAGACGTTTGTCGTTGTCTGGGGCATCTGTAATCTTGAGTCTATCGATTACAATTTCAATATCGTGCATTTTGTAGCGATCTACTCTCATCCCTTTTTCGATATCAAGCACTTCACCATCTACCCGTACTTTTATAAACCCCTGTTTGGCTATTTGCTCAAAAAGTTCTCGGTAATGTCCTTTTCTCGACCGCACCACTGGAGCGAGAATGCTTATTTTTTTATCGTTATAATCTGTTGTGATGAGCCCTTTTATTTGTGCATCACTATAGCTCACCATCTTCTCACCCGTGTTAAAACTAAAAGCGTCACTTCCTCTTGCATATAGCAGTCGTAAAAAATCGTAAATCTCAGTGATGGTGCCCACTGTAGAGCGTGGGCTTTTACTTGTAGTCTTTTGTTCTATAGCAATAACGGGAGAGAGCCCATCTATTTTATCCACGTCTGGACGTTCAAGACTTCCTAAAAATTGGCGCGCATAGGCAGAGAAAGTTTCTATATAGCGTCTTTGGCCTTCTGCATAAATGGTGTCAAAAGCGAGTGATGATTTTCCACTCCCCGATAAACCAGTGATCACTACTAGTTTTTCTCGTGGAATCTTAACATCAATGTTCTTTAAATTATGAACACGTGCCCCTAACACCTCGATTACATCTTCATTTTTTGCCATAGTTTGCAAAGGTACTCAAATGGCATCAAAATTTTAGGGTGCCTATTACTTCGGAAACGTTAATTATCTGCAAATTCCTGAGCAGAAAAACATTGGCATTGCTGTAGATTTTTAGTTTAGAATATTTCAGAAGCAAAAAAAGCCTTTGATACGAATATCAAAGGCTCTCAACTATTAATTTATCTGGTGTGTTTAATTGTCTCTAAGTACGTGTACTGTTCCTGTTAAGGTATGTTCTGTACCAGCATTATCTTCATAGGTTCCATTAAATGATATATCTATGTATTCGCCTATTTCTCCAAGAGCTGTAAGCGTGTATTCCATAGTGTCATTATTCATAGTACCAAAAAACTCTTCGATGTTAAAACCTAAGTCTTCTGAATCTTGCCAGTCTAATGAATCATATACTCCAACATAAGGGGCGGCCATTAATTGACCGTATAAATAAATACCTTCATTTGTATTATCGTCATAGGCAGAAATTGTTACAGATGGGCCGTTCGTTTGAGGATTGTTAGCAGTAAACTGAGCAGAAATATCTTCTGTCTTAAAAAAGGTGGTCGCTCCATTGTCTAAATCATATTGAATAAACTCTGTGATGGTTTCACAGGCGAGTAAATTCCCCACATTTGTTAAAGGTGTAGTAAAACTATACGCTTGTTCTGCAGATTGTTGAACACCATCTATATCTATACCTTTTATCGAAAACTCAATGGCATCTGTACAACGTATGATGCTTAGCTCAAAGCTTCCGTCTGATTCTACAACCGCTGTTGCACCGCCATCTAGATAGTCTACTACTGCATATCCATTTGAGATAGG
>Ga0307492_10000484_pt1 | contig 16871 bp, 13 predicted proteins | sample SI3LmetaG_FD_202365 | JGI IMG/M metagenome (GOLD analysis project Ga0307492, IMG submission 202365) | Sea-ice brine microbial communities from Beaufort Sea near Barrow, Alaska, United States - SI3L | ecosystem: Environmental > Aquatic > Marine > Coastal | place: USA: Alaska | collected 2017-05-06 | reverse complement strand
CACCTCCTGTGCATGATTCAGCACAAGAGATTTGCCAACCTTTAGCAGAAAGTGTATTTCCTAAACGTTGCGCTAATTGGGTAATGTCTTCAGTCATATGGGCAACCTAAATATGTGATATCTAATGTTGAATATGTCACGCCAGCCAACAGATAAAAAGAATAAAGTAAACTCTATTATGCCATCGAACAATTTTTCAGAGCAAACACCCATTAGCCCCGCGCTGCAAACTCACACCCCTATGATGCATGAGTGTGTTGACACTGAAATATAAGGTTTATTTTAAGATAGATTAAAAAAACTACACATAAAGCTATACTTTTTTGTTAGATTCTATTGGATTGATTTAATATCTATCTTACTACTAAAAAATGAATAGACAAAAAATCGACCATAAAAAGTTGAATAAGTGGCTTTGAATCGGATTTGATTGAAACAGCTCTTGCACACGTTGGTGATAATCAAGTGAGATCGGCTTACAATCGCACAGACTATTCTGACAGGCGCACAGTGATGATGAATTGGTAGAGCACTCATATTGCACATGCATCCCAGGGAAACCTGTCCATAATAAATCAACGTCGTTCTTCATAACAGTCTAGAATTATTAAACTTTGGCTGTCACCGTAAAATTCAACTAATTTTATTACGAAGATAACTGTTTTTGTTTTTCAATATAAAGTCCTAAAAGTCCTAAACCTAAAGCCGCTATTGATAAGGTTTGCATATTTCGGTTAGCCGATTTAAGCGCAACTAATGCTGTTCCAATAAGCGATACAGTTAACGATGTTTTTAACTGCGCACTTGTTGGTCTTCCAGTAAGTACTTCACTAGCTAAATGCTCACAATTATTAAATAAACTATATTTGAAATTAATAGACAGCCTATTGTTAATCCTGTCCACGATTGCTTGATTTGCATTAACCTTAGTCTTTTTAACTAACTCCTCCCCAGCTGAAAACTCCTCTATAGTGCTTAAGTGAGTATTCTTACCAGGGCTTGTATGTAAAACCAGCTGCTCACCCTGCTCAAAGTTCAGCTCTAATCCTGCATGCGCAACTAAACCTGCGACTTTCTTTCGATACACTTTTGTCACGGAAATTAATACTCGTCCAGTGAACATATTCTCATTTAATAACATTTCTGTTATCCTTATATAGCGTTGTAAAATCCATATATTCTAAATACGAATATAAATTAAAAAACGGATAATATCCTTATGTTGGATAGTTGTCAATTATTGAGCTCGAGAACTTCCTATGAGTCAGCAGATAACCTACAACGGATTAGTTGGATTTGAACTAGAAAGAATTAGAAAAGAGTTAGGGAAAGAGCAGTCGGAGATCTCTATGGTCACAGGGATATCACAACCTGTTTTATCCAGACTAGAAAAAGGAAAAGCAATGATCACCATCGATCAATTGTTTGTAGTTTGTGGGGCACTTGGTGTTAAACCTGAATCGATTATATCGAAAGCTTCAAAGGGTGTAGAAGCATTTAGTACTGAGGAAGCTGTTAACGTTACAACGACAAAAGAAGCAAGTGCTGCAGGTGCTGTATTGACAGGTGCTGCAATTGGGGCTTTGTTAACGTTGTTTTTGACTAAGGGGAAATAATCTACAGGCAATCTTTGATTTATGACTACTGAATAAAAACAGCTGAGCCACTATACGCCATCAAGTCGAAGTTGTTATCTTGATTGTCTAGCCTATCTTTCAACTCTTGGCAAGATTGCCCTAATGCATTCAACCTTTCAAACACTTTGCTGTTACCACCAACAAATATTTCTAAGGTAGTTTCAAATGCTTCAAAAAAGTTACCATTTCTAGATAAATAGGAACAATAAATCGCACCAAAAGTTGCGGCACTCCATGCAGTAACTGGCCATAAATGAGAAATAACACACTGCTCTTTATTAGCTAAAACAGGAGCGAATCCAAGTCTTTCTAGACCTTCGGTACCACTATGCGTGGCGCCATCACAGATATTTAGAAATAATAATCTTCTTGCACCAATTGTTGGTATAGACAGTTCCATGCATTCATCTAAAGACAATTGTTCATTATTTCCAATTGCTATTGACACTTCTCCTGGTTTCCAATGATCATATTCACCGTGCGACATCACCCAAATAATATCAAAGTCACTATTTTCATAAATATTAATAAATTCTGATTTGGTTGTTGATTCAGAAGAAAATAGAGTTACGTCAACACCTAAACTTTCAAATATACTTTTAAGAATATTAGACTCAATTTGCTCTGTCATTGAACCTGCTCCGCACCACAAACATACTTTCACAATAGAACGGTCTTGCCTGGGCTGCTGTAAGCTAGTCCCTAAAGGCCAACACCTCCCAATATTTTTTTGCAATAAGTACTGTAATGGATAATGTTTTGAAGGTAAGCAAATATAGCTTTCAATCTTTTCGTTCCCTTCTAAAAACTCTCGTATTTCTGATATTGAAAAACCCAAAAAGTCTACTAGCTGAGGATACAATTCATCTGAGAACTCAGCTTTTGGAACTCCCATTCGGTCAGGTGTGTGATTCAAAAACTCAAAATCAGGTATTCCTCTAATAGAATGTGATACGCCAAAAAACTGATTAGATGATTTAATTAATGCAGCATAGGTAGAAGTGATATCCCTTTCTTGAATTATTGTTTTATTAGAAAGTCCTATTTTCAACCCTTTATTACCATTAGGATAAATCAGTAATGTTGATCCTTTTGATAATTCTGTTCCAGGTTTTATTTGATACCAGTCTAGCAATACTTGAATAGCGAGAGTAGTTCTGTCCGCTGATATTAACCGATCAAATATCGGAGAAATCATTTCAAACAACCTGTCTTGCTCGATTAACTGTATAGTTGGTGTCTGGTTTTCAACTATTTTATTAAGCTTCAACTTTAAAGTGATGATCTCATCTCTAATTTCTCGTATTATTTCATCTACGGCTTCAGCTCCCTCATCGGGCCAGCTCGCTACTAAAGCTTGTAACTTTTCATGACCTTTTAAATAAGTATGGTAATCAGTAAGAGCTAATTTAGCCCATTCGCGCCTACTCTTTTTTGAATAGACATTCGCTGTGGTTGTAAGACAAAGAATAAGTTTCGCCTCAAAATTTGAGGGCATGACGCCGCCTTCTAAAAGGCTCTCAACCTCAGATACTAATTGCCCAGCCGTTTTATGTTCGACTGATGCAGCCCAGGTTATTAAGGTAGAATATGCCCAAGTAAACTCATCATATTTATTGTTTTGCAAAGCAAACTTAGATACAAATGTACCAAACCCAACAAGGTCATCAGCAATGTTATGATAAGCACTTAGTCTTCTACATATATAATAGAAATCACCTATCCATTGAGCCAAATATCCCGGATCCATTACTTGTTGTAGGGTATCACTTGAAATATAGTTTTCTAAGCGAATAATTTCGAATTGTTTAACTTGTTGTTCTGACAAATCGTCGCAAAAAGAATAACTAACCCACTTCAAAGCAAGGTTATGCTGGCCAGTCATATTAGCTTGTCTAAGGGGCTTCAACGTTAAATAAAATTGAATGAAGTTTATGATTATTGTAATTTCTTCTGACAGGCTACTCTCTTGCTTAAGCTTTATTAGATCTTCGATTGCTGTAAAGCAAAATTGTTTAGATTGCTCAAACCCTTGATTATTAAATAAATAGCACTGAACTTCGTCAAGGGACTGCAAACACTTAGATACAAATTTCGGTTCTTGAAAATCACCTTCAAAGTCATTAAAAAAAATATGTAACCCTTTGAATGAGTTTACAAATATTGTTCTAAAAGAGTAAAGCATATTCGTTTACGTCCTTGAAGGTAAATAAACACTCATTTAATTAAACAGTTCACTTACAAAAAATCATCTGAGCTGGAAACCCTCTATATAGAAAGCGACTGTAATATCATAATGTCATGTCTGCACCATTATGTTTAAGCCATTTCATACGCTTTGCATAATCGGGCATAACTTTATCGACAGCATTCCAAAAGTTATTGTCATGGTTTCGATGCAATAAATGAATAAGTTCATGCACCACGATGTAATCTAGAGCAGAAACAGGTGCCATCAAGCATTTCCAATGAAAATTTAAATCACCGTTATCATTACAAGATCCCCAACGATTTTGTAATTCTTGTACTTTTATATTATTAACTTTCACACCAATCTTGGGGGCATATAAAGCAATACGCTCATTGATTTTCTTAAGTCCTTTTTGTTTGTAAAAAGCTTTAAAAATATCAATTCCCTTGTGGACTTTATCTCTTCTTAATAAAAATCGACCACGTTTTAAAAGTAAATCACTGTGTTGAGCTCCCTCCAAGCTCAATCGATAGCTACGACCTAAATAAATAAAGCCTTCACCGTTAACAAATTCTCGTTGCAGTTGAGTACGATTCAAATCTTCCCACTCAGCAAGGTTCCGGTAAATCCAGCTACGTTTTGCCTCTATTACTCGTTCTATTTTGTCTAGCTCGTAGGGCGCTGGCGCTAAAATACTCACAGAACCATCACGCTCAATAAAAATACTGATAGTTTTTCGGTCGTTCCTTTTTAATGAATAATCAACGTCTTTATAGCTAAACTGCTCTGTCATCAGCGTTAACCTTTTATATTTCCAATAGGATTTGTAATTGTTTTTTCAGAGGGATTAGCAGGTGTATAAATATAATTTCCGTCACTCAAGAGTCTAGCGCGTGCTTTTGACTCTCTAACTGCTATTGCTTTTGTCTCTTCAGCCGATTGATTATTGTCAATAGAGTCACTTGTTTCCAAAATACCAAAGTTAGGTTCTTTACGTTCTCTAACATCTTTATTTTCTTTTAGTGCAGGTAAATCAGTGCCAGTATTCTTCATTCCGAACCTTAAAACCGACCACATATGTGTCGAAATTAACGTAAGGCCAGGATATGCAGATATGCTACCCAGCATAATCATAATGAATTCAATTGATATATCGGTACAGCCTTTTTCCGCTTTTCGTATCGCCCACAAAAGCTTAACTGGCTCACCATCAATCTCTTTTATTTGTTCAACTCCCATTTTCTGATCAACAATAATATGTTGATTACACAGTTGTAATAAATCAGTACAGCCCCTTAAAACCTTATCATTATGAATACCATAGCGAGAAAAGCGCTCTGGCACTAAATCACGAGATTGATATTTCGCATCATATTCAATATCCGTTTTAATTTTTAACTCACCAATCGAAATGTATGGAATATGTTTAGCTAATTCTTCAACAAAATATAAATCGGTTCCATTTACATGGGTTTTTAAACTATCCCAATCTACCTGACTGTCTGTCGCTAATGTCGGTAAATTAATAAACTCTTTAATTTTTTGATCACGTTTTTTAGCTAAGCTTAAAATTTCAGTAGCAAGTAAATCTGCATGTTCATCAAGTTGGGGCACATCACTTAAAATAAAATGCTCTCGTAGTTTTTGATAAAGCGGTTTTACTAATTCATCTTCCCGATCCCAAAAATTCACTCCATTGATTTTTTGGAAAATATCATTCGTTATCTGTTTGCTAATATTTTGCACTTCGTCAATATGTTCAGCTAAACCACCTTTTTTAAAAGCAATGTCAGTGATCAAATCGAAAAATGGTTCATCCTGTCCAGCGCTCGGACCGCGCCCCTGCAATACCTCAACACGTAAATCGCCTAGTAACAGTGTCATTTGTTCCCAGTTACCTGCATGTTTACGAATAACCTCTTCTAACTTGTCACTCATCTTTTTATAAAAAACAGGGTCGCTATCCATTTCTACTTTTAAGTGTTTGCGAATGGCGTGTTCCATTTCACTGGCTGTCGACTTTTTATCTTTTGTGAAATCCCGTGTTTCTATATTACTTTTAAATTGCTCACTTAATAAATCGACCGGAGGTATGGTCGGATTGATCCCTAAGCTAATTAAATGCTCATTTGTTAACTGACGAATTTTAGCACCGACACCAGAAAAATTGAGGCTATCATCACGATAACGCAATTTTGCTAATTGCTGAATGCGAGCAAACTGGTACATAGGGATTTTGTACTTATCTGCTTGTGGGTGCGGCACAATCACATCCATACTTTGCAGAAACTTTTTATAGAAAACGGTAAATTGCTCACGAAGCCGAATATCATCTAAACAGTCAATCGCAGCCGTTTGTATTTTATAATGGACTTCACTATCGAGCTGCTGTGTAACAAGTAACTCAATATCTTTTACTTTATTCTCAATGAATAGCTGTAAGACACGTTGATAACGCTGGGCTAAAATAGGCTCTTCATCTTCAATACTGCCTAGCTCTGATCGAATATCTGCTTGATCATCAGAATTATAGAGTTTAAAAGCATCATCTAACGCATTGGTTAAACCAATATAATCAACAATAAAACCATGGGTTTTGTTCGGGTAGGTTCGGTTTACCCTAGCAATAGTCTGCAACAAGTTATGCTCTTTGACTTTTTTGTCTATGTACATCACCTGTTCAATAGGCGCATCAAAGCCAGTTAACAGCATGTCACAAACAATTAAAATACAAATGCCGGTATCAGGTTGAGCAAAATCAATGGGCCGTTTAAAGTTCTCAATCGCGTTGTGCTCTGTGCTGTAACTTCTTGCAGCTATCTGTTTTGCACTTTCATTATTTTCACCTGATGAAATAATCACAGCAGATTTTACAAACTTCAATAAAGTGAGCTGTTCAAGTTCAGTATCGCTCTTTGCCGTTTTCACCTTTTCTTCAATTAATTCAGCCAATGCGAGCTTAAAATACTCTTGATAGTAAATAGCGGCTTGTCTGGTTGAACAAACTATTTGTGCTTTTAGTCCCGCAGGCAATATACGGCTAGTATAATGCTCAACAATATCGTCAGAGATGGCTTTAATACGTTTTTCGGCTTCTAAAATGTCACCTTCTGCACCGTATTTACGTCGAATTTCAAGTAGCTCTTGTTCACTACGTTCTTTAAACAAATCTTCAAACTTACGGTCAAACTCTGATTTGTTTTCAAGAGCACTATCCGCCGTTTTACCTTCGTAAATAATCGGTAATGTTGCACCGTCGTTAACGGCATCTTTGAGTTTGTACTTGTCAATATAAGCAGAGTCTTGATCTACCCCAAAACGTTTCCATGTTGGTTCTTTATGATGTTCCGCAATTAGAGGTGTGCCGGTAAAAGCAATGCGTGTTGCATTTGGAAAAGCATCCATTAAATTATCAGATAAACTCGGTTTGTCTTTACCTCCGCGTTGAGTACGGTGTGCTTCATCAACTAAAATTAAAATGCGCTGGTCGTTATTAATCGTTCCAAAAGGTTTAAACAGCGTAATGTCTAATTCAGCATCGTATTCACCTTTTTCTTCTTTTAGAGCCAGTTGCTTTCTAACGGCTAGCGGTAAGTGTTTAACGGCTTCTTCCCTAAACTTATGCATCATCACTAAATTTAAATTAGAGCTGGTTTTGGCTAACTCGGTTTTAGCTTGCGCTAACGTCGTAATTTTAGTGATGTATTCATCGGCTAAAATGGCGGTATTACTAAGTTGATCTTCTAAATCACGCCTATCATTCACCATCAATACTTTATATTGCTGCAAAGCTTTATCGGTACGTAGCTTTCGTACTAAAAACACCATGGTTAAACTTTTACCACTGCCTTGGGTGTGCCATACCACACCAGAACGTTCTATACCTGTTTCACCATGGTGCATACGAGCAAGAATTTTATTCACCGCTCGATACTGCTGGTAACGACAAATGACTTTAACTTGTTTATCCGCAGCCCCCATAAACAAGGTAAAGTTTTTGGTGATATCGAGCAACTGAGCAGGGTGTAACATGCCTTCTACTAAGGTTTGTTGAGAAGTTAGTTTCCGCTCTTTAGCATCTTCTAACTTCCAATCAAAATAGTGTTCTTGTTTAGATGTTATGGTGCCGTATTTTACGTGTTCACCGCAGGTGCTGATCATTAATTGGTTAGTATAAAAAAGCTTAGGTTCGCCTTCTCTATTGGCGCTATGAGCGGGTTCACGCAAATCGGCATAGCGGCGCAGTTGCTCTATGCCTTCATAAATAGGATTAGCGCTGTTGGCATCAGGAATTTTGCATTCAATCACTACCAAAGGTAACCCGTTAACAAACAACACAATATCAGGGCGGATCTGCTTTTTACTACTGCCGGGAGTATCTACTCTAAATTGGTTAATAGCGTATAAACTATTGGCTTGCCAATCCTTAAAATCGATAATTCTGACACGTGGGTTATTTTCACCAGTGACATGGTTTTTATCCACTTGATAATCAGTCAGCCATGCTAAAAACTGTTGATTGGCTGCCAGCAGTTTGTCACTGCCTAAACAGGTGAAATCATCATATATGCTATGCAACTGTTCATCAGTTAGCCACGGTTGCCCTTTGTGCTTCCCTTCGGTCACTAGGTTCAATTGATATACCGCTTTAATAAACAAAGCCTTTATAACAGTTTCACGAAAATCATCGCGCAAGCTAGTCGCGGGATCTTGTGGAATACCTTCCCCTAAATCTAATACCTTCCAGCCCAATGATTTCAATTGGGCTAATAATGGTTTTTCGACAAACTGATATTCAGACACAGAATTTCCTTATTATTGTGTTATTTTATTAGATAATGAACTGGAATTTAAAATGCTATCTGGCAAGCTTTCAACGGATTTTTTACCAGTTAATAAGTCTTGCATAAGGCCTTGTTTTTCGATTTTTAATTTCTTTATTAATACTTCTTCAGCACTAATAGTTAGAGTTATCTGTTTTATTTCTTTTACAATCAATTTTTGCTCATCTACGCATTTAGGGCACGCAATTAAAACCTTTTGAAGGCTTGTAGGACTAATATTAACTTGCTGCACTGCTGGAGTTGCGAAAACTCTAATCGAGGACTGTGAAGACTCTAGGCTCATCCAATATGCAAAATACTGGGATAGCAATAACTCTTCATTTAAATTTATACGTACTAAATAAGAAGCAAAGGAACATTTATCTAATTCATCTTTCCAAATAGCAGCCTTTCCAACATGTTCCATTGAATTCGTGCGATTATATAAAACATCTCCTTTTTTTAGCCTAATTGAATACGCCGCCTGTTCTTTAGAATATTTTAAGTCAGAAACATTAAATTCATTATTCTTAATATTATTCATCCTCAACACCGGAATGCCTGTTGAGTCTTCATTTAAGCTGGTTGATATTCCATACTCTGCTGATTTAACTAAACGTTTTAAAATTGAGCATCCCCAATCTTTAGGGATCCAACCTAAATCACTTTCCCAATAGAGTTCAGGGGCTTGTTGGTAACTTGATCGAAGCTTGCCTGTTTTAACATCAATACCTCGGCTAAATAGGTCGGCCATTAAACCTTGTTTAATCGCAGTATATTTTTCAATTAAGGCTTGATTTTGTTCGATTTGGTTATCAATGGTTGATAAGACTTTAGCTATTTTTTGTTGTTCTAATTTACATATGTGATACTTAGTTGTGTACTTTAAAAAGTCACTTTGTTTTAAAAACTCCCTAGCTGAACCTTGAGCTACTGCTAAATAGCTTTCTAAAATCATATAGCTTTTGTATCTTAAATACTCTTTGTCTATTTTATTTTTGGGTTTTAAATTCCATATATTTTGATTTAATAATGCAGGTAGATTTTTATTTTTAACTACGCCTAATTTGCCTGTAGTCGCACCAACCATTACAAGTAAAATATCATTAAATTCAACTTGGAAGCTTTTATACCTTTCTGCTAATTGGGAATTTAAATAAATGTAATTATCATCAATTTGTTGATTGTCACTTATATTACTGACCCGTAGGATTGGAATCCCAAAATCACAATAATCTTCTGAACGAAAAGCATAACCTCTTTTAATTTCTATTAGATCAGATAAAGGACAACTTACCATCTTACTCATACCCCAACCCCGACATAAATTCAGACAATAACTGCGCTTGCTCGTCGCGTGTCTGGACGATTTTTTTTAGAGTAACTGAGTATTTGGCATATACATTTTCGATAGCCGAAATTAAACTTAGGGTATTAGCTCGAATATATCCTTGATATTCGCTGAATAAGGCCTGTTTCATATCCGCCAAAACTAACGCTTTGGCTTCTGCTGGAGTGATAGTTTTTCTGGCGGCGATTATTAAGTCGCCTATTTGCTTTTCTATCGCGCTGTTTTGTTGTTTTAAGGTTTTTAACTCAGTTTCTAGTTGTATGTGTTGTTCAAGTTGTTGCTCTATTGTGCGCAATTGGGTTGATTGAGTTTCGCCTTGTTTCTGTAATTCAATAATACGGTCTTGATTGGTGAGTTGAACCTTCTGTTGCTTCGCAAGGCTTATGATTTTTTCGCTCACCGCAAAGTGCAGGTCTTTTACGCTTAGACCTTGAGTGAAATCGCCTTTTTTGCTGCCTTTAGGTAAGGTGTGTTGGATTATGTATTCAACTAAGGCGTCACTAATTTGGCTTTTTAGACGCTTAATAATATCGGCAACATTCGCTTTTAGCAGTTTTTGCTGTTGCTTTAGTTCAGTGACTTTCTCCTTAGGTAAGGCTGTAGGCAAACCATAAAGGTCGTCTGTTATTGCTAATTCTGAGTCTTGATCTTCATCCGTGTTTTCTGCTTGGCTAAATAACGCGGTTAACTGCTCAATACGTTGCTGATTTTGCTGCAACTGCACAATAATTTCAGGGCATTGGCTCTTAAATAAAACATCGTCAGGAATTAGCTCGGCATTCCAACCACTGGCGGCGATAGATTTAAAATCAGCCTCGCGTTGTTTAAACCAGTTCGCTAGCGCCCCTCTTACTTGGTATTTGTTTAATAAGGCTAACTTCGTCAATTGCTGTTCAATGCTATTTAAGCCCTGTTTACGAATTTGAAATACGCCTTTATTACCTTGTTTTTCATCCCCCAGTTTAGCAAATAAGATTTGCTCACTTTGCCACCATGTATCAAGTAACTGAGTAAACTGCTCATGCTTGGCTGTCACATTTTTTGATTGTTCGATGACTTGTTTAATGTCAGTGCTATCGTTGATCAGCGATCTAAACTGCTGGAATTCTGGCGATGGGTTAATAGCATCCGCTGTTTGTTCAGTGAATAGTTCCTGTTCTAGTTTTGGATAATCACACCAGTACTTTTCAAGCGCGTTAATTTCTACTGAGGGAATGCCACCATTTAAATGTGCTTGTACATTTTGTGGCTCTGGCCCTGGGCTATTATCAACATAACGACGAATGTTAAGGTTGTAGTTTTCTTTCGCTAGTATGTCTTGATGAATCAACTCAGCGTATTTTTCAGCCTTGATTTCATTATTGTCACTGTCCAATAACTCTTGATAAACACTGGTAATTTTTTCAATGTCTTCAGGTCGTAAGCTATTTTGATTTTTGCCTTCTTTGTATTCTCGGTCAGCATTAATAAACAATACATGTTTACGGGTGTCTGCATCTTTTTTGTTAATGACCAAGACACAGGCAGGAATGCCAGTACCGTAAAATAAACCTGAGGGTAAGCCGATCACAGCTTCTAGTAGCCCATTAGTAATTAGGCGCTTGCGATAACTGGCTTCTTCACCGGTACGAAACAACACGCCATGAGGCAAAATAACCGCTGCTTTACCATTACCTTTAAGTGAGGCGATCATATGTTGTAAAAACATAAAATCGGCCTTTCCCTTTTCAGGCATAAAGGTGTTAAAACGCTGCTTGTCTGATTCTATCTCTGATTCAGTGTAATCCTGCGAGAATGGTGGGTTGGCAATAACACGATCAAACGATTTTAATGTGCCGTTTTCATTATGGTGTTGTGGACGTAATAAGGTATCGTCGTTCTCAATACCGCGTCCTGATATACCATGTAGGATCATATTCATTTTACAAATAGACCAAGTACCGCCGTTGTCTTCTTGGCCGAATAGGTCTATTTCACTTATGTCTCCACCAGACTCTTGCACATAACGTAAACTTTGGATCAACATACCGCCCGAGCCACAGGTTGGGTCGTATATTTCCATGTTTTCTTGTGGCTCTAGTATCTCAACTAGTAGTCGAACCACCTCTGAAGGTGTATAGAATTCGCCACCTTTTTTACCGGCACTATCCGCAAAATACTTTATTAAATATTCGTAAGAAGCACCCAATAAATCAGGGAATTCAAAGCAATCATTTGTTAGTATAATGCCGTTGAAATGCTGGATAAAACGGATGAGAGTTTTATCGTTGATGGTGTTTTTACCGACTTTCTTTTTAAAGTCGATATGCTTAAGTACGCCCTCTAAACCTTGATTATTATCTTCTAATGCTGAAAGAGCTTTGTTTAATCCGTCACCCACCCGTTCTTTTAAATGCTCAACTTTATGCCAACGAGCATTTTCTGGCACGAAATAATCAAAGGCAGAAGGCTTAAGTAACTTAGCAATTTTTTCTTCGCTAGTACCTTTCTCACGATACGCTTTTGCTTTGTCGTTATAGTCTTTTTCATATTGGTCAGACATGCGCTTTAAAAACAAGATACCGAAGATAAATTCTTTGTATTCCGATGCATCCATTTTGCCACGGAGTATGTCGCAAGCTTCGAATAAGGTACTTGATAATTTTTGTAGTGTCAGTTTTTGTGTCATTTTTGTTTGCTACTTCTTAAAGCTAATTTTTATCTATTGGTCGAAGGTTTCTTCGTATATTTGCCTGTTCGTCTCTGCTAAAGATGGTCTAAGACTATATTAATTGTCTATTGCTAGGTGTTATTCCTTGATCTTTTGTTTTTCTATCCATGCTTCTAAATCATCACGCTTAAAACGCCATGAGCCACCAACCTTAATGCCAGGAAGCTTTCCTTCACTAGCTAATCTGTAAGCTGTTTTTTTCGGCCAGCTTCAAATAAGCGGCTACCTCTTTCAAGGTTAGAATTTGGTCTGCCATTAAGGGTTTAACCTCGTAGTGATTAAAAAATCGAAATCTACAATTGAGAGAATATGGGAAAATTGAGGAGTGTTCAATATATGCTTAAGTTAGCAGGACATAATTGATGACATTACTGAAGAGGCTTAAACGGCATAAAGTCTAGGCCAATAAAGACCTAGACCAATCAGGTTTTCTTTTTTATTAAAGTTACCTTTGTTTTTCTTACTTTACTGCCTAAGCATTAACTTTAAGTAAGGTAAGTCAATTCAAACAAGTTTCAAACCTATATCACCTCCATGCATAACCAAACAGTGATATAAGGAAAAAGTAATGACACAATCTAATGTTAATCCAGACAAATACATAGCGATTACAGCTGAAAATGAAAATCAAATATTGGAAGCCGCAGCTGAAATAATGGCAGCCAAGTACGCTAGTGGTGAATCTTACTGCAGCGCATCAGCTACCAAAGACTTTCTAAGATTCAAATTAGGCCAATATGACAGAGAGGTGTTTTCTGTCATGTTACTAAACAGCCAACATCAGTTAATTGAGTACAGAGAGCTATTCTTCGGAACAATTAACTCAGCAAGTGTCTACCCAAGAGAGGTTGCGAAAGCAGTACTATCTCAAAACGCTGCTGCAGTGATATTTGCTCATAACCACCCTTCAGGCAACCCTGAGCCGTCTCAAGCGGACATTCTCATTACTAAGCGCCTATCAGATGCATTAAGTCTTATAGACGTTTCTGTGCTTGATCACATTGTTGTAGGTGAAACAACTATATCAATGGCTGAAAGAGGTCTCTTGTAACTTAACAACCATGAGTCAACCCACCCTAGCCTTAGTATGCTTTATAACCTCAGTAAAGGGTTCCTAATCAAACAACCACTATTCAATAAACCGCACTATTTCAACCAACGGAGAGCCTCTTATGGCAGAAGTTCACGCTATTAAAGATATAAATCAAGTTACATTAATTAGTCACTTGCTAAGGGTACGGTACTCACACCAAATGTCATTGATCTGGAATATAGGTATCAACTTGGCATTGCGTATATCCGACTTGCTGTCGATAAAGTTTACCGATATACAGCATGATCGAGTAGTTTTACGAGAATCTAAAACCGGCAAGCGTGCTGAGATACAACTGAATCCAAAAGCATTGACACTTATCAATGAAATTAGATTGCAGTTTCCAACACATTTATACCTCTTCCAGTCATACCGTAACCAACAATCAATTAATTCATCACCTAGTCCACTAACACGAAGAGCAGTAACAAAAGCCTTTGCGTTAGTTGGTGAAGAGTTAAATATACGCTTAGGGACCCACTCAATGCGTAAAACACGCGGCTATCACCTGTATCAGAAGACACGAGACATCACACGGGTAATGAAGATGTTAAGACATGGTTCAGAATCCACCTCTTTGCGCTATATCGGTATTACACAGGAGAATATAGATAGGGACTTCATTGAGTTGGAACTATAAGGGCTGTGAAGCTTAAACACTAAGGATAATAACATGAACATTAACAAAGCCATCGCATGTGGATTAGCAGGAAATGAGTTATCAAAGCAAATTACTGGTACTTCTGAAGTAAGTGTCTCTCGGACTGCTGTAGCAACAGGCTCTGGTGTCGCTCTAGGGATTATAATGTCAGGGGCTGCTATCGGTGTTGGAGTGGTTACAAGTCCTGTCACAGTGCCATTAGCAGTCTCTAGTGGGCTACTAGCTGGGATTGCAAGCTTATGTGATTAATATATTGTAGAAAATGCACTTGTTTAGGCAAGTGCTACCAGCTTAACATGTTATTTTTTGCTCAATCGTCATTCAATTTAGTAGTAATACGTATCAGGTACCCATATTGCTATTATGGGTACTTAGGAAGCCTTGTGGAATGCGGCTCTCATTAACACCTGCCACTTCAAGTACTCATAAGTCATCAATATCGAATATAGAGAACCTATATCAATCCCATTGTGATATACAGGTGATATGTATTACCTATAATTACCTTTGGTATTATAGTGCGTATTAGTTTTACCTATAGTTACCTTCGGTAATAGACTATGCCTAAGTGTTACCTTCGGTATTAGCGTGTGTCTTAGTGTTACTGTGTGTATTAGTATTAGGTTATGTATTGTCATACACCTAATAAAGATAAAAGATTAAAAGATTAAAAGATTAAAAGAAATAAGGAATAAGGTACTACGTACCTTATGTGATCTATACATCAAAAAGGACCTTTAAAAATCTGATTCAAACAGAATCAGATTCGGCCCTTTTCGAGTACATAGTATAGGTAAACTTTGCTTATAAATTTATTTTGATTCATTAAAACAGCCCCTAAATTCAGCGTTTAATACTCAATAACTCTGACCAAACACGCTTTTAAAACTAGGTTTAACATTATTTGAACAGAGCGAGGCATTATTGACCACTACAGATACCCACAAGTGAATAACTTAAAAATGTACGACTTACTCAAAAAACGTTAGGGATACAAGCTGACGGAGTTTTATGATTATGTACTTATCAAATAAGAATTATGCATACACAGAAATGAAAAAACCGACTATTTTACCTATTAATAGGTAAAATAGTCGGTATGCCAGACACATCATTTAATTAATACAAGCATAACGCAAGGGGTAACCATTACTCGAATATAACGGCAAAGGAGCTTTAGGAAAAAGATCAATATATATTGCATTTTTTCCTATATTTTTAACCTCCTCAACTACTGAAACGATTCCTTGACGTGACAAGTAACCCAGAGCCAGGTTTAAGCCCTCTGCGTTAGTACAGGGACCACATTGGAGTACCTTATTTTGTCGCATAAACCTTTCATCAAAATGCATTTGCTCAAAATGCCTCCCTTCTAGATAAACTCCAAAGTTGTTATGAAGATACTTTTGGAGTTTTTGTCCATATACAACGTCCTGTGGAGGAGGAACAAAACACTCAACAAAGTCTTTGGAACGTAAGCGATCAATATAGCACGTCTATTTTTTAGCTCGGTTTAACGGCAAAATTTCATCATTATTCAAACAGAGCATAATGATGAAAAAAACACGACGAACACCCCATCAGTGGCAGCAACTGATCAGCGATTGGCAACACAGCGGGCAAACGGTCGCAGAGTTTTGTCAGAGCCAACACGTCACCCCATCCAGTTTCTACCTGTGGCGAAAGCGATTAGACACTGATGTCTCTGAAACCACTTTGTCTCCCTGGATTGCGTTGTCGTCATCACCAGGAACGGATGTTGTGAGCGGGAATGATTGGCAGCTGGAATTGTCCTTACCTGGCGGGGTGATATTACGCATGAAACAGGGCCAATAATGCTGCTGCCTTCCCATCCGCGTATTTGGTTGTATACGGTGGCGACCGATATGCGTAAACAGTTTGATGGATTGGCCGCGCTGGCACAGACGCAGTTGCAGGAAAAAGCGGCCAGTGGTGATTGGTTTGTATTTATTAACCGCAAGCGCACACAGATGAAGGTGTTGTACTACCATCAGGGCGGGTATTGTTTGTGGGGTAAACGGCTGGAGCGGGGCACTTATCAGCAGGTGCCGGGCGCCTTAAAGTTGGCCCTCAATGGCGCCCAATTACAGTGCTTAATTGACGGCATTTATTGGCAAAAAGACAAACAAAATAAGCGACTTAACTGACTGAATTTGTTATACTTTAGACCATGAAAACGCCCTTGAACACCACGCCAGATATGACTGCTGTACACATTGAAAATGTGCAGTTATCTGAGCGCGTGATAGTACTTGAGCAACAACTTGACTGGTTCAAACGCCAGTTATTTGGACGCAAGTCTGAGAAGCAAATCATTGATAACCCGGCACAAAGCAGCTTGTTTGTCAGCGACCTGGCACCGGCTCAAACCCCGGAGCCTGGCA